>ORJL010080645.1_pt1 | contig 10130 bp, 13 predicted proteins | sample 1779941 | NCBI WGS metagenome assembly ORJL01 (sample SAMEA104232317, study PRJEB22302) | groundwater metagenome | biome: forest; feature: aquifer; material: groundwater | place: USA | collected 2011-08-07 | depth 5.8 m | reverse complement strand
TTGCCCACGAGGCAGGTGAGGCCGGGCAGGGCCCGGACGCGCTCGATGCATTCGTTGGGGTCGGGGCCGTAACCCACGAGGTCGCCGAGGCACCACACGGCGTCGTGCTCACCGGCGTCGGCGAGGACGGTGTCGAGGGCGCTGAGGTTGCCATGGATGTCGGAGATGACGAGCACCTGCATGGCAGGAATGATAGCCGGGGGAGGCGGTTTTGTCCAACGAGGACGGGATGGGGGCCGGGGTTGCCGGCTCATCGTCGTCATTGGGTGTTGCGTTCTCCCAAAAGGGTTGTAGAATACTTGTAGATTGGCGGTTGAGGGCAGAGACAGAGCCTCCCTGAAAAGCGGAAATGTTTTTCCGTAAAAGACGCCGATTCGGAGGCTTATCCCGCAATAGGCTCCTGTGGGGCCTGTTTTTACATCAAGGTTTTCCGAATGAGATGAAAACATCTTATACGGGAAAGTTCCGGCTATATACAGGCTAGCCCGCTAATTGCTATCGCTGCTTTACTACTTGTAGGGCGAGAGGAATCTTATGAGCGAGTTTTTCATTTTTCTGTCCAGCAATCCTACCGTTGCAACTGTTCTTGTTGTTTTTGTTTGTGCCTTAATAGCATCGGCAACAACGATTTACCTTGTAGCTTTCTTTCAGGGGCGCGAAATATCGTTCTGGCCTCCCAAAATTGGGCCAAAGCCAGAATCATTGCATGGCAAAGCATCGCCGCCGTCGGCTCTGAAAGAAATCGGTTCAATGCGCCATCCTCTCACGCCGGAAGAGTTGGGCAAGCACTACATGCGTGAACATGCCGGCATTGTTGAGATATTCAAGAGTTTGGAAGCGTGTAGAGCGGACATGCGCGGGGAGTTTGAAAAGGCCAAGAACATTCGCCTTCTACTGCAAATTGGACGCAGAGAATTGGGCGATGGGGAGCCCTCATATTTCTGGTCGTTAGCCAAGAATAAAACCACGCCGGATGTACACATCACGATATTGAGAGCATCGGAAGAGTCGCCCTTTCTTTCTGAGAAGCGAGCGAAGCTGCGGAGCACGCACGTAGAGCAATGGCAAGAGGACTTATCTCGTCTTTCTAGACAGATTGCCCTGCTCAAACAAACTTATGGAGTGCCGATTGAAGAGCGCAAACATTGCGAGCCGTATTTATGGAGAATATTCATGTTTGATGATACCGCATATGTAAGTGCGTACCTCTACGAACGCGATAACGATAGTGGCGCCGTAGTCTACAAAATACGAAAGGGCGACAATTCCCTCTTCTCGATTTTCAATAAGTATTTTGAGTATCTCTGGAAGAAATATGGTGATACCCCAGACTGGTCAACTTTCGTATGACAAGTAGCGTTACTCCAATTCGCAGCGCTTTTGTTGCGCTGAAAAACGAAGTGGAAAGCTACCTCACACTCAATGAGGCGAGCATTATCTATGCGTGCTACGACACTGCTCTGTCTTCTATCAGCCCGGAGGTTGGATTTGATGAGCGTTTCCTGTATCAGTCACTCGGTACATCCTTGGACTTGGCACGCTTAGGGCTGAGGGCGGAGTTCCTCGCCAGTGCATTACTCTATTACCCGGTTTCGGCAGGTACTATTGACAGAAAGCGCATCGAAGCTCAATTCGGAGGAACTATATCATCTGTTATTCAGAAATTGTTGAACATCGAAAATCTGCTAGAACAGTATTTGCCGTGGCAGAAAAAGCGCAAAACCTCTCAACAATCTAAGAAGGCCTTCTGGGATGAGCGCACGAAAGACCAATCCCCGAATTTTCTTTTAGCGGTAACGAAAGATATACCGGAGGTAGCTGTCATCAAAGTGGTTGACAGACTACATTTATTGAGAGGAATAGAACAACTTGTATCCGAAGCAACCTTTCAGCAGGGATTAGCAGAAGAAGCTCTAAGAGTCCATGCTCAAGTTGCTGAAAGATTGGGTATCTGGGAAATCAAATGGCAATTGGATGACGCCGCCTTCAAGATTCTCCAGCCTGAAATGTATCAGGCAATCAAGCGCGACTTAAATGAACGAAGAATGGAAAGAGAGGAAATAGTAAATCGTGCCGTAGCAATCCTATTGAAGGCATTAGCCACTGAGGGGCTAAAGGCCGACGTTATTGGTCGCCCCAAACACATTTACGGGCTCTATCTGAAAATGAGGCAATTGGGGCAATCCATAAAACAAGTAAATGACAATCTCGGCCTTCGGATTATTGTGAACACCGAGCCGGAGTGCTACCAAGCATTGGACATTTTGCACCGCACTTGGCCACCCATAGAAGGCATTTATGGTGACAAACTCTTCAGAGACTGGATAGCTTCACCAAAGTTAAATGGCTATCAGTCAATACACACTACCGTGTCGTACACTAACGACGAGAATAGGCTTCTCGAAGTACAGATACGGACATATGACATGCATGACGTAGCTGAGTACGGAATCGCTACGCATTGGATCTATAGAAAAGCGGGTAACAAAATCAGAGCGCAACTCAAATATCAGAAGGAGGCTGAGGATACAGCAGAGATTCGTCGCTCAATTGAAAAACGCCGGAAAAGGAAAAAATAGGTTTCAGCAAGTAAGGCACGGGCTAACCCGCGCGTAACCCGACCTGACTCCGCTACGCTTCCGCCACGCGGCTGATGTAGGACGTTGGGCCGCCAACGGCGATGCAAATGCAGGCCGCAAACAATTACAAGTGGATCCAGTCATGAAAGCGACAGATTTCGCAGGCGATCTAAAGGATTTTCTGAGGCGCTACGAATATCAGCCTGCCTTGACTGAGCGGCTTGACCGGCTTGGCGATGAAGACTTCACACAAAGATCAATTGACGAAATCGTGCTTTGGAAGGTCAATCGCTATGTGGCCGCACATGAAGAGCTGCTCTCTAAATTAAATGGCCTAAAGTCATTGTTGAACGGAGAACATCGTCAAGGTGACAAAGTCCTTGATATGCTATTGCAGACACACGGAGTTGACTTGGCGATGGCATCTAGTTTGCTCAGGTTCAGAAACCCAACAGTGTTTCAGATTATCGATCAGCATGCCTACAGGGCGATTTTCGGCAGAGACTATCCGCTCCATACAAGCACGCCCACAAGCCGTAAGATAGCGGTGTACTTTGATTATTTGGACAAGCTGATTGAACTTTGCCAAGCCAAAGAGCTTGAGTTTCCCAAAATCGACAGGCTGCTCTATATCTTTGACAAAGAAATCAACGGTAAGCTCTGATGAGTAGATCATTCGGTTGGCGTCCTAACGCGCAGTTGCCGCCGACTCGGTTCGCTCCGCAAACGGCTGAACCCGACCGTTGGGCAGTTTCTCGTTTGCCAAAAGGTGAGTCCTATGTTCCAACGAAACGTTATCGCTATTCTGCTTGCACTATCATTAACTGGGTGTGGTACTCCCGCGACGCCCGTGCCTCAAGCGTCTGCACCCATTGTCGGGCCAGTAGTGCCTGTTGGTTCATCAGAAATACGCGACCTTACCCCGACAACAGAAACAGTATCAAACTGTGGCGGCGGAAACGGGACAGTAGTTAAGCACCCTTCCATGACTGTATTAACCAGCCACACCATTGAGTGGGAAGTGGGAGGACAAATAGGAGCGGGAGTTACTATCGGCGAAGGAGTCGTTCCCGGCGGCGTTAATTTGAGCGGGGCATTTGACTCGCATATTACAAGCGGAAGCGAAAGCGGAATCGAGCAAAGCACCGCTTGGGACTTGCCAGCAGAGCCAAATACGATAATGGAATACACTTTGGCATGGAGCGAGATATGGCAGTCCGGTAATGTAGAAGTGCGGCTAGCCGACCAAAGTGTAATACAGGTCAATGTTCGATACCGCACAGGTATTCAAAGCGATATTGTTGGACAACGACAACGAAATTGTGATAGCAGTCAAGGAGTATCCCCCACTTCTGAGCCACCGACAAAACAACCTCCCACTCAAATTGCAGTAGTTCCTACGGCGACCTCGATTCCATCGCCGACACAATCACCAAATACGCCAACCGACTCCATTCTTGAAGTGGGCCAAAGCTGGCGAAAGGATAATGTCTTACTTACATTGGCTAATAGCAAGTTCTATATTGGAGACTTCGGCTTTGAGTGCGAAATCGGCCCGAAGTTTTACTTAGAAAATCTATCTTCCTCAACTATTATCGTTTCTGTCCGTTTGAGTGAGTTCAGCCTACAGGATAACCTAGGCAGTCAATGGATTCCCACAGCAGTCAGCGCATTTGAAGGTTGTCCCAACCATAACGATTCCTACACAGAGGAGGTCGAGCCGGGAAAACGCTTTACAGTGCCGGGATATGATAGCTGGTATGTTGGCTTCCAAGGAAGCATAAACGACCCTGCTGTCACTTATCTGATAGTTACTGTGAATGACCTGTATCACTTTACTGGGGCAAGATGGAAAGTTCCCATCAACAAGTGAATGGCAAAATTACACTGCTCAACCCTGAATGCGGGCGACAGGGCTAACGCCGCGCGGTAACCGGCCGAATTTTCTCGTGGGGTATATGGTTGCAAAGGCGAATCGGTTCTCGCCACCGCGCCGCTGAGCTCAACTGTTGGGTGCTTCTCTAACCGTCAACAATGGTGACCAAATGAGTAAATCAGAACCCAAACGCGAAAACTTAGGCCGCGATAATTCGACAAGGATGATTGCGTCTCTCAATTTCGTTATGAACATTAAAGAGCCAGCCTCGGAGGTGGTTGGTGAAATTAACTTGGAAGATTATTTATGGGAACACAAAACACAATGGGGCGAGGAGCTAGCTGATAGAATCAATAAAGAATTAAGCTTACGATATGGAAATCGCGTTTACGCCCGAATAGCAAGCATCAATAAAGGTAGCTTGATTCTAGATGTTCTAATTTACTTAACAGTAGGAGCAGTAGCTGCAAAGACCATACTGAGTACTATAAAGGAATTTTACGATTTGATATCTAAGTACAAAGACTTTCTCGAAAGTCGTGCTTTGCTTCAGGAACATATAAAACTTGCTATCGTCCAAACAACTCAAAAATTTCTTTCAGCCCAAAAAGGGGTGACGGAATTTTTGGCAGAGATTCAAATTATTCCGAAAGCGTCTTTCCCTATCAGTTTCAGATTGGCTCAATTATGGGCAAGTGTCAAAACCAAGTTTGCTAACATTCAAAAGACGCGCGTTACAAGATATTTGGTAGCGATTAATTTGCTTCTCACTATTGTTGTTCTATTCTTACTTTGCAATATGACTTATGCGATTAATTCAAAACTGTCCACTTCTATAAACATTACTCAAGTTGTTTCTACATATGTAGTAATTGCTCCAACTGCTTTGCCGTCTTTCACACCATTACCCTCCGAAACTAATTCGCCAGTTCCTCAACCTTCTCCAACTCCAACGTTGTCTCCAACTTCTACAGCTTCAGCCATTCCTACAAAGCCACCTCCATCCTTGACCCCAGCCCCCCTAGAAACAACGATACTGCAAACTCCAACTACAGTAACAACTACTTCCGGTGTCCAGATTACTCTTCCCAATGATACAGTGGTCTTTGTGATTTCTCGTCGCGGTTGTGAAGTTAGAATATATTGGCGCGAAACAAACAACCAATCGAGGGTAGAAGTAGACAGTTGGATAGACAGGTCTTTTATCGGCGAATCATGTCCCTAAATATGCCGCACCCACCGATGAATTGCAGTTGTCAAGAGGGGAGGTTGAGGGGGCGCGTTGAGCGCAGCAGTGAGTCGCCGCTACCGTCGGCAAGTCCGCCGGCAGCGTCTTATTCCTGTTCAGTTGTGCGGCTTCACCCGCTCACAATGAAACGCGCGAGGCCAGCCGCTCGGCTGTGACTTCGCCCTCGCGGGGTTTCGGGCAGTTCCAGCTAATCCTTCCCCACGAAGGAGTCTTCGACACCCGCCGCGCGGGTGATGCCCACCGTTGGGCGCGTGCCATGAACAATCAACGGTGTCGTCAACCTTTGCATAGCTTTTCGCCATTTGACAAACTCGCCGACTTGGTTGATAAATAGCATAAGGTGACCTATGAACCAGAAAACGGCTTGGCAACACTTTTCCAGTCTTCCGCCCGAAGCGCAACAGCAAGTTGTCGATTTCATCGCTTTCTTGCAGACGCGCTATCTCCCGCTACGCCCTCGCAAAACGGTCAAGCCGCCGAAATTGGCGAATGAAACTTTCATTGGCATATGGGGCAATCGTGCAGACTTGCAGGACAGCACCACATGGGTGCGGAATGTGCGGGCGCGTGAATGGGGGAGGCAGTGAGCGATTTCTCAACCGCTTTCAGGTCTTCAAGATAGACGAAGGTATTTCGGACACAGCCGTTGATCTTTTGCGTCGTTATCGGTTGAGTCACGGGTTACTGATTGCCGATAGCCTGATTGCGGCTACGGCACTCTTATTGGATAAGTCCTTCGTGACGAAGAATCAGCGGGACTATCGGTTTATTGCCGGGCTTCAATTGCTCTCATATCCAAAACCATTTACGGTTGCGCCATAGTTACAGGCGGCTACTTTCAACGCGGGCCGCGCCCAACACTGCGTCTAGTCAACGCGGGGGACTGATCGGCTTCGACAACCGCGATTCTGTTCCCGATTTCTCTCTTGCTCTCAGCGTTGATCTCAGCCCGCTCCCTCGCAGCTGACGCCTGCCGTTAGGCGGCGGAGAGAGCTGTTGCGTGACAAGGCCAGCCAGGGATCGCTGAGTTGAAGCCGACTTCCAAAGGCAAAGCACCTTCCAGAATCCAGTTTGACATGGTTCCCGGATGGGCGTAAATTGGTGGCATGAAAGTCAAGACTTCTATCACTCTCTCCGAAGACCTGCTCAAGGCCATTGATAAACGCGCCAAGCAGCATAAAAAGAATCGCTCCGACTTTATTGAAACGGCCGTGTGGACGTTTATCGGCCAACTGATCCGCGACGAGCAAAACGCCCGAGACCTTGAGATTATCAATCGGCGCGCGGACTTCCTCAATCAAGAAGCCGCTGACGTTCTCGCCTATCAGGTCCCTCTATGAAACAGGGAAAGCTGATCGGGGGAACGCGCTGAGCGCAAGCAGTGAGTCACCGCCGCCGTCAGCAAATCCGTTGGCGGCCTTTTGTTTCTGTCTAGTTGTGGCTTCGTTCGCCGAAATGAAACGCGCGAAGCCACCCGCCGGGCGGCTGATGCAGACCGTTCGGCGACTTCTCCCAAAGACAGGATGCCTCGACACTGCACACGACGGCCACTCACATCAAAGCGCCTTGCAGGTTTTAGTGTAAAATGGCGACTGTAATACGGTTTCTCCATCGATAGCGAAAGGTAGACCGGTCATGGAAGTCGTCACTGTTTCTCCCAAGTTTCAAGTTGTTATTCCCTTGAGCGTTCGGCGCTCATTGGGCATAAAACCCGGGCAAAAAGTACAAGTCGTTCTCTACGGAGACCGGATTGAACTGATCCCTATTCTGCCCGCCAGAAAAGCGCGCGGGTTTCTAAAAGGTATCGACACCATTATCAAACGTGAAGCCGACCGCGCATGAACATCGTAGACTCATCGGGCTGGTTGGAGTATTTTGCGGATGAGCCTAACGCGGACTTCTTCGCGCCGGCTATTGAAAACAAGAAAGCCCTCATCATTCCGGCCATCAGCCTCTATGAAGTCTTCAAGCGCGTTTATCAGCAACGCGGAGAGGATGATGCGCTTAAAGCTACAGCGCAAATGCTACAGGGGCAAATCATTGAACTCGACACGCCCCTTGCCTTACGCGCTGCAAAGGCATCCATCAACTTTGGCTTACCCATGGCCGACAGCATTATTTTGGCTACAGCTATCGTCCATGAAGCAGTGCTCTGGACACAGGATGAGCATTTCAAGGCGATTGAAGGCGTGCGGTATATTGAAAAGCAAAAAGCGCGGTGACGGCGGAAACGCCGCCGGTTCACAGATAGGGAGGCGCTCATTATGAAAGTGCTACTCGTAGGGGCGGGCGGGGTCGGCGAGGCGATCGCCGTGGTGGCTCAGGGCCGGCCCTGGCTGGAGAAGATGGTCCTGGCCGACTACAACGTCAAGCGCGCCAGGGACGTTCGCCGCAAGCTGCGCACGCATCGCAAGTTCCCCGTCGAATGGATTGATGCCGCGGACAAAAAGCAGGTCGTGGAGCTGGCCGGCAAGCACGGCGTTGACCTGATTATGAACGCCGTGGATCCGTTGTTCAGCGAGCAGCTCTTCAACGCCGCCTATCAAGCCGGCTGCGCCTACATGGATATGGCCATGACGCTCTCGACCCCCCATCCCACGGCCCCCAACCGGCAGTGCGGTGTGAAGCTGGGCGATTACCAGTTCGAGCGCGCGGCGAAATGGGAAAAGAAAGGCTTGCTGGCCCTGGTCGGCATGGGCGTCGAGCCGGGCATGGCCGATGTCTTCGCCAAATACGCCGAGAAGCACCTGTTCGACGAGATCGAAGAGATCGGCGTCCGCGACGGCGCCAACCTGGAGGTGCGCGGCTACGCCTTTGCCCCAAACTTCTCCATCTGGACGACGATCGAAGAGTGCCTCAACCCGCCGGTTGTCTGGGAAAAAGATCGCGGCTGGTTCACCACCGAGACGTTTTCGGAGCCTGAGGTCTTCGATTTTCCCGAGGGCATCGGGCCGGTCGAGTGTGTCAACGTCGAGCACGAGGAGGTGCTGTTGGCGCCGCGCTGGATCAAGTGCCGGCGCGTCACCTTCAAGTATGGCCTGGGTGACCAGTTCATCGGCGTGCTCAAGACCCTGAAAATGCTCGGGCTGGATAACAAAAACAAGATCAAGGTCAAAGGGGTGGACGTGGCGCCCCGTGACGTGGTGGCCGCCTGCCTCCCCGACCCCGCGCACCTGGGTGACCGCATGTTTGGCAAGACCTGCGCCGGGACGTGGGTCAAGGGCACCAAAGATGGGCGCGCTCGACAAGTCTACCTTTACCAGGTGGCCGACAATGAAACCTGTATGAAAAAGTATGGCGTGCAGGCGGTGGTCTGGCAGACTGCCGTCAGCCCGGTGATTGCGATGGAGTTGCTGGCCACGGGCGTGTGGCAAGGCAAGGGCGTGCTTGGCCCAGAGGCCTTTGACCCCGACCCCTTCATGGCGCTCATGGCGGCTTATGATTTTCCATATGGGATCAAGGAGTTGCCGACGACCTGAGGCTCCTCAGGCGCGGCTACTCCAGAAAAGCATCATCTCAATAAATGGGGGTGGGGGCAGACCTGCCATAGGTGGCCTGTGCGCCATGTGTCTGCCCTGGGCGAACACACAGGTTCGCCCCTACAGGTTCGCCTCGGCTTCAGCGCCGACATCGGCTTCACAGCCAACCTGGGCGAACACACAGGTTCGCCCCTACAGGTTCGCCCCCACCATTTTGAGAAGATACCCAGAAAACCACCCAGGACGGGCTACTCATCTGAATCGCGAGTGGCCCCGGCAACTCCCCACGCCGTGCCGCTTGGCAAGGAGGCGGACGCCCACTGTTAGCTCGTGTGATAATGTACTGCAAGAAAAGAGTATCCATGTCTGAAACCCTGAGGGCGCAACACCTTCACAAAGACAAGGGGCGAGGAGATTTCCAGGGGTTTGGAGGAACCACCTGGGGCAGGCTCCGATTCTACGCCCGGTTCGCGTGGCGCTTCGTCGTGCTGCGGCAGCCAGAACCTCTTATCTACGGCATCGCCATCACCGACCGCTGCAACCTGAGTTGCCGCGGCTGTCGGGTCGCCAACACCGGCCGCCCCGACATGACGTGGGAGCGGCTGCTCGACACCCTTCAGAACGCCTGGGGCCGCGGCTTCCGCGAGTTGTCCTTGAGCGGCGGGGAGCCGATGCTGTGGCGCGACGGAGAGCACACCCTCGAGGACGCGATCGTTGAGGCGAAGCGGATCGGCTTCTTCCACGTGCACGTCTACACCAACGGCACCTTCGGACTCGACACGTCGGCGGACCTCGTCTGGGTCAGCATGGGCGGGCTGCCCGGCACCTTCGAGCGGCGGCGAGGGAATTATTTCCATCGGGTCGAACGCGCGGTCCGCGAGGGCCGGCACCCAAAGGTCGCCGTCATCTACGTCATCGATCGCAACACCGCGAATGGCATTGAGCCG
>ORJL010071180.1_pt1 | contig 10130 bp, 8 predicted proteins | sample 1779941 | NCBI WGS metagenome assembly ORJL01 (sample SAMEA104232317, study PRJEB22302) | groundwater metagenome | biome: forest; feature: aquifer; material: groundwater | place: USA | collected 2011-08-07 | depth 5.8 m | reverse complement strand
TAGCCATGCTGGGCCAGGAACCGTCTCTGCTGTTCCATATATAGCTCAGCCTCAGTTGTTTTCCCCTCTGCCAGCAGACTATCGACGTTGAGCCTTGTCTCTCTCATCTCTGCTCTGAAATTGAAATCCGGTGATACCCAGCTAGCTGGCTCGCCGCCTTCTTGCCTGCCCGCGTTCGATGCTTCTTCACTGCGGTACACGTTCGCGATCTTCCTGCCAATCTCCACGCCAACCAGGTCAGCCACCGTTTCATTTATGGTCCTCATCTCCACGCTGTTGAAGTAATTGTGGCCCAGAGGTCGAAAGAACAGGTACCCGTGCATCCACTCGTGCAGCACTGTAGATATAATAAAGTCGAGGGGAGCGTCGTCAGGTATGATCGTCGGGTACGCCGAATAGCCTCCGGTTGGTTCAACCAGCGCCGAAAAGCCAAGCTCCTCTGCTTTAGACTCCATCGACTCTATCTGGGATTGAGACAGGCCGGGTTCAAGCACCTCCAGCTTAGCCAGGCTGACTTTGTTTCGGGGAGATACCACAAATACGCTGGGTGGTGTGGTCAACTGGAAGGTAACCGGTGGAAACAGGGTGCAAAGTCCGGCAGGTATACAATAGAGAATGCCTTCGTCTCGCAGTGCTCTGCTGGCCCGGTATGCTATTAGTAGCTCCACTCTGCCCCGTAGGTCCTCCCTCTCATCTAGTCTCTGTGACAACTCTTCCGAAAATCTGGTTCTTTCTTCCGCTGCATCATCAGTTGTAGGAAGCAAGGCCATCTGTCTGCGGAGTGATGCTACATCCAGTCGAATCTTCTCGTAAGACCTTACGAGGTCTCTTTCCTGGCCCTCGCTTATGGTCTTGCTCCGTACCGTCCAGTATATCTGCTGGCCGCCTTCGCTCAGCAATGCTTTCGCCTCCCAAGAAACGATATTGAAAGCAAACGGAGCTACTATTTGGTCAAGGCTACTTGCAGAAATCTCTTGGTAGCTGTTGAATATCGAGAGTATGCTGAAGACAAAGAGGAGTAACATGTTTTATCCAAGATATCATTGCTCGTTCAGTTATGAGCTCCGCACTGGGGATGAAAATCGACTCAGACCTCAGACCGAGTTACAGCCCCATGCCAGTCCGTAGACCGGACCCTACCTAATAGTTACCCTAGTCCACATGCCTCTGATATCTTTGGACACGATTACGGTGATAGTCATTAACAGGGCGGCGACAGCACCGAAAGCGGCAACCGCTATAGGCGATCCGACAACCTCGGAAGACCAGCCCAATAGCATCTGCCCTACAGGCATCATTCCGAATATTACCATCCTCATGCTTAAGACCCGTCCGCGGAACTCATCAGGGACCACGAGCTGAACAGTAGTAAAGTTGGATGTCATCTGAAGCTGCATCATAAGGCCAACAAAGAAGACCAAAACCAGGGAAAGAGTGAAGACTGGCGAAAGGGCAAAAGGAATTAATGATAGACTACCGACTACACCGCTGATGATCAGGATCTTACCTAGCTTGCTAGGCATATCGACGGATGCCAGAAATATAGAGCCGATTAGGGCGCCAACTCCTGCGGAGCCTAGCAAGAGGCCCAGTCCCTGGGACCCAGAATGCAGGATGTCTCTTGCAAAGACCGGCATGAGCGCCTGGTACGGCATGACGAAAATGGTAGACACGCCGCCCAGCGTTATCAGAGACAAGATTAGAGTGCTTTGCTTGGCGTACTTAAAGCCCTCCACAAGGTTCGTGACGATACTCTCATGATGAGAGACACGAATGGTCTTCTCCAGTCGAAGTAGCGACAGCAATACTACGGGTATGATCAGCCCGAAAGCAGTGAATAGCAGAGTCCCAGATAGTCCGATGGTTGCCACCAGCATGCCGGCCAAAGCCGGACCTATAGTCTGTCCACCGCTAAACATCACTGTGCTAAGGGCTACGGCATTACCTAGGTCCTCTCTCGGCACCAGGTTCGGAATTATAGCCTGGCGCGAAGGCATAGAAAGAGCAAATGATATTCCACTCACCACCGAGACCAGTATTATGTGCCAGAACTGTACTACATCGACCAAAACCAGTACGGCAAGGCCCCCATACATGATGCCGGATACGATGTCATTACTTATCAAGAGCATTCTTCTGTCAAAACGGTCGGCCAGCACCCCCCCCAGTAAGGGAAAGACCAACATCGGAAGCGAGCCAAGAGCCGCCGCCAACGTCACGTAGAATGGGGAGTTTGTTATCTCCAGAACCAGCCATCCCCTGGCGACCATTTGCATCATCCACATTGAGATGGAGAAAAAGGATGCTGTCCAGAGAAGTCGATACCGGGGGTTATGTAAAGTTCTAAACGGTGACGGTCTACCTGCCGTGGCTGCGGGGCGTTCCTTGAGCCTTTGTGGTGTGGATGCCAAAACTACCTCTTGTTACACAGAATTGTGGGGATAGAAAAATTATACGCTTACCTTATTATACCGTCAAAAATAAACAGAGGCAGCTTCTTTTATGTTACTGCCTCTGTGTGTATTCTACTCTCCTTGGCACGACCTAAGCCTGTCACCCAGGTTCTCCGGAGCCTCCTCGAAGCGCCGGAAGGTTCTCGAATAAGGGCCTTGTCGTAGGGCTTAGCCAAAGGGAAGTTATTAGTTAGTGGTCTAGATGCTTCGCCCCAATCCCAGAGACCCTGAGAACATCCGCTTAGGCTTACCGGAGTGACCGTACGTAATGGACTATGGTCCAGCGCTCATCTTCGGTCAGGAGATTGCTAAAGTTGGGCATATTAGGCAGGTCCTGAAACGGCTCCTTTGCCCTTCCCTGTCCGTTGGTAATAATGCCAAAGATCAGACCTTCCGGGGCCGCAGCAAATGTAACTAAGCTTGGCGGTGTCCGGTTGCCGGCCTTTTGAAAGTACTGCACGAGATTTCCATCTCCCTTTCCTTCGGGGCCATGGCATGGAGCACAATTTATAGCAAACAGTCGTTTGCCAAGTTCCAAAGTCTGTGCGCCGCCTGCCACGGGGTTTTGAAGAGCGGCCAATTCACTCGAGGTATAGCCGGGACCGGTAACGCCAGCACGCGGCACAGAACCGGCTGGTGGATAAAAACGGGCCGGCTCCTGAATTCTGGACGTCTGCTGGTAATGCATCTCCGGTAGGATATCAAAGGGATAAGCGCCGCTGTTACATCCTGCGATTACGGAAGTCAGCAGTCCTACGGCGACAACAACTATATGCCTACGTATCTTACCACCCATAAAGGATAGGCTCATCGGCGTGCTCCAGAAGTGCTTTCTGTCTTTATATCCTCGGCGCCAGCTCCGCGGAGGGCTTGCTCGATACTATTAAACTTCTCTTCAGGGCAAGACACCAGCAACCCGATATAGCCTTCTGTGATCCTGGGATCATATAGGCCAACTCCTCCCCTGGGAAGACGGGACTCGAATATCACTCCTAAGACAGTGAAAAGGATAGCCCCCAGCATTGTGCCTTCGTACATGATGACCAACATGGGAGGTATAGCAATTAGCGGCTTCCCTCCCTGTACCATCGGGAATGATACCTGAGTGCCCAAGGTAAGAAGCAATGCGACGCTGAAGCCACAGGCCGCGCCGATTAGAGGAAAGACGAACAGCTTATGCCCCGGCCCATGCTCGCCGAAAGCGCCTTCGGGATAAGGCACTCCGCTGAGTATGTCAAAGTCGTCCTGGCCTATGCCGGCCTGTTTTATTGAATCTACAGCGTTGGCTGTCGACTCTGGGTCTCTGAAAATCCCTAGGATGCTTCTATTAGCCATACAGCTTACCTCATTCTCGGATTATGGCAGGAACAGACACTTTCCCTATTTGGATCTCTTCTTGGATTGCCTGTCCTTCTTTTTCGTCTGCAATAGGTATTATCGGGAAAAGCTTGGAGAAAAGTATAAATCCAAACGTCACCAGACCAAAGGAGGAGATCACTAAAGTGGTCTCTATAAGACTCGGCGTGTACTCACCCCACACGAAGGTAAGAGGCTGTCGGTACAGGAGACCGGGAACAATAATTATGAATCGCTCCAGCCACATTCCTACGTTGACCATAATGGAGGTGACAAACATAAGCCAGATATTTCTGCGCACCCTCTTAAACAGCCACAGGGGCACAGGAATGATATAGGACATCACAAAGATAAGTATGAACATTATGTTGTAAGGGTACTGTAGGATTTGCAAGTCTCGGACCGCCGTCTCAGCAGTCTCGAGAGTCAGAAAGCCGTACACAATCTCTAAGAGGAAAAAGTATAGCCAGGCGGTAGCCACCACCGTAAGAAGCCTACCCAAGGCATCAAAATGGTCGGGGGTTATATAATTTTCTAACTTCATAAATATGCGTAGAAAAGCCATTAGAGTGACGACACCGGACACTCCGGAATGGACGGCCCCGATAACGAAATAGGGCGCGAAGACCGTCGTATGCCAGTTAGGTACTAAAGACATGCCAAAGTCCCATGACACGATGCTGTGGACTGAAACGAACACGGGGAGAATGAGGCCGGACAACAGTATGCCCGCAAGCACCTGCATCTTCCACTGCATAGGAGTGCCTCTCCACCCCAGTGAAAGTATCGAGTAAACCCTATGCTGGAACCCGGTAGTGCGGTCACGGGCAATCGCGAGGTCAGGTATAAGAGCTACGTAAACAAATAGACTGCTACCCGTCAAGTAAGTGAATATGGCGCTTGGGTCCCAGACCAAAGGCGATCGCACGCTGGGCCAGACACCTCTAGCAAAGTCTACAGGAAATATCCAGTAGGCGCGCCAGGGACGTCCCATGTGGATCAACGGGAAAATTGCCGCCGTGGCCAAAGAGAATACTGTGAGTACTTCTGCGGCTCTGGTTACCGGCCGCCGCCATTCGGCCTGTGTCAGCCTCAAGATTGCCGAAATCATAACTCCAGCGTGGCTGATCCCGACCCAGAACACAAAGTTGGTTATCAAGAACGCCCAGGCGACGATGGGGTTAAGTCCGGTGACACCAAGGCCAAAAGTTACCATTATGGCGAACGCAGTTACGCCGGCTAGGAAGACAAGGCCAGCGATAGTTATTATAACCCAGAACCTCGTAGGCTTATTAAAAACAAACCACAAGAGCTCGCGGTTTATCTGTTCATCGGTTAAAACTTTTCTGTCCTGCATATTACCTCTACCCTCGTGAGAGGGTCTTAGCCTTAACTATTTTGTTGCCTACTCCGGCTTACCTATTACCAGGACCTCTGTCTTTTGATAGGGCTGGACCCTTGTTAGCAGTAGTCCTTCTTTACCATCCCATAGTGAAAAAACCGGAATAATCTTGGCAGCGATCAGGTATGTAAGTATAGCGCCGGATACCGCACCCAGCATGAAGAGTATGTCGGCGACATCAGGCGCGCGGCCGTGAGGCACCTCTTCGAGCATATGGCCGAATTGCGTAACAGTGAAGGGTCCCACGTAAAGTCGGATAAATTCGAAGACGTCGCCGATAAGTATGCTACATGCGATTAACGTTGGTCCCAAAATGCTCATTCGCACCCGATTCCAAATAAGGAATAAGAGTGGAATAAGGAACTTCAAGGTGAACGACAAGGCAAAGGGCACAAAGTACGGACCAAACATCAAGAGCTGAAGCACATTTTGCTCAGCCGGTGTACGTCCGTACCAATAGGTGATAAAGGTGGCCCACCACATATAGAACCAGAGCAAGGAGGTAGCCAGCAAAGGCTTACTCAAGGCCCAAAACTGTTCCATGTGCAGATAGTCTCTAAGGCCACCAAAATACCTCAGAATAGCCATCGCCACCAAAGTGCTAGCGACAGCGCCCTGAAGACCACTCATAGTATGGAATGCAGGATATATCGCGTCTTTCCAGCCCGGCACAAGAGTTTCAGAAAGGTCCATCGCAAACAGAGTGCTAACAAAGACGAAAGTCATCAGGTAAAAAGCGCCAAGGATGTTTGCCCCGCTTTTTAACATCTTCCATTGCCGCGGAGTACCGACCCATCCTCTGGCAAGGCCGCGATAAAGACCACCCTTCATATCTCTTGCGGCGGCAATATCCGGCAATGCTACTAGGTACAACAGACCTAGTCCACAAATGACTAATGATAACATCGCGAAAAAGAGGAAGAAGCTGGGAGGATGGAAGGGAAGAAGCCAATCCATCTCAAACCAGAACGTCTTGCGCTCTCCGTATATTGGAGGTATGACCAAGAGAAGAGGCAGGAGTAGGATAAGATTAAATATCCCCACGATTGCGAACAGCTCCGCAATCCTAGACACTGGCCTTCTCCAATGGCCTTTGGCAGCGCGGAGAGCAAATGCTAACACCGGTGCTGCCTGGAAGGTTAGCAAAATGTAAGTAGTTATGGCTGCATGGTAGCCCCAGGCCGTCCAGTCTGAAAATCCGCTTTGAGCGGCGCGCATTATGAAGCCGACCACTCCGCCCACAAACAAGAGGCCGAATACTATCACGGCCGTCTTATATGTAGGCCCCGCGGCAAGCAGCTCCAGCAGGACAAACCTGGTAAGCTGCCCCGGCGACAGGGCTACCCGATGAAATTGATGTTCCTGATGATTAGTGCCGTTGCGGTGTTGATTGTACATGTGGGTCTACCTTTTTTAGATAGATAACTCCAGGCTGTGTACCTAACTCTTCTAGCAGCAAATAATGCCTATCGTCTTTAGCCAGCTTCGCCGCCGTGCTACTCGCGTCAGCCAGATTACCAAAGATAAGAGTGTTTGTGGGACATGCCTGAGCGCAAGCCGGCTGAACCTCGTTGTCTCTTATTTCACGGCCCTCTGATCTGGCTTGCCGTGTCGTTCGTCTTATCCTCTGTACGCAGAAGGTGCACTTTTCCGTGATACCCTTACTCCTAACAGTAACGTCAGGATTAAGATAGTTTGGCATAGGATCAGGCAGTGGTAATTCCCACCAGTTGAAAAAGCGTGCATGGTAAGGACAGTTGTTTATGCAATACCTAGTCCCTACACAGCGGTTGTAAATCTGCACATTTAGGCCTTCAGGATTGTGATAGGTAGCATAAACCGGACACACAGGCTCGCAGGGAGCGTTTGTACAGTGCTGGCATAGTACCGGCATAAACCTGGCCTTTATGTTCGGGTATTCGCCCTCCCAATAACGCTCTATGCGGATCCAGTTATGGGCCCTGTCCTTTACCACTAGGTCCTCTGTATTAAGAGGTATGTTGTTCTCTGCGTAGCAGGCGGCCACACACGCCTGACAACCTGTACATCGGTCCAGGTCTACAACCATGCCCCATCTTATAGGTTCTGCCATCTTAGTCTCCTGACCCGGGGTATAACATTTAACTTACAATTAACTGGGCGTCACCCTTATTATGTCCGCATCCTCAGGCTCAAACGGTTGTACGCTTCCTTCAATCTTGGGCATCTTTATCTTGTCACCGGTCTTAGTAAGCTTGACTCTAGTTGCGGCCCAGGCAAAAGCGCCTGTTTCGCTATCCTTTACAGGAGCCAGTATTGAGAATACACTTTGCCCCCTATTGGCGGCATATCGGCCATAATTTGTGTGTCCCTGCCCGATCGGAATAGCTACCACGCCAGGAGGTATCGCCGGATGGATGTAGGCCGGCACACGTATGACTCCATTGGGGGACTCCACCGTGAGCACGTCTCCTTCCCTTATACCTAGCTCTTGAGCAGTCCTTGGATTGATCTCTACCCAGGTAGTCCATGTCATTGTGGTCACGGGGTCAGGTATGGATTGCAGCCAAGGAATATTGGCGCCTTGTCCATCGCCAAGCGCCACTGATTCAAAAGGTATCAAGTTATAAGGATAATTAGCGGCATCTCCGGCGAATGTAGGAGCGGTCGCCGAGGTAGGGAGTGCGGATGCTTGCGGAGCTGCTCCCTGCGCTTTTGCCCCAGTGTCCCACCAGCCACCCCTTCGAAGTGCGCCGATCCAGAAGGCGTCAAAGTTAGGCGCTCGTACCGACCCTCTATTGAAGCCAGCAACTTTTTGCGTATCCTGCTTTATCAAGTCAGCAAGGGATCCCCAGGGAACTGCACTCTGCACTTGCCCGCCTAGCTGACTTGCCACTGTCATGAGTACATCCGCAAATGGTTTCGTGTCGTATAGGGGGTTCACGATCGGCTGCTGAAGTCCCACAACTTCGTAGCCGACTCCAGGGGTTGGTATGTCATCACCCCACGACTCTAGGTAGGTATGGTCAGGTAGGATCAAATCTGCCAGTTCTGTTGTCTCATCCATGAAGCTTGAAAAGCTAACTATGTAGCCAGCTCTACCCAGAGCCGTTCGAAGACCTAAGGGACCAGGTGAGCCGTAAACAGGATTCACGTTATGAACCATCACCAGGTTTACTTGCGGTTGTCCACCAGCCAAGCGCTGCGCAAACCGTTCGAGGTCGTTAAAGCTTGTGGCAGTGGCTGCGGCATCAGCTTGGTACTCTGGCAAAGGAAGCTGCGGATTAAACACAAGGCCGCCCGAAGCAGAAACACTGCCAACCAGATAGTTCAGTGCATATACAGCGGAGGCATTGAACGTGCCATTCGTTTGGGCAGTAGCCGGGCCGCCTGCTATGGCGATGCTGGGTCGATGGGATGCAAAAGCTCTGGCTATCTCGATGATTTTGCCGGCCGGGACCCCTGTGACTTTTGCGGCCTCGTCCGGGCTAAAAGCATTGAGCCTGGCTGCGCCGCCTCCCCCAGTCAGCGTATTGGACGCGGCACTGTCCCCTAGTCCTTGGGAGATTATGACCTGAGCCATACTGAGGGCAAGCACACCCTCTGTTCCCGGATTAACAGGTAGCCATTCGTCAGCGCTGGCACCTGTCATAGACATTCTAGGTTCTACCTGGACCAGGGTGCCTCTTGTAGCCTTGTCTTGTCGGAAGGAGCCATAGGCCCTACCGTAACGCACCGGTGAACCCCAGGTCCCGAGAAAGTCTGTTCCAAATGAGAGTATATAGTTAGAATTTTGTATATCGAGGTCCGGGAATCCACCCTGCCCAAAGGAGCGGCTGGCAATATTGGTGACTACCGGGTCAGACATGGTCTCATAGGCGATGTGCTCCGCACCGTAAGACTGCGCAAAACGCTTTACCACGGTCGCTAGATGCCCCCTGACAGGCTCCGTCATCATGACAACGGTATTGCCCTGTCCCTGAAGTTGTCGCAACCTTGAGGTCAACTCGTTTAGGGCTTCGTCCCAGCTAATATCTCGGTACTGTCCGGAGCCGCGAGTTCCAACCAAACGCTTCGGCCCTCTTAGTCGATCCGGATGGTATAACACTTGAAGCCCTGATTGGCCTCTTGCGCATAATTTGCCTTGATTGACCGGATAATCGGGGTTGCCCTCGATTTTCTTAGCCTTGCCTTCTATAACCCTCACGATAATCCCACAACCGGCTGAACATTGACGACATATAGTCGCATACCAGTTGTCCAAGCCTGTAACCATGTCTTCAGGCATCAGAAGTGGACTCTGCATCAACATTTCGCGCTCGGGCGCCTGACAGCCGTTGAATACAACCGCGCCGGCAGTAGAGGTAGCCATTAACTTTAGGAAATCTCGCCTGCTAATTTCCATACCGTCAGATCCTGTTCCTTATTTATGGCAAATAGTACATTCAGTGGGAGCGTTATTCTGCCGGTGGCAGCCGACACAGTCTCCCATATTCAGGATACGCGCCTGGTTTACCTGCCGCATATTGCCCACATCGCCATGGCAAGCCACACATTCAAATCCACGGTTTATATGGGGTTCATGAAGAAAGCGTACGTGGTCCGGCATTCTGTGTACTCTCACCCAATCGATGACCTGTTTGTTGAGCCACGCACTCTGCACATCTCTTATAGCGGCAGTGGTTATCCCGGACTGCTCTCCCACTACCTTGTGGCAGAACATACACTGCTCGACTGCCGGCACTGTAGCGGCACCTCCCTTAGCCACGTTGCGGTGGCAAAACACACAGTCGATCTGATCATTTTGTATGTGAGGGATGTGACTAAAGGCTATGGGCTGGACGGGACCGGAACGGGTTACAACTTGGCCGTAGATGAGAACTCCACCAACTACAACGACTATTAAAACGACAGGGAGTATTGCAATTAGTTTTCCCACT
>ORJL011137728.1_pt1 | contig 10132 bp, 8 predicted proteins | sample 1779941 | NCBI WGS metagenome assembly ORJL01 (sample SAMEA104232317, study PRJEB22302) | groundwater metagenome | biome: forest; feature: aquifer; material: groundwater | place: USA | collected 2011-08-07 | depth 5.8 m | reverse complement strand
TTGGGCAAAAAGAATGGGTGAGTTGCAAGCAGAAGCTTACAAACAGGAATTTGGATGGAGTAAAATAGCTATAGTCAGACCAGCAAATGTATATGGACCTCATGATTACTTCGATGTATCTTCATCTATGGTTGTGCCTTCGCTTATTCGCCGCGCGGTAGAAGGAGAAAATCCTTTTATAGTGTGGGGAGACGGCACGCCCATTCGTGATTTTGTTTATGTTGATGATGCTGCAGATGGTGTTTTGATGGCGTTGGAAAAGGCAGCTAACTGTATTCCTATTAATTTAGGGTCTGGAATAGGATACTCGATTAAAGAACTTGTAGATGTCATAAAATTTTATTTTCCAGACTTGGAAGTAAAATGGGACGCCGGCAAGCCCAACGGAGAGCAGGTGAGAGTTTTAGATATTAAGCGTGCTCAAAAAATGCTTGGATATAAACCACAGGTTACTCTGAAAGAGGGCATAGGAAAAACTATTGAATGGTACAGGAACAATAAGGGCGTGCCAGACCGCCATTATAATATTTTTCATGAAGCAAAGCTTATTCATATTTAATATTTTATGAAGACAGAAAAAATTAAAGTTGGACTTGTAAATATTAATAATAGCTTCGCAGGCTATAATTATTTTCCATATTCAATTGGTTGCCTGCAGGCCTATGCTACTAAGTATTATAAGCGCCTTGAGAGGTTCACATTTCTTTTACCTATTTATAAAAGAGTAACTGTAAAAGAGGCGGTTCAGAGTCTGTGTGGAGCAGATGTTGTGTTTTACAGCACCTACGTGTGGAATATGCAACTTTCGTTAGCAATCGCTCGAGAGTTAAAAAAAATCAATCCAAAAATATTAAATATTTTTGGTGGTCCACAAGTTCCGGATAGAATTGAAGGCTTTTTGGCTGAAAATCGTTTTGTGGACGTAGCATGTCATGGAGAGGGAGAGCGAGTTTTTATGCATCTTCTTGACGCCTGTATTGACCAGAATTGGTCGGATGTTCCTTCTATTAGCTACATTGATAGTGCTTCTCAAAAAATGCTTCAAACACCCAGAGCAAAAAGAATAGAAGATTTAGCTGAAGCACCTTCGCCCTATTTAGACGGTACTTTTGAATCTTTGATGAAAACTTATCCCGAAGAAGGGTGGGTGGCGTTGTGGGAAACAAATCGTGGATGCCCTTTTTCCTGTACCTTTTGTGATTGGGGTTCTGCTGTTGCTAGCAAAGTATATCGTTTTAGTATGGAAAGAGTGTTAGCTGAGGCTGATTGGTTTTCTAAAGAAAAAATTGATTTTATCTATTGTTGCGATGCTAACTTTGGGCTTCTGCCTCGTGATTATGATATTGTTGTTCGCGTAGCCCACAATAAAAGTGAGTTTGGCTACCCCAAAGCTTTATCAGTTCAAAATACTAAAAATTCATCAGAAAAATCTTATCGAATACAGAAAGTGTTAGGCGACTCTGGTTTAAATAAAGGGGTGACACTTTCCATGCAATCCCTAGACGAAAAAACCCTCGAAGCCATTAGGCGTGACAACATTAAAACTGATACTTACAGAGAGCTTCAAATGAAATTTACTGCAGATAAGATTGAGACATATTCAGATATCATTTTGGGTTTGCCGGGGGAAACATATTCTTCTTTTATTGACGGTGTTAATGAACTCTTGGAGAGTGGTCAGCATAATAGAATTCAGTTTAATAATTTATCAATATTGCCTAATTCAGAAATGGGTGACCCAGAATATCAAAAAAAATATGGGATGATCATTCGCAATTCAGATATTATTAATACGCATGGAAGTTTAACTGACCTGGAAGAAGTTATTGAGAGACAGGAGCTTGTAGTAGGGACTAACACCATGCCTCCAGAAGATTGGGTAAAAGTGAGATGTTATAGTTGGCTTGTTTCGCTTATTCACTTTGATAAATTACTATCGATGCCTATTATCATCATACATTTTTTAACCTCACTTTCCTATCGCGATATAGTTCACGCCTTTGTGAACGATCGCCCCGATACGCCATTGTTTAATGAAATAAGAGCCTTTTTTGTTGCAAAAGCTCTTGATATTCAAAATGGAGGAAGCGAGTATTGTGAATCAAAAGAATGGTTAAATATTTGGTGGCCCGCTGATGAGCATGCTTTCATAAAAATCTGTAGTGAAGATAAATTAGAGCAGTTTTATCTTGAAGCTAAAAAAATATTTCAAACTATGTTGAAAGATAAGTTTCTCAATATACCTGACGATTTATTGAGTGAGCTCTTAACATTAAATCATGGTCTTATTCGGCTTCCTTTTCAAAAAGAAAATAAGGTGGTGAAACTCAAATATAATATTGTGGAGGCTTATGAGGCTGGATTGAAAAATATTTTCTTACCCGTAACAGAGGGTGAGTTTAATTATGAAATATTAAGAACGGCAGAAACATATGGATCGTGGAAAGATTGGTTTAGAGAAGTTGTGTGGTATGGAAATAAAAAAGGTGCTTATATTTATAAATATAGAGAGATGAGTCCTGTGCCAGAGAGAGATTCTCTTATAACTAGTCCGTCTTCTGAAAACCCTCCCCGTTCTGTAATTTCATGTTAAAAAAAAATATTCTTATTGCCGGAGGCACGGGCTTAGTTGGAGCCAATTTAAGTTTACTCTTGCATGATCAGGGTATAAATTTTTTATCTACCTATCATACGAAACAACCTTCCTTTTTAGCTGAAAAATATAAAGCCTTTGATTTTACTGATTATGATCAATGTCTTTGCGCCACGAAGGATATGGATACTGTTATTATTTGTGCCGGCCAATCCTATGGCATTAAGATAACGAAAGAACAACCATCGAAAGCCATTTTACCGAACTTAAAAATTGTTGCCGGCCTTTTTGAAGCGGCACGAGTCAATCGTGTTGAGAAAACCCTTTTTATTAGTTCATCAACTGTTTATCATTCCGACACAACCCCCATAAGGGAAGAAGAATTAGATCTTAATAAAGCAACTCCTCAAACTTATAGGGGCATTGGATGGGTCAATAGATATCTCGAGCAATTAGCTTTTTTTTATAAGGCTCACTATGGCATGGATATAAGGATATTAAGGCCTACCAGTATTTTTGGGCCATATGATAAGTTTGATGATAGATCGAATGTTATACCGGCTCTTATCAAAAGGGCTGTAGCCAAGGAAAAACCTTTTTTAGTATGGGGTACAGGTCACGACATTAGAGATTTTATTTTTGCAGAAGATTTCAGTCGTATCGTATTGCAAGTTTTAAGTTTAAAAAATGTAGAGGAGCCTATTAATGTTGGAAGTGGGCGTCCTACCTCCATACTTGAGTTAGTGGAGCTCATTTTAAATTTATGTGAACATGAGATTAAGCCTTCTTGTGATGCATCTATGCCATCGGCCATACCCTATAGAATGCTCCATCTTGGCAGGATGAATAGTTTATTGGGAGATGTTCATGTAACCTCACTTTCCCAAGCATTGTCTAAAACAATTGCCTGGTATAAAACCGGTCTAAAATCCGTGAATCCCACATGATTTTATGAAAGTTACTTTGCTCATACCTACTTTAAATGAAGTTGATGGCATGAAAGCTGTCGTACCTCGAATTAAAAGAACGTGGGTAGATCAAATTGTTGTTATAGACGGGGGCTCCGTTGATGGCACAGTTGAATATGTAAAACAGGCTGGTTTTACTCTTATTCATCAAAAAGCTAAGGGTTTAAGTTCTGCTTATCGAGAAGCCTTGCCCTATGTAACCGGTGATATCATTGTTGGGTTTAGTCCAGATGGAAATTCTATTCCCGAACTTATTCCAGTGCTCATTGCAAAGATGAAAGAAGGTTTTGATATGGTTATTGTATCTCGCTATCTGGAGCATGCCAGAAGTGAAGATGATGATAAAGTTACAGCGTTTGGAAATTGGTTATTTACAAAAATTATAAATATATTATTTGGCGGTCATTACACGGATTCATTGGTGATGTTTAGAGCCTGGCGCAAGTCAGTTTACAATCTTCTTCTTGATCATAATGTTCCAGGAAGGGCTGGGTTTGAAACACTAAGTTCAGTTTTATGTTCCAAATACAAATTGAAAGTGACTGAAATTCCAGGAGATGAACCTAAAAGGATAGGAGGAAAGCGTAAAATGAATCCTCTTTTAAATGGAACTGCAGTTTTAAAATTTATCTTAAGCGAATTTTTTTCTAGAAAAGATAGAAGGCTTAGTAAGAAAAATGCATAAGAAAAAAGTCCTTATTTGTGGAGCAACTGGTTTTATTGGACGCAATATTGCAGAGTCGCTTCTCTTGAAAGATGATTTTGAAGTTTATGGTACTTTTCACTCATCACAACCGTGGCATCATGAAAAAGTACAGATGATTAAGGCAGATCTTACAAGAAAAGAAGATGTCGAAAAAGCAGTTCAGGGAAAAGACATCATTATACAAGCAGCCGCTACAACATCTGGGGCTCATGATATTGTTAATAAACCATATTATCATGTAACGGATAATGCGGTAATGAATTCCCTCATATTTAGAGCCGCTCATGATAATAACATTCAGCATGTTATTTTTTTTAGCTGTACTGTGATGTATCCATCGAGTGATATTCCTCTCACAGAATCTGATTTTGATCCGAATCGTGAAATTCATCCCCTGTATTATGGTGCTGGGTGGACAAAAGTATACATTGAAAAAATGTGCGAGTTTTTTTCACGCCTTAAAAAAACAAAGTATACTGTTATCAGACATTCAAATATTTTTGGGCCCTATGACAAATTTGATTTGAAGCGCTCACATGTTTTTGGAGCAACTGTTGCAAAAGTTATGGCGGCTTCGCATGGGAATATTGAGGTATGGGGGGACGGAAAAACTGCGCGAGATATGCTCTATGTTTCAGATCTTGTAGATTTTGTAGAACGCGCTCTCTCGAAACAAGAGACAGCTTTTGAGCTTTGCAATGTTGGAAGTGGGTATGCCATTACAGTTAAAGATTTGGTAGAAAAGATTATATCCCATGCCGAACGTGACTTTATAGTTAAGTATGATAAGTCAAAACCCAGTATTAACACGCGACTGAGCGTTAATACTTCTTATTCAAAAAAAATTTTCGGATGGGAACCGCACGTGAGGCTTGATGATGGAATTAAAAAAACACTCTCTTGGTATCAATCTCATTATTCATAATTTACAATGGAAAATCAAAAAATAAACAGAGTTTTGATAACGGGTATAACTGGTTCTGGAGGGAGTTATCTCGCAGATTATATTTCAGAGCACAAGTCGAACGTTGAAATTCACGGTATCTCACGTTGGCATAGTACGACTTCAAATACAAACTTGAATCAATCTCGAGAAAAGATCATTCTTCACGAGTGTGATTTAACAGATTTTAGTTCTGTTTATTCGGCTTTGAAATCTTCCAAACCCGACATTATTTTTCATATAGCTTCACATGCTAATGTCAGGGCTTCATTTATAACACCACTTGCTGTTTTGCAGAATAATATTATGGGAACAGCAAATCTATTTGAGGCTGTTCGGTTAAGTGATATCGATCCAGTTATTCAATTATGTAGTACTTCTGAAGTTTATGGAAAGGTTACCCCTGATCAAGTACCCATTAAGGAAACGTGTCCTCTGAACCCAGTAAGCCCCTATGCCGTTTCAAAGGTGGCACAAGATTTATTAGGAAATACATATTTTCAAAGTTACAATCTTAAAATTATTCGAACAAGAATGTTTGCTTATATCAATCCAAGAAGGGCCGACCTCTTTGCTACTTCTTTTGCAAGACAAGTAGCTTTGATTGAAGCAGGGCATCAAAAAATGTTATTGCATGGAAATTTAGATTCAGTGCGGACTCTTATAGATGTAAGAGATGCTATGGAGTCTTATTGGATAGCAGCAGAAAAAGGTAAACCTGGCGACATTTATAATATTGGTGGAGAAAAAACGATTCGAGTTGGTGAGTTTTTAGATTTACTTAAAAAAATGGCTCGATGTCATATTCCCTCTCAAGTTGATCCTGGTTTATTACGGCCTGCAGATGTCACATTGCAAATTCCTGATACATCAAAGTTTGCTAGAGAAACAGGGTGGAGACCTCAATATTCTTTTGAAGAAAGTGTAGAGTACTTGCTTGACTATTGTCGTCGTGAAATAGTGAATAAAGTATGATCATTACAAGAACACCATTTAGAATTTCATTTTTTGGTGGGGGCACTGATTATCCAGCCTGGTACAAAGAGAATCAAGGTGCTGTTTTAGCATCTTCAATAAATAAATATTGTTATATCTCATGTAGATATTTACCGCCTTTTTTTGAACACAAGTCTCGCATTGTTTATTCTAAGACAGAGCACATTAATGAGCATTCAGAAATAGATCATCCTTCAGTAAGGGAATGCTTGAAATATCTTAACCTCCATAAAGGTATTGAAATTCATCATGATGCGGATGTGCCAGCACGAACAGGCATGGGATCAAGTTCTGCATTTACGGTTGGGCTTCTCAATGCCCTGTATGCCTTACAGGGAAAAATGAGAACAAAAAGACAACTTTGTTTAGAAGCAATTCATGTAGAACAAGATCTCATTAAAGAAAATGTGGGTTCTCAAGATCAAACTACAACTGCGTTTGGTGGATTTAATCATATTAAATTTCAAGGAGAGCACGATATTCAAGTTTTCCCTCTGACTCTTAGTAAGGCGCGTTTGGGAGGATTACAAAATAATCTTTTGTTGTTTTTTACTGGGCTTTCACGAACAGCATCTCATATTGCCGAGGAGCAGATAAAAAACATACCCCAGAAAAAAAGAGAACTACAAATTATGCTTCAGATTGTTGATGAAGCTATGCACATATTAGTTAATGAATCTGGGATCGAAGAATTTGGAAAGCTTTTACATGAGAGTTGGGAGTTAAAGAAAACGCTGTCTCAACAGATTACAAATAATGTTATTGACGAAATTTATAATGTTGCAAGAAAATCTGGAGCTATCGGTGGTAAACTATTAGGAGCCGGTGGGGGTGGTTTCTTGTTACTTTTTGCAGAACCGCACTATCATGAAGAAATTAAGAAAAAACTTAGCTCCTTTCTACATGTACCCTTCGCATTTGAAAACCTTGGGTCTCAAGTCATCTTTTACGGTCCCTACGACTGATTGTTGAAGTTAAGTTTGTGGAGAGCGATGATGAGACCAGCAAGAAACCAGAATGTCGTTGCTGTCCGCCATAATTGTAGAGTAGGTTCCGTGATACTATGAATAAGGTACGCAGTTAAACTAAGCCCCAGTCCTAGACTTAAGATATTATAAAATTTAGAAGAACTTGTGGTGTATACCTTAATGACTCTCTTGTATAAAAAAATGATAAGGATGCATAAAGCTATAAAGCCGAATATTCCAGTTTCAGCTAAGTGTTCAAGGAAGGCATTATGAACCCATGTTTTTATGAGAGGATCAGGAACCACTTTATATTGTGGATATTCAGATGGGAAAGTATTAATTCCGATTCCTAATAGTGGATGCTGACGAATGGCGTTGAGTGCCGCTTTCCACTGATTGAGACGTTGCGATTCGTCTCCACCAAATTGATTATATCCCCCAAGATAGAGATGAGATGGAGATTCTGCGTATTTTATCCATTTGGTAACTCCTTGGGGTAAAAGAGATATACATATAATGATTGTAACGACACCCGCTGCGCATAATTTCCAACTTCTCTTGAGACAAAAAAGTAGTGAACTTGTGATGACAATGGCTATAGCACCGCCTCGTGAAAATGTAATAGTTATTGCGATTATAGAACCTAATGCAAGTATTTTTAGAAAAAGACCTTTGTATTTTTCAAAATAAAAAAAACCTAAACACAGAAAGAGAAATGCATGTGCGCATAAGTTAACAGATGAAACATTAGGGTGATCTGAAAAGCCGCTTGCTCTAATAATACCTAATTGGTGAATTTTTGGATGAAATAAGTATTGATAAAAAATACTGAAATCATAAATGAGATAAGCAACACAGATAGAAGCTATAACGTATATCATTTTTTTTTCAGAGTTGACGCAATGTGCTATGGCCAATGCAAAAATGGTTGATATCAATGCCTTACGCAGGCCATTTCCAGCCGTGCCCAGTAATTCATGGGGAACATTAAAAAAAGAAAAAACCAAAGTACTTAAAAAAAAGAGCATAATGATGAGAGAGGTGTCATAGAAGAATTTTTTATTTCGATTCAAAATAAAAGAAACAGGAAATAAAATGACAATCATATAGATTATATTTTTTGCCAGATCAAACTTTATGGGGAAAAAAATAATATAAGCCGTGATAAGAGAGAATATGAGCTGGTTGAAGATTTTATGTGTGTGCCAATGAGATTTCATAGTAGTCTTGGACGCTATCAATTTGTGGTTTTCTTTTCAAGGCATGTCTAATTTTTGGATGATGTAAGTTATGGAAAATGCAGCTGATTCATAGAGAGTGTTCGGTTGTAGATTTAATCGACATTTTAAAGGTGAAGAAGAAATAATCAAAAACCATGAAAAATCATAAAAATATGAGTCTTATTATATAGATAGGTTATAAATATTAAATATGGCATGAAGCTTGCTTTATAATAAGTAGAATCACCTAACGAGGGAGGGGATTCAAAAGTTTAAAACCTAATCCTATTTGAAGAGATACTGGCTCTAAATTTAAGGTAGAATATTCTTCCCCCCAACCCCCCGATGTTTTGCCTTAAATTTAGAGCTGGTTTTTTTGAAAATTAATTTTATATAAAGCTACGATAAGACCAGCTGTAAACCAGAAAACTGTTGCTATTCTCCATGCCTGCAAAGATGATTCAGCTATAGCCTGAATGAGAAATGCCGTTAAAGATAAACCCAAGCCCAAACTTAAAATATGATTCAGTTTTGAAGAACTTTTTTTATAAATTTTAATGGCCATGGCATAGAGAGTAACTAATAAAATACCTAAAGCAGTCGATCCTGCTATTCCCGTTTCAGCTAAATGTTCTAGATATGTATTATGGACGCCTACGGCTGTGAATGGATCAGGAACGAGCTTGTATTTATAATATTCTGGGGGAAAAGTATTAACTCCAATTCCAATGAGCGGATGCTGATGAAAAGCATTGAGTGCTGCTTTCCACTGATTAACTCGCTGTGAGCTATCGCCACCAAATTGATTGTATCCCCCAAGGTATAAATGCAGAGGAGATTGAGAGTTCTTAATCCACTGTGTCGCTCCCGGTGATAAAAGAATAAGACCAGTAGAGATGACTAATGTGATGAAGCCACAGAGCACAAGTGTTTTATTTTTTTTAATAAAGAGAAGGAGGGTGCTAGTTATGGTTATGGCTAGAGCACTACTTCGACTGAATGTTAAAACTAAAGTCAGGATACAGGTAAGTGAAGCTATTTTTAAAAAAATACCTTGGTATTTTTCAAAATAAAAAAAACCTAAGCATATAAAAAGAAATACGTGGGCGCCCACATAGGTAGAGAGAAGGGTGGGATGACCCATGCCGCCATGAGCTCTGTTGATATTAAATTGATAAAAAGTTGGATCAAACGAGTATTGGTAGAAACTATAGAGACTGACGCTAAAAAGAGTGAGGGAGAGGCACACAAGAATGCTCATTATTTTTTTTTCTGAATTCACAACATGAGCTATGGCTAACATAAAAAAAATACATAAGAATATTCTGCGCAATCCATTGCCCACCCATCCCCATAATTCATGGGGAGCATTAATTAAAGAGAGGCTTGAGGCGAGTAAATACAACATTGCTACTAAAAGGATTTTATCAATAAACAGTTTTTTATCTCGGCTCAAGATAAAATAAAAAAAGAAAAGTGTAACGATTGTATAGATTATCTTTTTGGCTGCATAAAAACTGACCGGCAAAGCGACTATATAAAGCAGCAGCAGAGAGAAAATGAGATATTCAAAAATTATCTGTGTGGGCTGATTTTTAAGTGTACCCCACCATTTTGCTAGCATTGTTGATGGGTTGTATCAGGTGGTAATTTAGGTTTCAAGAAAATTAAGGGCTAATTTTTTATAAAGTTTTTCAATGTTAAATATTAACTGTGTTTCATCGAAATTTTTGTGAAT
>ORJL010267816.1_pt1 | contig 10132 bp, 9 predicted proteins | sample 1779941 | NCBI WGS metagenome assembly ORJL01 (sample SAMEA104232317, study PRJEB22302) | groundwater metagenome | biome: forest; feature: aquifer; material: groundwater | place: USA | collected 2011-08-07 | depth 5.8 m | reverse complement strand
TTAGGGGCTTTTTTTCCCAGGAATGAGATGGAAAGGTCAACCATGTCGATGCACACTTTTTGCGGCTTTTTTTCCTTATGCCAACTGTTTTCGTATTTCGTTTCCATACGGTCCGAAGTGGCGGCCGTTGTCAAAGACCAATTGTCCTCTTAAAAACGCTTTCACGGGCCACCCTCTTAAACGCATTCCCGCATACGGGCTCCAGCCGCACCGCGTGAACAGTTTGGACTCGACCACCGGTTTTTCGGATGCCAAATCCACGAAGACCAAATCGGCATCAAAGCCAGGCTCCAAGCGGCCTTTACCCTGGAGGCTGAAGATGCGGGCGGGATTGTGGCAACACAGCTGCTGGACGCGCTCCAGGGTCGTTTTTTCTTGCAGCGCGGCAGACACCATCAAGGGCAAAACCGTTTCCAAGCCAGGCACGCCCGAAGGCGCCTCCCAATAGGGTTTGCGTTTTTGCTCCAACGTGTGAGGGGCGTGGTCAGTGCCGATGGTGTCGGCGGTGCCGTCGTTCAGCGCGGTCCACAAAGCCCGCACGTCGGCCCTGGAGCGAAGCGGGGGGTTCATCCGCACGCGGTTGTGTTGGCGGTCCTGTTCGGAGTCGTCCAAGAACAAATGGTGGGGCGCAACTTCCATGAAAACGGATTGGCCCGATTGTTTCGCCATCCGCACGAGAGCGGCTTCAACTCCAGTGGAGACGTGGCACAAATACGTCCGGGTCTTGTGTTTCGCACCCAGCTCCAACGCATGCTGCACCGCCATTTCAGCACACTCCGACGGGCGGACCTCATGGTGATGCGGCCCGGTTTTTCCTTCGTACATGGCGGCATGACGCTCGAGGCAACCTTCGTGCTCGGCGTGGATGGCCAACAAATAGTCGTGTTCAGCCGCGGCCTTGAAGTGCGCTTCTTGCGCCGTCGGTTCACTTACCAGGAGGGAACCTGTGGACGAGCCGACGTACATCTTGACCCCCACAGCGCCCGCGGTCACGACCTCGTGCACGGTTGCGGCGTTGTCGGAAGTCGCGCCCGCATACAAGCCGAAGTCGCAATACGAGGATTTGGCGGCGTGGTCGCGTTTGGTCCTGCATGCTGCCACCGACGTAGTGGGCGGGATGGTGTTGGGCATGTCGAAAACGGTCGTGACGCCCCCAGCCACGGCAGCTTTCGAACCGGTTCCGAAGTCTTCCTTTTGGCGCTCCTCGGCATTCAAAACACCGGAGTCGCGCAGGTGGACATGGGGGTCGATCAGACCCGGCAGGACCAGAGAATTGTGGGCGTCGACCGTGGCAACGTCGTGGCCCAACTGGCGGCGCAACTCGTGCAGTTCGCCCGGCTTTCCGACTTCGGCAATTTTTCCGTCCAGGACTAGGATTTCGGCGTCACGCAAGTCGTTGCCGCGTTCCACAATCCGGGCATTGGTAATCAAGAACGAATGGGCATCCATATTTGCGGTCCGCCTTACTTGTGAACTATTCCTCATGATAATGTAATGTTCCGACTTGCTTTTCAACCGGCGAAACTGAAGTGCCCTTCAGCAAATGCTTGAATGCAGCTAGACCCCTCAACCGGGGGGGGTTGCTGCGTTTCAGTAAGTGCAGAGGCCTGCCACTGAGACAAATGTTCCTCAGTCGTCTTGGGTTTGACTTTCTTCAGAATCTTCAGTAGGTCATCATCGCTGCCGCCGGGTTTGTCCTGCCAGCGATTTTCTGACCACTCAAGGATAGAGTGCCGCGCATCAAAAATATGCAAAGCGGCCTTTAAGTCATCTACGCGCAAAATAGCGGACGTGCTGATTCGCCGGGATACAAAATCCGTGCGATTCGACAGATTGGTTGCAACCAGATAAATCCCGTGAGGGCCATTTACGATCTCGAAATAGCTTTTTGTGCGAACGGGGGAACGAATTGCTTTCGAACTGTTGAAGGCGTGATAAGAGCCTTTACTTTCGCGAGGAATACTTTCGTAGTCTCGCCCACGGTTTGTGATGATGTGGACATCGGCGAACATGTCAGACTCCATACTGCTTGCGGTACGCCTGGAACGCGGCATAATGCGCGTCAGACACGTGGACCTTGCCGTCGACTTCCCGGTTGTGCAGGTACTCGAACAAGTCGGGCGCGTTGAGGATGCTGTGGAGGGGCAACCCGGCGGCTTTCAACGCGTCGCCGGAATACACGCCGGAATCGTCTTTTTCCTTGCGGTCAAACACGACAAGGATGCCGACGAATTTCACGCCGGGAATGTTTTGCAAAATCTTGTCCTTGACTTCCAACTTGGTGCCGCCGGTCGTCACCATGTCGTCCACCAGCAAGACGTGGTCTCCGGCTTTCACGTCGCCCATGATGACTGAACCCGTCTTAGCATCTCCATAGGCTTTGGCTTCTTTGCGGTCGTACGCCACGCGCACATTCTTGCCCATCTGAGCCAGTTGAACACCCGTGGCCGCAACCAGGGGGATGCCGGCATACGCGGGTCCGAAAATGACATCGGTTTGCTTCAATTCGTTGGCAATCTTTTCCGCATAGACTTGGCCGATACGGGAAAGAGCTTCGCCCGTGTTGAGGTTGCGCGCGTTGTAGTAATACGGACTCATCCGTCCGGATTTGAGTTTGAACTCGCCGAACTGCAGCACGCCTTGCGCCAGCAGGAATTGGACGAGTTTTTCCTGGTACGGCTTCATTGCCGTCTTGGTTTTCGTCGCGTTCATGTGGAAAGAACCTCGTTGATCTGCTGGCACGTACGGCGCGCTTCAAGGCCCGGTTTTTCGGCATTCAGGATTGAGCGGCCCACGATAGCGTATTTCGTGCCGTTTTGTGCCGCCAGTTTCGCATCCCCGCCTTGCGTGCCGATGCCCGGTGAAAGAATGGGGATAAGGGGCGCGAACGAATGGATCTTCGCCAGCAAGTCGTACTGGTTTCCGGGCGCCACGATGCCGTCGACGTTAAGCTCTTGCGCCATCTGCGCCAATTTTTGGGCCATCGCTTCACTGAACAAGTGGCCCAGCGAGGTCATGGCGGCCAATAAAAAGACGCCGCGCGGGCCGTTGACGGCAAGCAAAGGCGATTGGGCCACGGTCTGGACCGCCTGCACGCTTTCTTTGCCTGGAAATCCGTGGCAGATGATGGCGTCGTACCCTTGCTGGAAATGGAATTCGGATTTGAAGGCGTTGCTGGAGCCGATGTCGGCCAGTTTCGCATCGAGAATGACGAAGGGAACGAGTTGATGGAATTTGGCCACCACCGCGGCGGGTTTCTTGCCCCAAATAGCCGGCATTTCGAGGTGCAGCTTGACGGCCAACAGGTACTTCGCACTTTTTTTCAAGACGCTGAACGCTTTTTTGTAATCGGGTTCGTCCAACGCCAAGATGAGGCGGCTGCCTCGCAATCGGGCTTCTTTTTCCAATCGGTCGCGGAACATAGTGGAAAACCGTTTTCCTCAAAAATCAATACGTGATGTCGGATTCGCCGTAGACTTTCTCGCAATACGCGCAACGCAAGCAAACCGGCGAAGCGTTCTCCACCAGCAGGCGGGAAGTGCCTTCCAGGCGCGTGATGCACGTCGGATTGGGACAGGCCACCACGCCTTCCAGCACCGAAGGCACTTGGACGACGTACTTGTCGACGACGGCGAAGTTCTGGATGGTGTTGACCGTGGCCGACGGCGCCAAAAGCGCCATCTTGGCGATTTCTTTTTTCTGCAGGATGAGGCCTTCGATCTTGATGATGTCTTTCGAGCCGTAGTGCGACGACGGCACGTTCATCAATACGGTGACGGTGCCGGGAAAGTCGCCTTCGATGCCCAACACGCGCAACACCTTAAGCGCAATGCCTTTGGGCACGTGGTCGATGACGGTGCCCGTCTCGATTTTCTTGGCCTTGAGGTATGCGCTTTCTTTAGGGTCAATCATGGGAAGCACCAAAACAATTGGATTCCATTTTTCTTTTGGTGAAGCTTTTCTTCGTAAAGAAAAGGTTCGTCTGGAACTTTTTGGCCTTCAAGTAGGGATTCCTTGGGGTCAATCATTCAAAACACCAATTCGTCGTTTTCTTTTGGTGAAGCTTTTCTTTCGAAAAGAAAAGGTTCGTCTGGAACTTCTTGGCCTTCAAATACGCGCTTTCTTTCGGATCAATCACGTTAAGCAACCTTCCATCAATGACTCAATCATTTTCGGCACTTCCAATGAGGGTTTCCAAAATGGCCATGCGCGTGGGGACGCCGTAAAAACTTTGCTGGAAATATTTGGCTCGCGGGTCGGCGTCGACTTCCGGCGCGATTTCATTCACGCGCGGCAACGGGTGCAAGATGATGGCGTCCGACTTGATTTTCGCCAACAAATCCTCGTCGATGGTGTACAGGCTGCGTTGGTACTCCTCGGCGTCGGCGAAGCGTTCGCGCTGCACGCGCGTGGCGTACACCACGTCGGCGTCTCCGAAATCGGTGACTTCCTTGACCGACACGCGGTTGCGCACGTCGGCCACGATGGACTCCGGCATCTTAAGGCTGGGCGGAGAAAACAGCTGGATGTCCACGTCGTAATGCGCCAAAGCGTACATGAGCGAGTGCACGGTGCGGCCGTACTTGAGGTCGCCGGCTAGCAGGATAGTCAGGCCGTCGATGGTTTTCTTTTCCTGGCGGATGGTATACAAATCCAACAACGCCTGGCTGGGGTGCTGGTTGGACCCGTCACCGGCATTGATGACCGGCAAATCCGTCAATTCGGCAGCTCGGGCGGGCGCACCTTCCACGGCGTGGCGCATGACGATGGCATGCGCGTAGCCTTCCACCACGCGGATGGTGTCGGCCAACGTCTCGCCTTTGGAAGCGGAAGTCGACTTGGGGTCGGTAAAGCCCACGAAGTTGCCGCCCAGGCGCAGCATGGCGGCTTGGAACGACATCTGCGTGCGGGTGGACGGCTCGAAAAACAAGGTGGCCAAGGTCTTGCCCTTCAGGACGGACAAGTTTTTCTTTTCGCGGGCGGCTTTTTCATAGCCTTGCGCCTTCGCGAGTATGTCCTCGATGAAGGCTTTGGACAGCGTGCGGGTAGTAACCAAGTCCATGCGCCAAAAACATCTCCGATTGCGAAGACCCACGCGGGTCCAAAGCGGAAGCTGAAAACGCCTTTGCAGCCGTTTCCCCCCCCAACAAATACAAAAACGAACGCGTTTTTATTAACCGTTTGCCTGTGGCGGGTTTTTGGCCACCGGAGCCGAAGCGGGCTTGGGCGCGCGGCGGGCCATCAACGACGTGACTTGGCCGGCCAGCTTCATGCGTTCCTTCTTGCTTGCCGGCAGCAGGTTCAACTGTTTGACAACGAGTTTATTCTTCTCGAAATCGGCCGACAACCGGGCCTCATAATGCTTGACCAACGCGTGCGCGGCGTTCTTGATGTGTTTTCCCTTGATGCGTCCCACAAAATCACCTGTGAATTATTCCTGGAAATATAGCCCCGAGCGGATTTTCGTGCAATCCCTGAATCGAGATTACTTCAACTCACCCATCAAAACCCTATTTCGCAGGAGGGGGCGAGGAGGAGTAATCTCCAGGGGGGACCTGGGTCCACCCGGGGATTACAATTCGAACCGCTGTCCACAGCTCCAGAGGCTGCTATCCTTGACCACTAGACGACGGGGCTCTTGATAAATAGTTGGCGAAGTGGGCTTTAAAACCCGACGGCCGCAACGCCCAACCGCATTACGGAAACGAATAGTCTTTCATCGCCCGGATGATTCCCGAAAGCGAGGCATGCCGGCGTTTCAACCCATCCGCCAAAGCCTGGGCGTCCCGTTCATGGTACGAAATCCGAAGCACGTTCCCCCTTCCATCGGAAACCAATTCCGCCTGGAACGCGCCGTGGAACTGTTCGGCGACGACCTCCCGAATAAGGCGGCCCAGCCGTTGGCGGCTCTGCTTCCAAAAAGGAAGCTTCAACGCGAAAACGTGGGCAAAACCTTGGCTGGCACCGCCCCGGGAATCAAATTGACGGACGGAGAACCGGCTGCCACGAAAAACCGGACCCAGCTGGGCATGTGTCTGAAGAAAGCGGTGCACCTTGTCAAACAACGGCATCTGGCCTCGAATCGCAATCCGCAAATGGGCCGCAACGTTCAATCCATCCGGCTGAATTGTTCCTTCGGCGAGCCGCAAACCGGGCATTGTTCCGGAGGCTGGGCACCTTCATGAATGTATCCGCACACGCCACATTTCCACTTCATAACACAGTCCTCTGACTTTTGCCATTGGGCGCGCCGGCGCTAATAACCATTTGCATGGCCCCCCCACCGCGCGTGAAAACAACCATTAAATATAGTGGCCCGCAGTAAACCGGTTTAATCAATTTTCTTTTGTGGTGATGGTTTATGACGGAAAATCAACATACGATTGTTTACGCGGCACTGGCCGTCATCCTCCTGGTCGTCTTGGGATCGTCGTTCTACACGTTTTCCCAACTCAACACGTTGAACGCCAAAGTGGCGGAACTGCAAAGCCAAAGCGGCGGCACCAACGCCGCCCTCATCACCGTCTTGACCTCGCGTGTGGCCTCGCTGGAGAAGAAAATCCAGGAATTGGGCGTGACGGCCAAACTCGTGCTTTTCTACGACTCGTCCTGCACGTTCTGCAATAACAACTTCATGCTTAACAACCTTGAACAGACGCGCTCGATCCTGGCCCAAGAAAGCATCGGCTTGGCCATCGTCGACGTCAAGGACGACCCCCGCTCGGCTCTGGCCGCCGGCGTACGCAACGTCCCCGTGTTTTTCGCCGGAACGTCCGACCTCTCAGCCAACCCGCGCCTCATCGACTTTTTCACTTCCCTGCCACAAATCCAGTTCGCGCTCCAGGAATCCGACCAAGGACTCACCGCGTTTCCGCCCACCACGGCCAAAATCATCCAGAACACCAGCTGCCAAATTCCCGGAAAAGTCCAACTGGAAGAATTCTACTCGCCGACCTGCCCGTTCTGCCGGCCCGTCTTCTACGGCAACGGCACGCGCTACAACAACGGTACGACAGACGTGCGTTTTTCCGAACTCAGCGGCGACACCGCGCAAAACGTCAGCCGACACTTCGGATCCAAGCTTGAACTGACGCAGCGCTGCATCGGCGTACACGCATTGGACGAAAACAAGCAAGTCCTCAACCTGACCCAATCGGATGAAGCCCTCTGCATCGAGGAAGTCGGCCCCCAAGCGTACGACGAAAACCAGGCCGTCGCCGACACGTACGGCGTGCCCGGCGCACCCACGTTCGTCATCGACTGCCAATACCTCACGAAAGTCCGTGAGTCCGACAAGCTGCAGGAAGCCATCTGCCAACTGCGGCCCGAACTGTGCGGAAGCCTGCCCACTCCGACGCCAACGCTGCCGCCCGAAATCGCAAGCGCCATCGGCAACAACTCGGGCACGTCAGGCAACGCGTCCAACGCCAGCGGATAAACGCCGAAAGCCCGAAAACGCCCCCTACATCAGTAAAAAGCATTCCGACTTTTTTTTTCCACACAGACTAGCCGGTACGCTGCAAAACGCCCACCTGGAATGTCCAACGGCCAACGAAAAAAAGCCATTAAAAACGGCCGCAGCCACATTTATCCCATCCAAATCCCTCAGTGTTCAACATGGCCGACATCAGCAAAGCCCTCTACGACTTCAAGAAGCAGATTGAGACGCTCAAGAAATTCCGCGGACGCGGCACCGAATTGGTCACCGTCTACATCACGCCCGGGTACCCGTTGCACGAAATCGCCGGCAAACTCCGCGACGAATACGGACAAGCCGCCAACATCAAAAGCAAGACCACCCAGAAAAACGTCCAAGCGGCTCTTGAGCGCATCCTGAACCATTTGAAGCTGTACAAAAAGACGCCGGAAAACGGCATGGCGATTTTCGCGGGCAACATATCGGTTGTCGAAGGCCGCACCGACGTGCAACTTTTCACGCTGGAACCGCCCATGCCGCTGAACACGCAGTTCTACCGCTGCGAAAGCGTCTTCGTCACCGAACCGTTGGAAGAATTGGCCGACAGCACCGACACGTACGGCCTCGTCGTCATGGACGGCAAGGAAGCCACCGTCGCCCTGCTGCAAGGCAAAAAAATCAAGATCATCAAGCAGCTGAACTCCACGGCGCACCAGAAAGTTTCGAAAGGAGGACAGTGCGTACACGCCGACACGCTCGTCAGCATGGAAGACGGTCGCATCCTTGAAATCAAGGACCTGCATGCCGGGGAGAAAATCGCTGCCGCCGACTTTGCCGATTCCAACGTCAAGAACGCCGAAGTGCCCCTTGTTTTCACAAAACGCACGACCAACGCCATCGAAGTCACGACGAAAAACCCCATACTGAGCCTCACGTCCACGGCCGAGCACCGCTATTTCGTTGCCACCCAGAACGGGGTCGTCGAAAAACAGGCGCACGAACTGAACGTCGGCGACTTCCTGGTGTATTCGGCCCGCTTGCCCAGCCCGACTCATTACTCCGATGACATCAGCGATTTGGACGCATGGGTCGAACGCCGCACGCACGTGACGCAAAGCGGTCGTGAATTGCTCCGCCAACGCCGACTGCAAATGGGCCTGAATCAACGCCAAGCCGCTTTCAACGCCGGAACGAGCCAGATGTCCATTTCTGACCTAGAGACGGGCGAATACGACAGCATCCAGCGTTTGGACCAGCTGCTCTCGCGATACATGCTCAACCACGCCGAATTCTACCAAGAGCACACCACGCCCATCGCTTCGCTGAAAATTCCGGAACGCCTGACGCCCGAATTCGCCCAATTCCTCGGCTACTTGGCGGGCGACGGAAGCCTGGACAACAACCGGTTGAAGCTGTACGACGGCGACCGGGCCAACCTTGAAACGTATGCCGACTTGGTCAAGACCGCATTTGCATTGGATTGCATCATCAAGCAGCGCACCAAGAAATACGGATTCCAAAACGCCAAATCGGCCGCGAACCCCGAACTGACCAGTTCATGCCACGAACTCCGCGTGCACAACAAGACCCTGGCCACCGTCGTGCGCGACGTCTTTCCGGAACTGATTGCCTCGTCTGAAAACCGTCGGATTCCGCAACGCATCCTGTCCAGCGGGCCGCACAACCTTGCGGCGTTCGTCCGGGGCCTGTACGACGCCGAAGCCTCTGCCTCCAGCGGCCGTGTGAGTTTGGCCATGACCAGCCAGATGATGGTCCGGCAACTGCAGCTGGTTTTGCTGCGCTACGGCATCGTCTCCTCGGTTTACGCCAAAAAGGCCCAGTTCAGCCCACAATACGCCGTAGACATCAACGACCATACCTCCTTGCAGGCATTCCAAACGCACATCGGCTTTTCCAGTCCAAAGAAAAACCAAGCCTTACAGCGCATCATTGCCGGAAAAAGCCACACCAACTACACGGATACTACAGCCATCCACGGAAAATACGCCCGGACGCTCATCCAAAAAGCCGGCCTGAAAACCGGCCAATTCCCAAGCGCAGTTATGTTTCTCAACGGCAAACGCACCATGAGCCGAAGCGTCTTCCAGACGCAAATCGTGAACCGCGCCAAGAAGCTACTCACCCAAAACGGCGACAAAGCATCACCAGACGCCCAAGTGGCCCTCAATGCATTGGAACGCCTGGTCAGCGGCGATTTGCGCATGGCCCGCATCCACGCCATCAAAAACCGTAACGTCGCCGCCCAGGACTTTTACGACCTGAACATCCCCGGTTTCGGCAACTTTGCCGCCAATGGATTGATTGTCCACAATTCCGCCGCTCGTTATTCGCGTTTGCACACCGAAGCCGTGGAATACTACTACACCCGCATCGGCTCGGCCATGGACGCCTTTGTCGGCGTGAAAAACTTCAAAGGCGTCATCGTCGGCGGCCCAGGACCTGCAAAGCACGATTTCGTCAAACAGTCCCCCCAGAATTACCAATTGAAAATCCTCGGGGTCGTTGACACGGGTTACACCGACGAATACGGCATCCGCGAGACTCTCGAAAAGTCGGATGAGATCATCGCGGGCCAGGAAGCGGTTTTGGAAAAAAAGCTCATGGATCGCTTCATGCGGGAAGTTTCCACCAGTGGTTTGGCGGCGTACGGCCTGACGGACATCCAAGCCCGCCTTGCCACCAAGCAAATCAGCC
>ORJL011411220.1_pt1 | contig 10134 bp, 29 predicted proteins | sample 1779941 | NCBI WGS metagenome assembly ORJL01 (sample SAMEA104232317, study PRJEB22302) | groundwater metagenome | biome: forest; feature: aquifer; material: groundwater | place: USA | collected 2011-08-07 | depth 5.8 m | reverse complement strand
TAATGGAGCAGATATTAGAATATGCAATCAACATGTTTGTCCCTATTGTTTATTTGTTGATGCTCATGGTGATTAATCTTAAGAGGAGGTAAAGTGAAGACCTACATTTATCTACCAAATATTGAAATTAACGAGAGCTACGCTAAACTCATGCCTGATAATTGTGCAGTAAAGGAAAGAACTGGAGATGGTGTAAGTGTTGGGACTTGTACATTCTACTTGAAGGGTGGTACTATTTGTCCTAGACATGGTATTGTTAGAATGGAGATTAAGCATGAATACCAGTAAGGAGTTAGATAAAGCTTTTGCTGAGATTGATAAGTACATTAACATTAAAATTAATGATGATAATCTTAGGTTAACTAAGGAAAATAGCAAACTTAAGAAAGAGGTGGAAAAACTTAAAAAAAGGCTTAAAAATGTAAAAGTAGTTTTAGATAAAATTAACACTGCTAACGATCTGGCTAAGAATTTTATCGAGTTTGTAGATAATATTCCAGAGGATGTATATTAATGCCTAAAAAGAAGAAGCCACCATATAAGTATCCTGATGTGGTGTGTTATGAGTGTGCTAGAAAGGCTGGAATTAAACGTGATGAGAATTATATAGTAGCTTGTTACTATAGAGGTATTTGTGATGTATGTAAAGAGATTAAGAGTGTAACTGAGCCTAGAGATTACGGTTATCCAGATTTTGAGGCTTATAAGAAATATGTAATAAAGCATAGTAAAGATTTAACGAAATATGGCTTTACAGAGTGTCCTAAATGTGGTACAAAGCATACTAGCAGTGGGTTTCACTGTAGGGAGTGTGGATTTAGGAATGATGGGTGGTGGGAATATCATGTCAAAGACTAAAATAGTTAAGTATAAAGATGTTAGATGCATACCATATAGCATTGGTTATGGTCATATATTTGAGTATGCTAACTGTAATATTAGAGCTGAGAAGAGGAATAATTGGATTTATATGTATGTTGGAAAGAAGCCTATTTTTAGTTGTAATACTTTATTTTTTAAAGAGCATTTTTGGTGGAAGGGGAAGAGAAAATAATTATGGAAAGACAATTAGCTAGCATACAGAAAGTATACAATATCAGACCTATAGAGGGGGCTGATAAGATTGTTGTTTGTAATATTTTAGGTTGGAACGTGGTAATCCGTAAGGATGAGTTTAAGGATGGAGACTTAGTTGTTTACTGTGAGGTAGATAGCATTCTACCTCAGAAGCCTGAATTTGAATTTCTAAAGGATAGGGGTTACAGAATCAAAACCATAAAACTTAAAAAGCAAATCAGTCAAGGTATATGTTTTCCATTATCTGTATTACCTAATGGGGCATACAATGAGGGTGATGATGTAACTGAGCTTCTAGGTGTTACTAAATATGAGATTCCTATTCCAGCACAATTGCAGGGTAAAGTTAAAGGCTATTTCCCAGGGTTTATAAGAAAAACTGATGAGATTAGAATTCAAAGCTATCCAAAACTTATAGATGAAATGCAAGGTAAGCCTGTATACATAACCACTAAGATTGATGGTAGTTCTTTTACTGCCTACGTTAAGGATGGAGTTTTTGGGGTTTGTAGCAGAAATCTAGAATTAAAAGAGGATGATCCAGACAACTTTAGAAACAGCTTTGTTAGTATAGCTAAAAAGTTGAATTTAAAAGAGAAAATGCTTAGTTTGAATAATTCTATTGCTATTCAGGGAGAATTGGCAGGAGTTGGCATAGCTAAAAATAAGCTAAATCTTAAAGAATTAGACGTTTATTTCTTTAATGCTTGGGATATTACTAATCAAAAATATCTAGACTTTAATGATTTTGTATATACAATTAACAGCTTAGGGCTTAAGACTGTACCAATTGAGCATTCAGATGTAGAATTTAATTGGAAGTCTGTAGATGAGCTTCTAGAGCTTGCTAGAGGTAAGTATGAAGGTACTAACAACCATAAAGAAGGCATAGTCATTCGTCCAGTAGTAGAGACTTACTCTGATTCTCTTAGAGGTAGAATGAGTTTTAAGGTTATTAATAATGATTTCCTTTTAGGGGAAGATTAGGATATGAAGAAATTATATATGGAATTTAATTCTTGTAGTAACTGCCCATATTGTAGGTATAGTTCTTACTACTCAATGAATGAAGATTCTGGTTATGATTGTAAACACCCCATATCCCCAAATACTAGAATCATAGATGACAAGGATAGTAAAGGTGAGTTAGTAATTATCCCTAAATGGTGTCCTTTGGAGGAGGTAAAATGAGAGATAAAGACATTTTACGAAAAGTTATTTCTGTATATCTATCCCCTACAGAAGATGGTGGAATATATGGATATGGTAGTAAGTTTCCAGAGGGTGATCCTTGGGACCATAGTATTTGGAGTGATGCTCATGACTATCAACATGTTGCATTAGATATATGGTCTGAGTTTAATAGACTAAAAGATGAGGATGAGAAGAAAAATGATCCCAAAAATAAGAGAAAAAAGGCTTGACTTCTGTAGGTTAGATGTTATAGTTATTAGTAAGGAGTAAGTAAATTATATGAGTCTAAAAAAAGGAATAAAGCATAATAAGGAACATAGAAAGCCTTACTATAAGAGTGGTAAGTTTGATAAATCTTGTAGACCTGGAGGAGATTGCCCTTATTGTCAAGGTAATCGTAAACATAGTGGTAAAAAACGTGAGCTTAGCATAGAGGAGAATGAAGATGGAACCACACTATAATACATTTAGGAAATGCAGTATGAGAGAGGCTCTTGAGTTTGCACAACCTAGAACCATTAAGAAGGTTGTTGGATGGTCAAGTTCTAGGGTTATATTTACAGATAACACAGCTATTGAGGCATCTTCAGTTTGGAGTGGTCCATTAAGTGAGGTTACACCGGATATTGATGCTGATCCTCCTGAATGGGGAATTTGTGAGAAGTACAGAGAAGATGATTAATAAAAAAGTTAAACCTACGAAATGTGCTTGCTGTGGTGGTAAGAGTACTAAAAACGATTTTTGTTATGGATGTGATAAATATGTGTGTATTGCTTGTATCTTTACATATCATCATGAATCCTATGGTGATGAGCATTTTATAAGAGGAAATAAGCATGATAGATCTTAAGATGAAACCTAGAGACAATAAAAGTGCTATCTTATATAGATTTCTAGAGTTTCAGGATGCTACTGATAGACTTCAATCTGATGTTGATAGTCGTAGGTACTTGGAAAAGCAGATAAGAGTTCCTATGTTAGTGGGTAAAAGATGGAGATGTGTTAAAGGGATGAATATTAAAGAGTTTAATTACTATATTATCAGAAGGGTAGTAGGTACAGAAAAGAGAGATCCTGTGTTTGCACAATGGAGTCCTTCAGGGTGGATATTCAAGGATGGATACATAGACCCTGACCATAGCCAACATGCCACAATTGAGGTTTGGGTTAAATAAACATGATAATTTTAGCTAATAATGAAGATGCTCATGATAATGTTTTAATCTCTAAAAAAGATTATGAAAGATTGCTTGAGGATCAAAAGTGGCTGAGATGCTTGGAAGGGGCTGGAGTAGATAATTGGGATGGATTTGATTATGCACAACAAATCTATGCTGAAAGGTACTCAAAAGATGAAAAACGAGAATGAATCTGATAGAGCTTGGGTTAAATCAGAAATAAAAGATCGGTTGGAAGATGCTATTGGTGAGTTACGCACAGATTTAATTATCCTGAAAGATAATCTAAAAGACTTCAATAATGCTTTTAAGCGTGGAAGTAGATTTAAGGATATGTCAAAAGTTGTAGTAAATCAGCATCAAGTTTATATTATTAGAAGAGTTATTGATGGAGTTAAACATGAGCCTGTTCTTGCTGAGTGGACTCCTTCTGGGTGGGAATCTATTATATCATGTAGGGATTTAGATTCTACTGTAGGTCATGATGTTACATTTGAGGTTTGGGTTAAGTAATGAAAACTCCTAATGACCTACAAAGATACTTGATGCACTATAAGTCATATGATAAGCTGACTGAGGACTTTGGTATTAAGTGTGTAGCACATCCAACTTTACCACTAACTCTTGTTAAGTATGATCAAATTGAGTCTCCAAGATTTCATCCTATAGTAATTCAATCTCGTGGGACAGTCTTAGAAAATGGCTCTTATAAGATTGTTGGTCAAGGTTTTTTAAGGTTCTACAATCTAGGAGAAACATGGGAACAAGCTGATAACTTTAAATGGGATAACTTCACCTGTACTGAGAAAGTCGATGGAAGTCTTGTGAATTTGTGGAATTATAAAGGTACTTGGAATATAAGCCTTAGTGGTACTTTTGGATTTCAAGATATATCTCCATTGATTCCTGGTAAATCTTGGATAGATTTCTTTTTTGAAACTCTATTTAGGTCTGATGGTCATGAGTATGATAATTCTGAATTTACTGGTATGGATAGCTTAAATGAGTATTTAAACCCAAACTACACTTATATCTTTGAGTTGTGTTCTCTTTATAACAAGATTGTAAGGGAGTACAGAATTCCTAGAATTTTCTTGCTAGGTGTTTATAACACTCAATATGATCCTTATGAGCTTAATCACTATATGGTAGATGCTGAAGCTTATAGTTTTGGTTTTAGAAGACCTGAATCTTATAATTTTAAGTCATTATCTAATATAGAAGAATTTTTAAAGGTGAAAGAAGCTACTGATAAAACATATGAAGGCGTTGTAGCCAGAGATATTAACAATATTAGGTTTAAGATTAAGAGCAAGATGTATTTGACTTTGGCTCATATTCATGATAATGGTAATATTTCTGCCCCTAAGCATATACTACCTTGGATTCTTAAGGGAGACAAGGAGGAGTTGCTAAGCTACTTCAACGAGTTCAGATCTATTGCTAACGAGATGGAAGATAGGGTTAATACTGAGTTTGAGACTTTAAATCAAGTCTGGAAGGAAGCCTATACAATCGAAAGCCAGAAGGATTTTGCATTACATATTGTGCCTAAGACTAAATTTTCTGGAATATTATTTGACATTCGTAAGAAGGATGGTAGAGTATATTCAGAGGAAGCATTAAGGGATAAGTGGAATAACTCACAAGACTTAATACTAAAGGTGTTATATAAGGATTAATATCATGACTATGAAAGATGGAGATGTAGTAGAGATGATTGGTGTGTTTGGGGTTAAATTTGATTCACCTTGTAGATTTCTAGTTCATAAGGTGCAGGACGATAGAGTAGTATTTAAAGATAAACTTAACACTTTATTTGAATTTCCTTCTGTTGAGGTTATAACAATGATGAATAGTGGACTTCTAAAGGTTGTACAGACTAATAGTGAAGGAGCTAAAGTGATTCCACCAAAGAAGCCAACTAAACCTACAGCAAAGCCAGAAATTAAAGTTCCAGTGTTTGATCCATCTAAATTTATAGATATTAAATATCCAGTTAGAGATAATAGAATTAGAAAAGTTATGTCATTGTGGAATAAGGATAAAGAATACTTCTATAGAATTAACTTTCATAACCCATTCAATAGTAATTACATCTCTGAATCTTATTTTATCTCTGTAATGTTTGATACTGGTGAGATTTATGAGTATAAGGAAGATCCTAAAAAGTACAGAAGTGACCAAGACTAGATATAAGATAGCAGAATTTCAACCTGTAACATTTTATATTTAGTCTTGATTTACTAAGGAAAATTTAAATGGATAGCCTGTGGAATACTACTTGCCCTGACTGTGGATTTAAGGCATATAAGGGTTTAAACTCTATAGAGTGCAGTAATAAAACTTGTAAGAGATATAAAAAACCTGCAAAAGATGATGATGAAACTAAAATTATAGAGCCTAGTGAGCATGGTACATGTCCTGGATGTGATTATGATGGATATGGTCATGATAATTGTTCAGGAAATTGCTCTGATGGTCTAGATATGATAGGATAGAGCTATAAACTCTTTTACATTAAAAATTAAAAATAGTAAAAAAGTTGCAATAGTTGATGAGAAAGGTTATAATCTCTGTAAGGGTCTTACTTGGAGGATAAATAAAAAAGGATATGTTAGGACTAGTGGTTTAGGGTTAATGCATAGGTTAATAACTAGATGCCCTAGAGAGAAGCAGGTACATCATATCAATCATAATAAATTAGATAATAGAAGATGCAACTTAAAGGTTGTGACTCAAGATGAGCATAATGAGATACATAGAAGAGAATTAGAAGATTTAAAGAATATCTCTTGACTTATTAACTCTTAAATGTTATAGTTATTATAGGAGATAGTTATGCAAAAGACTGTAGTAGTTACTCAAGAAGATATTAATGCAGGTTTGAAGTTAATTCCAACACATGATCCAATAGCTTTAGCTCTAAAGAGAGAATTCAATTCTGAATTTGCATGTGTTTCCAACACTAAAGCTTATATCATTAAAAAAGGTATGTTATTTGAAATGAGTTTACCTGAGTATATTGGAGATTGGCTAGCTTCCTTTGATATTGGAAATCCTGTAACTTCAATTAGAATACAAACTTGCTTTGTCAGTAAACTAGACCCATGTAAACTTCCACCTGAAAGGATTGATCTATGACAAATTTTCAAGTTGGTATGGAGTTAGAGTATAAAGACGGAGTAGTAGATTATACTGGAAAAATAGTTCATATAACAAATGATAGAAGTAATATTGGTATTCAATGGACACATAAAAATCATGTAGAGACTTATGTTTATTCTTCAGTTGAAGTTTGGTTATTTAATGGAAATTTAAAAATTTTAAACTTAGCCACTACAACTAAAGAGCCTTCTAGTGAGTCTAAATTAGATCCTCTATCAATTGTACTTGAAGCACTTTATGATCATACATCCAAGTCAACTAAATTTAGTGATGAGGTTGTTAGTGCATATCTAAAGTCTTATAAAGATTTTACTGGCAAGGATAAACCAGAATTCATGAGGTAATTATGAGTTATATTTTAGATATTCATAAGTCTAATAGGAAAACTATAGTAGATGATAATGTTTATAATGTTTTAAAGGATAAAAGAAAACCATTTCTTAGCTCCAATGGGTATGTAGCTATTAGGTATAAAGGAAGTATATGCAGTTTGCATTGTGCAGTTGCTAATAAGCCTCCTGGGTATGATGTACATCACATAAATCACAATAGATTTGATAATAGAAAGTCTAATTTAAAGGTGGTTACTAAGTTAGAGCATTTTGTTCTTGATCGTATAGATGATTGGAGGATACGTTATAATTATAAACATATAAGAAAGTTTGAGTTTGGATTCTTCAAAGGCTGTAATAAGCCAGTTAATGGTTATGTTCGTGAATTTCTCTTGACTTGTGGTATACCTGTAGTTATAATGAAGGACAGGAGGATTAAAGTATGAGTGAAACTGAGTTTTGTATTAAACTTGAAGATGGGTCTTGGATGTGTAAAAAATGTAGACAAATTGATTATTGTTGCTGCCTTGGTGATATGGAAGATCCAATTTGTCAGTGTGGGTATCCAGCTTACGCTTGTAGCTGTAAAGAAGATTTAGAGGATTATGAGTATGAATAAAAGATTAGGCCATGATTGGGTATGTGATAGGTGTGGACAGGAAAATATGTGTATTTGCAAGTCTTGCGGTGAGGAGGTAATAAAAAATAAGTACTGTGGGTGTGATTGGATTGGATACTGCTATTATTGTGATGATCCTAATGATGAAATAGATAAAATGCTTTTTGCGGATTTGGAGGATTTAGAAGATGACACTATATAAATATTTACACTTTAAAGATAATTATATAAAATCTGATGAGGTAGCTGTAATTGCTTTTGATGGAACTACTCCTAAGCTGATTGTAAGGCTTAAAGGTGTAATGATCAGTGATTATTTTGATATCTCTACTGAAGACTTAAACCTAGTTAGAGAGCAATGGGAAAAGTATATTAAAGGAGAATAGCCATGGAAGTTAGATTTCATGATATTAATAAGTTCTCTAAGAATAAAGATAAACTTGAGGATTTTGGATTTACTGTAGAAGTTGGGGTAGAGATGATTAGTGTTTCAAAACCTAACCCAAAAGGTGATAGTGATTGGATTTGTTTTAATAATTTTAATACTATTCAAGAGTTTAACTCTGCTTGTGACATTATTTTTAGTCTAATTTGTGTGGATAATGATTCAATTTTTCTTGAACATCTTGTAGAATTGAGAAAAAAGAAGTTGACTTATTATGGGGAGTAGGTATAATTGGCATAGGAGGTAGTAGACTATGAAATACAAGTTTAAACAAGATGATGTGGTAGAGTTTGAAACAGAGAATTATAGTGGGTTTGGTACTATCGTAGGGTATCATTCAGTTTACAATAAAGAACATTTGTACATTGTGGATACATGGGATGGGTGTGATATACCTGATGAATATTACCCATTTCATGCTATTCTTGTTTCAGAGGATAATTTAAAGATTTCTAGCTTTGCAAATTATATGGCTAAGGGGGATTAAGATGAATACAAAAGAGCAAGCTACTAGAGAGGGTAAAAAGCTTTTAAAGCTTATGAAAACTAAAGGTTGGAAGTTGGATGTTTGGGAAAATTTAGGATGGCATTACTGCATTTATAAAGGTAGATTTACAGTCTATGGTGAGAGGTACTATAATTCTAAACATGTTATGTATTCGTGTCTCTTATCAGATACCTTTAAGTATAATCGTTGTGGATCTATGCTTTGGAGTGGTGTACCTTGGAATAAAAACCCAAATATTTTGGTTAAAAATCAGATAAAGAGAGCACAGAAGGTTATTAATAGGTTACAAAAGTGTGTAAACTCTGTTAAGGGGGTTGGATAAAATGAGTGCAGATAATACTATTGTTATTCTTAGTACTCCTACTACTGGAATTGGATTTGAGTACAGAGTTGCTCATGTGCAGAATGCTGAAGAGTTGTACAATATTGATCAAGGATACCATGCAGATTTTGTTACAAGCTACTTCAATAAAGCTAAATGCTTTGATGATATTGATGCGGCAGAGGATTATGCCTTTGATTTAGAGGACAAAGTTGGGTATGTGGAGTATGGGGTTGAGATTGTTAACCTACCAAATCCCTATAATCACTATAGAGATTTATCTAAAGGAGAGAGATTAGATTATGGAACCTAAAGAGTGGGTGGTTGCTCAAGTCTGGCATAGATTCTTTGCTTTTAACAAGTTTACATTAGAGATTTATGATCCAGAGTCTGTTGTTAGTGAGCATGCTATGTGGGAGGAGAACTATAGATTTACAAAAGAAAGAGCTATTGAGTTGGTAGATAAGATGAATATAAAAAGTCCGTTAGTTAAAGTAACTAGAGTAGGAAATTAAGGCTATGAGTGATTTATTTGTTAGTTTATACTGGATTATTGTAGTACTATTCTTTGTCTATTTGGTTTATGAGGAGGAGATATAATGTACGATAAAAAGTTTCCTAAATCTATTATGGATGCTATAGCCTACTATTATGCTAATAGAGGTTTGCATAATGAAAAGAAGTGGGATAAGAAAGCAGATTTAAGGTTGATTATGTTAAGGGCAAATATTTTAGGTTATGGTATGCAAGCAAGTGCTGGAACATTCTGGTTTAATAAGAATAATAACCTCTATACAGTAAATGAGGCTTACTTTCCTAATGCTAAAAGAGTTAAACTCAATTTTAACTTGACTTTTAAAGCTTAAGTTGTTATAGTTATTAATGGTGAAGCACCAAGGAGAATACTTAATGTGTAACTTCATTTCGGTTTGTGTGAAGCTTAATGATCCAGATACAATCTTTATTGGAGATTTAACTTCTCACTCTAACATAGTAGCTATCCATAAGCTTACACCTGAAACCTATCGGGAATTGGAATGGGTTAAGGATGGTGAGTCAGGATTGAGTATTAGGACTCTATCAGAAGATAAGTATAATGAATCATGGTATAAGGCGTGTATCCTAACTAAGTTTAAGACTAGAGACAATTTCGTTAAGCATTGTAAGGAAGTCTTGAATAATGATAAGGAGTTACAGTTACAGGCAGTTAAGCAAAATGGTTGGGCTATTCGATTTATCTCTAACCCTAGTGAGAAGTTACAGTTAGAGGCAGTTAAGAAAAATGGTTAT
>ORJL010977567.1_pt1 | contig 10135 bp, 9 predicted proteins | sample 1779941 | NCBI WGS metagenome assembly ORJL01 (sample SAMEA104232317, study PRJEB22302) | groundwater metagenome | biome: forest; feature: aquifer; material: groundwater | place: USA | collected 2011-08-07 | depth 5.8 m | reverse complement strand
GCGAAGGCGGGGCTTCCCGTGGTTCAATATACGTGCGAGGGCGGATGGGGTAACAACGTCTGCCTTTTCTGCAATCCACCCTCCTCGAGGAGGGTGGCCAGGGTGAAGGCAATTCAAGCCTCTACCATGGCGGAGGGATTACAAGAATAGGGCTGATCTTTATCTTAAACACCCGTTAGGAGAGCGCGGTCCCGACCTGTCGGGATTTCCTGTAAATGGGAGCAGAATCAAGATGCGGACAAATTTCCCAAAAAACTAGTATACCATACTTTTCAATATTAGTATGCCATACATTTCAACGTATGGTACCCAAAATGCCTCGTGGCCACGCATGGCAAAAGCTTAAAAAAGAGGGGGGTACAGGCCCTCATTTCTTGCTTCTGTTCCTCTTGCCCTTCTCCTCGAAGAGCCAGTCCCGCTCGTACACAAAAGACTCCCGGATATCGTCCAGGCGGCTGGCCAGAAGCAGGGCCACGTTCTGCATCAGGCGGTATCCCAGATCGCTGTGGGCATCCAGCACCCGGGACAGCTCCGCGCCCGGTATCATAACCAACTCCGAGTCTTCCACAGCATAGGACAAAAGGTTGTAGACGTGAGGCTCTATGACAGAAGGCCAACCAAAGGCGCCGCCCGGGCCTATGCTTGCCACTGTGGTGGTGTGAGTCACACTGCCGTCAGGCCTTTGCAGACTGGACTGTAATGCAAGGCGGCCCTTGCTGACTATGTAGAGATATTTGGCCTCCTGGCCCTGTGTGAAAACGTATTTGCCCTTATTCACGCTCATGGGGAGACCCAGAGGTGCTACCAGTTTCAACTGGCTCTTGCTTATGCCAGCGAACAGCTTCGATTTGCCGAGAATGTCGGCAACGCTCGTCTTCGACTCTTTTCCCATGAGCTTCTCCTTGAAGATTTCTCGAAGGACTTCATCCAGCAGGGTGTCAGCGCGATGGGACTTCTTGCGACAACCTGGGGCTACTGCGGCGTGTATTATAAGCCGATACGTCCGCCTAGTAAATGTGCCAAAAGCAAGAGGGCCTTGGTTGAGTTGAAGGCCTGCGCACGAAGGACTGGAATGAAATGGCAAGAATCCAGTTTTGATTGCTCGAAGCTCCATCTGCTAGACTGAACCATTACCGCCGGGAGGAAGGTATTGGCAGAGCTGCGAAAACGAAGGCTGGGAAAGACCAACCTTATGGTGACGGAGTTGGGCCTGGGCGCAATGGATACACCCACGTCGGCGGAAGGCGAAGCGACAGTCCGCGCGGCCCTGGAGTCGGGAGTAAACTTCATCGATACGGCCAGGGAGTACAAGGATAGCGAATATTTGATCGGGCAGGTCATAAGAACAAGAAGGGGCAAGGACTTCTACGTCGCTACAAAGACTTTCAGCCGGACGCGAGACGGCAGTCAGCGCGACGTGGACAGAAGTCTGAAGATGCTGGGCGTGGACAGGATAGACCTATACCAACTGCACGACGTCTCCTCGACTGAAGCATGGCAACAGGTTATACAGGAAGGCGGTGCGCTGGAGGGTTTGAAGATAGCGCAGGCCAGGGGCCTGGTAGACCATATTGGCGTCTCGTCTCACAGCCTTGAGGTGCTGGAGAAGGGCATTGTCTGTGGAGAGTTCGAGGCTGTGATGCTTGAATACTCCGCGTTCTATAGAGAAACGGAGGGACTGATCGCCCTCGCGAAAGAACATGATGTGGGAGTGATAGTGATGCGGCCGCTGGGCGGGTCAGGGAGAACAAGCAGCATAAGGACCAAGATGAAATCGTCGGGACAGGTCACCGACTTGCAGCCGGCCATGCTGTTGAGGTACGTGCTTTCCCATCCTGGCATTTCAGTGGCCATACCGGGCGCCAGATTCCCGTCGAGGGTTGTGGAGAACGTTCGCCTTGCTTCCAGCTATGAACCCTTCGACGAGCCTCAAAAAAGAGACTGCGAAGAGAAGGCACAGGAGTTCCTGCTGGGGTAGGCGTACGACGCTTATGGCCGGCGGACTCAGCATTCAACATCAACGTGCCGTTTGTTTTGAAACCCGCCTTCTTGGATAGTTTTTTCGTCAAGAAATCGTATAATAGGGTCTTCAAGAAGCACAGGAGCACCGGACTCGAATGATAAACAAAGTCTTTCCCTCCGTTGCCGATGCACTGTCGGACCTGCAAGATGGGGCAACCATCATGATTGGTGGATTTGGCGGCGCAGGCACTCCCCACAATCTCGTGCAAGGGATGATCGACAGACGGGTTGGAGGCTTGACGCTCATTTGCAACGGCTTCAACAATATTCTCCTCGTAAAGGACTGGCGCACGATTAAGAAGGTCGTCATGTCCTTTCCTCATGCGCCCGGGAACCGTTCGTTGGCGAACCCGATGGCCGAAGGCATAGAATTGGGTGCCATAGAGGTGGAGACAGTGCCGCAGGGGACATTGGCCGAAAGGATCAGATGTGGCGGAGCCGGTATTCCCGCATTTTACACTCCCACAGGCGTAGGGACGCGGCTGTCGCAGGGCAAGGAGCGGCGGGCTTTTTACGGTCGCGACTGTCTGCTGGAGACGGCGCTGGTGGCCGATTTTGCCTTCATCCAGGCGTTCAAAGGGGATGAGATGGGCAATGTGATATATCGCAAGACCGCAAGGAACTTTAACCCCTTGATGGCCACTGCAGCAAAGATTGTGATTGCAGAGGTGCAGGAAATAGTCCCCGTGGGGGAAATAGATGGCGACCAGGTGCACACTCCAGGCATATTTGTCGATAGACTGGTGAAGGTGAAGCCGGTGGTGCGGGCCTTCAGGGTAAACAGCAGATAGCGGAACATCAGGTGGAGTACAGGTGAACGGTCTAACCAGAGAATTGATGGCAATAAGAGCCGCCCAGGAACTGCAGGACGGGATGTTTGTGAATCTGGGAATTGGGCTGCCTTCGCTGGTGTCGGATTTCATCCCGGCGGACAGGCAGGTCATCCTGCAATCCGAGAACGGCGTCCTGGGCGTGGGCAAGATTGCCGAGGAGCAGCCCGATACAGACCTGGTCAACGCCAGCGGTAACCCGGTGTCGGTCATTCCGGGGGCATCCTTTTTCGACAGCGGGCTGTCTTTTGCGATGATCCGCGGAGGGCATATCGACGTCTGCATTCTCGGTGCCTTCCAGGTCTCTGAGCAGGGCGACTTGGCGAACTGGCTGACCGCGGAGCAGAAGGCCGGCGGCGTGGGCGGCGCCATGGACCTGGCCGTGGGCGCAAAGCGTGTAATTGTCCTGATGGAGCACGCCAGAAATGACGGCACTCCGCGCATCGTCAAGAAGTGCAGCTTGCCTCTGACTGGCGAGAGGATAGTAAAGACCATCATAACGAATCTGGCGGTCATTGAAATAGAAAAGGGACGGTTATGGCTAAAGGAACTGGCCCCTGGCATAACGGTGGACGAGGTGCAAGAAGCCACTGAGCCTAAACTTGTGATTTCGAAAGACTTAAAGGACATGGAACTTTAGAGTGCTGGAGAAAAGCGGTGAGGGAAAGATGGAACTGACCGAAGAAGAAATCCTTCAAATATTGAAGCTCCTGGACGAGTCCCAGTTCGAAGAACTGAGCCTGCAAATCGGGGACATCAAACTCGTGGCGAAGAAGAGGGTGGACGAAGGAAAGGGAGCTTCAACCTCCGTCAAGGCTAATGCTGCCAAATTGGAAAGTCGAACCAAGACTATTGAAGTCAAGAAAGCCGGCAAACGACAACCCAGGCCATCGGCGACCGGGGTTCAGGTCAATAAGGTTGCCGAACCGCAGGTTGAGGAGGCTGGCCTTTTCGTTATCAAAGCCTCGGTGCTGGGGACCTTCTACAGAGCGCCCAAGCCTGGCGATCCTCATTTCGTGGAAGAAGGCTCGTTCGTTACTGAGAACGATACGGTCTGCCTCCTGGAGGTAATGAAGGTCTACACCGCCGTCAAAGCTGGCATCAGGGGGCAGGTTGTTAAAGTGTGCGCAGAGAGCGGCAAGATGGTGGAGTACGGTCAGGCACTTTTTATGATAAGACCGTCGAACGGCAAGGCAGGAGCGAAAACCCGATGAGCGAAATCCGCCGGGTTCTGGTGGCATGTCGTGGAGAAATCGCAGTAAGGGCCATTCGCGCCTGCAAGGCGTTGGGCATAGAAAGCGTGGCCGCCGTCTCCGAGGTTGACAGGGAAAGTCTGCCCGCAAAGCTGGCCGACCGCAGCGTGTGCATCGGCCCGTCCAGGGCTGATGAGAGTTATCTGAAGGTCGGCGCTGTCGTGGCGGCGGCCCTGGGCACTGGCTCAGGGGCCGTCTATCCCGGATACGGATTTCTGTCCGAAAGGCCCCAGCTACCTGAAGCCTGCGTTCAAAACGGCCTCACTTTCATTGGCCCCACTGCCGGCAACATGATCCAGATGGGCGACAAGGTTCGCGCCAGACAGATAGCCCGTGAATTGGGCGTTCCCGTCGTTTCGGGAACGGACCTGGTCAGGGACTATAAAGAGGCTTTGGCGTCTGGCGAGGAGATTGGCTATCCTGTGCTGCCCAAGGCCGCCGCTGGAGGTGGGGGCAGGGGCATCAGCCTGGTCAACAGTCCGCAGGATTTGAAAAGCAAATTCGAGGTTGCGAGCGCTGAGGCCAGGGCGGCCTTTGGCGACGGAGGTCTCTATGTGGAGCGGTATGTGTCCAACGCCAGACACGTCGAGGTGCAGATTCTGGGCGATCGATTTGGAAACGTTATCCATCTTGGCGAGCGCGACTGCTCTCTTCAGAGGAGGCACCAGAAAATCCTGGAGGAGGCTCCGTCCATCGTCCTGCCGCCTGACTTACGGGAGCAGATGTGCTCCGCCGCCGTTAAGCTGGCACGCCACATAGGGTACCAGAGCGCAGGGACCATAGAGTTTCTACTGGACCTGGACAGGAAGCAGTTCTATTTCATGGAGATGAATACTCGCATTCAGGTAGAGCATCCTGTGACGGAGATGATAACAGGGCAAGACCTGGTGAGGCATCAGATTCAGATAGCTGCGGGAGAGCCACTGAAGCTGGCGCAATCTGATGTGGTTTCCAAAGGCCATGCCCTGGAGTGCCGAATCAACTGCGAGTCGCCTGATCGCGGCTTTTTCCCGTCACCGGGCCGCATAAGCGAATGGGCGCCGCCCAATGGGACAGATGTCAGGGTGGACACCCACTGTTTCACGGGGTATTTTGTGCCCCCGTATTACGATTCTCTGCTGGCAAAACTGATTGTGAAAGGTTCCGACCGCCAGGAAGCGATAGAGCGAATGCAGGATGCTCTGGCGCATTTCCGAGTTTCCGGAGTCGATACGACAATCTCATTTCACCGGCGGCTCCTTGAGCATCCCGATTTCTTGAACGGCAAAGTGAACACCGTCTGGATCGAGAACTCCTTCTTGAAAGGAACGCCAAATTGAGCGAAATCAGTTTCGTCGACGTCACGCTGCGGGACGGTCATCAGAGTCTCTGGGCCACGCGCATGACCACGGCCATGATGCTGCCTGTGGCCGCTCGTATGGACGCAATGGGCTTCAAAGCCATAGAGCTGATGGGCACCGTGCATTTTGACGCCTGCATCCGCTACCTGCGCGAGAATCCCTGGGAGCGAATCCGCCTGTTATCGAAAGTCGTGACAAAGACTCCCCTGGCGGGAGCGGTCAGAAGCAAAAGCCTTATCAGCTTCGACCTGGTGCCGGACTCGATAATCGAGCTTTGGATAAAGCGGATGGCGGCCAACGGGCTGAGGCGCGTGATAATCTACGATGCGCTCCACGATTGGAATAACATTCGCGAATCGATAAAAATAGCCAAAGCCGAGGGTTTAGAGGTGGAGGTGCCATTGGTGTTCTCCATAAGCCCTGTACACACCGATGAATACTACTCCGGGAAGGCGCTGGACCTCACAAAGTTGGGCATCGACGTGGCGTATGTGAAGGACTCAATAGGCCTTCTCACGCCCGACAGGGTGAAGACTCTGATACCCGCCGTGCAGTCGAGCCTGAACGGGATGCCTCTTGAGCTACATTCCCACTGCACCACCGGACTTGCTCCTCTGTGCTATCTGGAAGCCATCAAGCTGGGCATCACCACGCTTCACACGGCGTTTTCGCCCCTGGCCAATGGCTCGTCCCTGCCGTCGCTGGAAAACGTTCTGACGAATGTCCGCCGCTTAGGCCACACGGTGAGCTTAGACGAAAAGCCGATAGAGGCCATATCCAACCACTTCAGGTATGTCGCAAAAAGGGAAGGAAAGCCGCTGGGGGCGCCGGTGGAGTACGACACTTTCCAGTATGAGCACCAGATACCGGGAGGCATGATCACCAACCTCAAGTACATGCTGGCTCAGAGAGGCATGGAGAATCGTGTGGAAGAGGTGCTGGAGGAGACTTCGCGGACTCGCAAGGATCTGGGATACCCGGTGATGATAACACCCTTCTCTCAGATAGTTGCAACGCAGGCATCCCTGAACGTCGTCCTCGGAGAAAGGTACAAGATTGTGCCGGACGAGGTGGTCAGATACGTGCTGGGGCACTATGGGCAGCCGCCAGCGCCAGTGGAACAGAATGTGCTGGACAAGATAGTGAGTACGCCAAGGGGCCAGGAGTTGATGGCGTGGAAGATGCCCCAGCCTACCGCTCGGGAAATCAGGAAGAAGCTGGGGAGCAACCTCTCCGACGATGAGCTTATACTCAGGGTGCTGTTCCCCGAAGAACACGTTGAGGCAACCATAGCAGCAGGCCCTATCAAGACAGACTATCCTGACCCTTCGACTGGAAAGCTGGTTGTAGATCTTGTTCGGGAGTTGGTTAGCAGGCCAAATCTGCTTCATGTCACCGTGCAAAAAGGCGATCTGACGTTGACGCTGGACAGGAACTAGGCGATTCGGTCGTCGAAGGAAGTTTGGTCTGCCAGCCCTAGTCCTTCGCCAGCACGACGGTTCCAGTCGAAGAAAGATAGCCCCCTGTTCCATTTACCAGGCTAACTCTGCAATCCGGCACCTGTCGGTCTTTACATTCGCCTCTAAGCTGTCGGACGGCTTCTACCACCAGGAATATCCCGTAACGGCCCGGGTGAGTGTACGATAGGCCGCCGCCGTTGGTGTTGAGGGGGAAATCGCCGCCCGGTGCAGTGCGTTGGCCCTTGACGAAGTCTGGGCCTTCGCCCTTGCCGCAGAAGCCCAGGTCTTCGAGGCTTAACAGCGCCGTATAGGTGAACGAATCGTACACCATGGTCAGGTCGATGTCCTTGTTCGATACGCCTGCCATTGCCAGAGCCTTTCTGCCTGTGTCCCTGGCGACGAAGGAGGTCAGGTCTGGCATCTGGCTGGCCAGTTCGTGGTAGTGTCCCTCGGCGGCTCCCAGTACCCTCACAGGTTTCTTTTTCAGGCTCCGCGCCCGCTCGGTGGTGGTGAGGACCACCGCTGCGCCTGCGTCGGTCACCAGGCAGCAGTCCAGGATGTGGAAGGGCCACGATATCCAGCGCGAGTTATGGTAGTCGTCGAAGGACATAGGGTCGCGCATCAGGGCCTTGGGATTCAACTGTGCCCACTTGCGGGTAGCCACCGCTATCTCCGCCAGGGCCTGCCTGGTGCGGTCCTCGCCGAACTCGTGCATGTACCTGCTGCAGGCGAGCGAGTAGGAGATGGCCGGGCCCAGTATGCCGTAAGGCATCTCGTACTGGGCGAAGGGAACGTTCAGGTCAGACCCCTGGGAAGCCCTGCTGCTGCGTCCTGTCTGTCCGTGGGTGATAAGCGCCACCTCGCAGTACCCTGCATTTATTGCGGCCATTGCGTGGGCGATGTGGATGACGAAGGAGGAGCCGCCGACGTAGGTGTTGTCGGTGAAGGAGGGGCGGATTCCCATGTACTCAGCCGTAGTCAGGGTTGAGAAGCCTGTGGTGAATAAGCCGTCCACATCATTCTTGGACAGCCCTGCGTCTTCCAGGGCGTTGTAGGCAGCTTCGGCGTGATGCTGAAGGGCAGACTTCTCTGGCACAACGCCTATCTTGTCCGATTCCGCTACTCCGACGATGGCAACACTCTTGGAAAGACGTTCCATATACTCAGCCCCTTTCACTCTGGCTCTCAAAAATGCTAACTACTAAACGCTTGAGGACGGGTGGGTGGGAAAAAGCTTCAGATACTAAGAATTACAGCCTCACCAGATGCTTCAGGCGGCGCAGGGCCTTGATGTGGTCGTCGGGCTTTTTGAAGCCGGCGCTCATAGTGTTGACGTGCAGGTGGGTGACCTTAATCTCTCTCCAAGCCTGCACCTCTTCGGCCCACTTGCTCTCGGGAGTGTTCCGCATGTTCAGCCTGGCGTCGATCCCTACACTGGACGGGTCTCGGCCGGCCTCCCGCACGTAGGCTCGCAGCTTCTCAATCTCCGCCCGGCCGGTCGCGTCCGGCGGGTACTGGGGGAACCAGCCGTCGCCCATGCGGGCGATGCGCCTGAGCACGATGTCGGACTTGCCGCCCATCCAGACGGGTATGGGCCGTTGGACAGGCAAGGGATTGATGCCGGCGGCGTTGATGGTGTGCCATCTGCCCTTGAAGTTGACCACTTCTTTTGTCCAAAGCTCCCGCATAACGGCCACCTGTTCCTCGATACGTTTGCCGCGGTTGTGGAAGTCCTGATTGAGCGCCTCGAACTCGACAGCATTCCAGCCCACCCCAATGCCGAGGCGCAGCTTCCCGCCGGTGAGGATGTCCACCTCCGCCGCCTGTTTGGCAATGAGGGCCGTCTCACGCTGCGGCGAAACCAGCACGCCGGTCACAAGCTCCAGCTTGCTGGATATGGCGGCCATGTAGCCGAAAAGCACCATGATTTCGTGAAACATATCCTTGTGGTCGTAGTAACCATTCCAGCCTGGGCGGCTGACAGAATCTGCCCCCAGAACGTGGTCGTAAATCAAGATGTACGAGTATTCCATATCTTCAACGGCCTCCACGTAGGCGCGGATTGCGCCCGGGTCGGCTCCAATTTCAAGTTGAGGGAATACAGCTCCGATTTTCATTGCAAACCTCCTGTGCGGCTTCGATAAGTCTATCAAATGGGGACGGATTTGAAAGCCCAGTGATATAATACCTCAGCCGTGCCAGACACCAGCAAAAAGCCCTCAAAAATACTGTCGCTCCCTAGGCGCACACTTCAAGCGGGAGCCTTCAAGTACTTGGGTTTTCGCTTTCTCTGGGTATCCCAGTTCTTCAACTCCACCGCTCTCTGGATGGACCAGGTTGCCATAGGTTGGCTGGTCCTGGAGATGACCAACTCGCCCCTGATGGTTGGACTTGTCTCCGCCGCTCGCCTGGTTCCATTCTTTCTCATGGGCATTCCGTCTGGAGCACTTGCTGACAGGGTAAGCAGACCTCTTCTGCTCCGGTTCACGAGCGGCGCTGCCACGGTTCTCACTCTTATAACGGCCCTTCTGATAAGTCTCCACGTGATCCAGGTCTGGCACCTGATGGTGCTTACCGCCCTGGGAGGCGCTCTCAGAGCCACCAATCTGACGGTCAGAGCTAGCTTTATATACGATGTCGTGGGCCCGGAACATGCGCTTAACGGCATAGCCCTTTCCGCCGTTAGCCAGCGACTGGGTGGGCTTATCGGTGCGCCTATTGCGGGCGTGTTAATAGCCCTCCTGGGTACCGGCGGCACCTACTGGGTTGTTGCGGCGTTCTACCTGGTGGCTGTTGGAGTACTGTTCTTTATCACAACTTCCAGCCAGACAACGTCGAAAACCAAGGAATCTTACAAGGACAGCATTACGGGAGCCATCCGTATGATCGCCGGCAACCGCACCGTAGCTTTGATAATGCTCATCACAGCCTTCGTAGAAATCCTTGGTTTTTCCCATCAGGCACTGATGCCGGTATTTGCAAGGGACGTGCTTGGGATTGGCGCAACAGGATTTGGGCTTATGATGGCTTTCAGGGCCGTTGGAGGTATAGCAGGATCTGTGGGCATAGCTATGTTAGGCAACTATCGCAAGAAGGGCTGGCTCTTGATAATAGCCATGCTGGTTTTTGGCGCTGGCCTGTTGGCACTGGCGCAGACTCAGGTCTTCATTGTCGCCCTGGTGCTCTTGGCAATCGCGAACTTCGGCGGGGGTATGGCTGGGGGGGTGGGG
>ORJL010797914.1_pt1 | contig 10135 bp, 12 predicted proteins | sample 1779941 | NCBI WGS metagenome assembly ORJL01 (sample SAMEA104232317, study PRJEB22302) | groundwater metagenome | biome: forest; feature: aquifer; material: groundwater | place: USA | collected 2011-08-07 | depth 5.8 m | reverse complement strand
GAGTACTTCATCTCGACCCACGGTGCCCGCAAGGGGTTGGCGGACACGGCCCTGCGCACCGCGGACAGCGGCTACCTCACGCGGCGCCTCGTGGACGTCGCCCAGGACGTGATCGTCAAGGAGTTGGATTGCGGCACGATGGCCGGGATCTGGGCTCCCACGGGTGGAGCCACCCCCGTTGGCCGCGTGGCCGCGGCGGACGTCGTTCATCCGCAGACCAACGAGTTGCTCGTGGCGCGCGGCCAGGAGATAGGCGAGGCAGAGAATGGCGCGCTGGCGGCGGCCGGCTTCGAACAGGTCTACGTGCGCTCGCCTCTCATCTGCGAGACGCGGCACGGCGTATGCCAGGCCTGCTACGGGCGCAGCCCTGCCACGGGACGTCCCGTGGCAGTGGGGGATGCGGTCGGCATCGTCGCAGCTCAGAGCATCGGGGAGCCAGGCACCCAGTTGACGATGCGCACCTTCCATACGGGCGGGGTGGCCGGCCTCGACATCACCAGCGGTCTACCCCGGGTCGAGGAGCTCTTTGAGGCTCGGTTGCCCAAGGGTGAGGCCATCGTGGCCGAACTCGACGGTCAGGTTGATCTGATCCGGGCGGAAGGAATGCGGCGTCTGAAAATCGTGAGCTCCGAAGTCTACCGGGACGAGTATCCGCTGCCCGCGGGCTTTGCGCCTCTGGTCGCGGCCGAGCAGAGGGTGGAGGCCGGCGATCCTCTCGCTGCCCCACCAGCATCGGAGGCCGGAGAGGACCGTGCGCTGGCCCTGCCGCTGGTGGCCCGCATCGGCGGCCACATCGCTGTGGAGCCGGGACGAGTGGTTGTACTCTACGAGGAGCGGGAGGAAAGGGAGTACTCCATTCCTGCGACCGCACGGCTGAAGGTCGAGGATGGCGCCCGGGTGCGAGCCGGAGATCAGCTCACCGATGGATCGGTGAACCCCCAGGCGATCTTGCGCATCCAGGGCCGCGAGGCAGTGCAACGGTATCTCGTGGAAGAGGTACAGAAGGTGTACCGGTCCCAAGGGGTGACCATCAACGATAAGCACATCGAGGTGATCGTCCGGCAGATGTTGCGGAAGGTCATGGTGGCTACTCCGGGCGACACAGAGTTGCTCCCCGGTGAGCTGGTCGACCGCTTCGCCTACGAGGACATCAACGGGAAGGTCCTGGCAGAGGGAGGGGAGCCCGCCACGGCGCAGACAGTCCTGCTTGGCGTCACCAAGGCCTCGCTCAACACCGACAGCTTCCTGGCGGCCGCGTCCTTCCAGGAGACCACGCGGGTCCTTACCGAGGCGGCGGTCAACGGCAAGACAGACCGGTTGAACGGCTTGAAGGAGAATGTCATCATCGGCAAGCTGATTCCGGCGGGCGCCGGGTTCAGAGCCGTCCCTCGGGACCTTGTCCCCGTGGGCCCTTAGGCCATCGGTGTCTTGACAAGCCCTGGCCCGGCTGTTAGACTCAACTAGCGTACGCGGCGGTAGGGGCCGAACAGCCGTAGAGTGATGACGGCAGGCGGTGTCGTGCCGAAAGGCTGAGGCACCGGCAAGCTCGTTCACGGGTAAAGCTGTCGGTCTTATGTTGTGGTGTCTGAGTTTCCGTCGCGTGTTCCGTCTGCCTGAGGAGGCGAGATGCCAACGATAGCTCAATTGGTACGTCATGGCCGTGAGAGGCTGCGCAAGAAGACTAAGGCGCCGGCATTGCGGTACGTCTACAATTCCCTACGGAATCGGCTGCTGCGCGGCGAGGGGTCGCCACAAAAGAGGGGCGTGTGTACTCAGGTGCGCACAATGACGCCCAAAAAGCCAAATTCGGCTCTGCGGAAGATTGCGCGCGTTCGACTCACCAATGGCCTTGAAGTCACAGCTTACATCCCTGGTGAGGGTCATAATCTTCAGGAGCACTCCGTAGTGCTGATCCGTGGCGGCAGAGTGAAAGATCTTCCGGGCGTCCGTTATCACATCGTTCGTGGTGCCCTTGATGCCCAGGGTGTGGCGAATCGGCGCCAGGCCCGCAGTAAGTATGGCAGCAAGCGAAGCAAGAAGTCTGGCCGCTAAGGTACATAAGCAGTATGCCGCGACGTAACGCACCAGTCCGCCGGGAGATCGCCCCCGATGCCGTCTATGGCAATCGTGTGATCAGCCGTTTCATCAGTAAGCTGATGCTCAGCGGCAAGAAGAGCCTGGCCGAGCGAATTCTGTATGGTGCCTTTCGGCGGATCGAGCAGGATTCGAAGCGGAACCCCGTCGAGGTTTTCGATCTTGCGATGCGAAATGCAACGCCTGCCCTCGAGGTCAAGCCGCGGCGAGTGGGTGGCGCCACGTATCAGGTGCCTGTCGAGATCCGCGGTGAGCGACGGATCTCGCTGGCCATGCGCTGGCTTGTGGGCTCGGCGCGCAAACGACATGGGCGATCGATGGTGGAGAAACTGGCGGCGGAATTGATGGATGCTGCGCACAACCAGGGAGCCACCGTAAAGAGACGAGAGGATACGCACCGGATGGCTGAGGCCAACCGGGCCTTTGTGCACTATCGATGGTAAATGGTAGGCGAGAGCCGAAGGCGTCGGTGCCGCTGGAACGCTTGAGGAACATCGGTATCATCGCGCATATCGATGCCGGCAAGACGACGACGACGGAACGCATCCTCTTCTACACGGGCCGAACCTACAAGATGGGCGAGGTTCATGAGGGTACGGCGGTCATGGACTGGATGGCTCAGGAGCGGGAGCGGGGCATCACGATCACGGCTGCCGCCACGACGTGCTCTTGGCGTGATCACCAGATCAACATCATCGATACGCCTGGCCACGTCGACTTTACAGTCGAGGTAGAGCGCAGCCTTCGCGTGCTCGATGGTGGGGTGGTGGTCTTTGACGGTGTCGCTGGCGTCGAGCCCCAGTCCGAGACGGTATGGCGTCAAGCCGATCGATACGACGTGCCGCGCATCTGCTTCGTAAACAAGATGGATCGGGCAGGTGCGGATTTGGATCGTACGGTGGCGATGATTCGGGAACGGCTGGGCGCGCAGCCGGTGGTGGTGCAGCTCCCCCTTGGGATAGAGGCTTCCTTTCGGGGTGTCATTGACCTGCTGGAGGAACGTGCCTGGGTCTACGAGGGTGAGTTGGGCGCCGACCCCGAGGAGGCAGAAATCCCAGGGGAGCTGCGTGAGCTGGTGGCCGCTCGTCGTGAAGAGATGGTGGAGGCCATTCTGGACACAGATGAAGCGTTGATGGGCGTGTATCTGGATGACCGGCGAGTGGGCGTGGAGGAACTCCGCCATGCGTTGCGGCGGGCTACGACGTCGGGACGGCTCGTTCCAGTCCTGTGTGGGAGCGCGCTGCGGAACAAGGGGATCCAACCTCTGCTTGACGCGATTGTCGATTACCTCCCCTCTCCTCAGGACGTCCCCTCCGTGGAAGGTGACGAACCGGCCACGGGCCAGCGGATTATCCGGCATTCTTCGGAAGAGGAACCCTTCTCTGCCCTTGTGTTCAAGATCGTGTCCGACCCCTTCGTGGGCCGGCTTGCCTATCTGCGCGTGTACTCAGGCCGGGCGGCAGTCGGCACCACGGTCCTGAACGCCACGAAAGGGGAGCGGGAACGATTCGGGCGTCTTCTGCAAATGCATGCCAACCACCGAGAAGAGGTCGCTCAGATCGTGTCTGGTGACATCGGAGCGGTGGTCGGGCTGAAGAAGACCTTCACTGGGGACACGCTCTGCAATCCAGCCTACCCCATCGTCCTCGAGACGATTCGTTTCCCCGAGCCGGTGTTGTCGGTAGCCATCGAGCCACGCACCAAGGCAGACCAGGCCAAGATGGGCGAGGCGCTGGTCCGCTTGGCCGAGGAGGACCCCACGTTCCGGCTGCGCAGCGACCCCGAAACAGGCCAGTCCATCATCTCCGGCATGGGCGAACTTCACCTGGAGGTGCTCGTCGACCGCATGACACGTGAGTTCGGTGTGGAGGCCAGCGTCGGCGAGCCACAGGTGGCCTACCGAGAGACGGTGACCGCCTCGGCTGAAGGCGAGGGACGCTATATCAAGCAGACGGGTGGTCACGGGCAGTATGGCCACGTCGTGCTGCGGGTAGAGCCGCGTGGGCGGGGTGAGGGCGTCACGATTGAGCAGAAGGTTGTTGGCGGGTCCATTCCTCGAGAGTTCCTGCCAGCGGTTGAGGCCGGCGTACGGGAGGCGATCGATACGGGGGTCACGACCTCGTATCCCTTGGTGGATGTTGCCGTGATGATCCTCGACGGAAGCTATCACGAGGTGGACTCCTCCGAAATGGCCTTCAAGATCGCCGGGTCGATGGCCTTCAAAGACGCGATCAAGCGGGCACGGCCGGTGGTGCTGGAGCCGATCATGCGCATGGAGATCAGCATGCCGGAGGACTGCCTGGGGGAGATTCTGGGTGATCTGAACTCGCGGCGTTCACAGATCCGCAACATCGAGCCCCGAGGCGGTGGGCGAGTTGTGGCGTGCCTGGTCCCTCTGGCCGAGATGTTCAACTATGCCACCGACCTGCGTTCTGTGACGCAGGGGCGGGGGACCTATTCCATGGAGTTTGACCACTACGGCGTGGTGCCGCGGGGCATACTGGAGCAATTGTCGGGTCGAGTACCAGCGCTGGCCGGTCGGGGCTAGCCATTAAGTTGGAGGACGGCAGTGGCGAAGAAGCGTTTTGAGCAGACCAAACCTCACGTCAACGTGGGCACGATTGGCCACGTCGATCACGGCAAGACGACTCTTACCTCGGCCATCACCAAGTACCTGAATCTTCAGGGGAAGGCCGACTATAGGGATTTCTGGAGCATCGATAATGCGCCGGAGGAGCGGGCGCGGGGCATCACCATCGCCATCGCCCACGTCGAGTATGAGACGGACCAACGGCACTACGCCCACGCCGACTGCCCCGGCCACGCTGACCACATCAAGAACATGCTCCCCGCGGCCGCGCAGATGGATGGCGCCATCCTCGTCGTTGCGGCGCCCGAGGGCCCCATGCCCCAGACCCGCGAGCATATCCTGCTGGCTCGCCAGGTCGAGGTGCCCAGCATGGTCGTCTTCCTCAACAAAGTGGACATGATGGAGGACGAGGAGCTCCTCGAACTGGTGGAGCTTGAGCTGCGCGAGTTGCTCACCAAACAGGGCTTCCCCGGCGACTCCATCCCCGTGATTCGTGGCAGCGCCCTCAAAGCCATGGAGTCCTCTTCGAAGGATCCCAATGCCCCCGAGTACGAGTGCCTACGGGAGTTGATGGCGGCGGTGGACTCCTACATCCCGACGCCGCAACGAGCCGTGGAGCTGCCCTTCCTCATGAGCATCGAGGACGTGTTCGGCATCAAGGGGCGCGGGACGGTGGTCACGGGCCGCGTCGAGCGCGGCAAGGTGAAGACCGCCGAGGAGATCGAGATCGTGGGCTTGCGGGACACCCGCAAGACGGTCGTCACAGGCGTAGAGATGTTTCGGAAGACCCTCGACGAGGGCATCGCCGGAGACAATCTGGGCTGCCTCTTGCGCGGCGTTGAACGGACCGACGTGGAGCGTGGGCAGGTCCTGGCCAAACCAGGCAGCATCAAGCCTCACACCCGTTTCGTTGGACAGGTGTACGTGTTGAGTAAGGAAGAGGGCGGGCGCCACACTCCCTTCTTCAACGGCTACCGACCGCAGTTCTACGTACGCACCACCGACGTCACGGGCTCGGTTACGCTGCCGGAGGGTGTGGAGATGGTCATGCCGGGCGACAACGTGCGCGTGGACGTGACCCTCATCCAGCCGGTGGCGATGGAGACGGGGCTTCGCTTCGCGATTCGCGAGGGTGGCCGGACCGTTGGGGCTGGTGTCGTGACAGAGATCAAGGAGTAGGCCAGTGGCTCGGCAGAAGATTCGGATCCGCTTGAAGGCCTACGATCACAAGATCCTTGACCAGTCGGCGGCGCAGATCGTTGAGACTGCCGAGCGGACGGGGGCGGCTGTGGCTGGGCCGATTCCTCTGCCTACCCACGTAGAGAAATTCTGCGTTATTCGCTCGCCGCACATCGACAAGGACTCGCGCGAGCAGTTCGAAATGCGCACGCATAAGCGGTTGATCGATATTCTCGAACCCACCGCCAAGACGGTAGACGCGCTCATGCGCCTCAATCTTCCTGCAGGAGTGGATATCCAGATCCGGCTCTAGCGCCCGGAGACGGGCGCGGGGCTCGGCACCAGAGAACTGCCATGGTATTCGGTTTGATCGGTCGCAAGCTGGGGATGACGCAGGTCTTCGGATCTGATGGTGTGGTGACGGCAGTCACCGCCATCGAGGCGGGGCCCTGCCCAGTTATTCAGGTCAAGACCGTCGCCCGCGACGGCTACAATTCATACCAGATAGGCTTTGGGACAGGATCTCGATTGAACAAGCCAGAACGCGGGCATCTCAAGGGCTTGGGCTCTTGTCAGTTCCTGCGAGAGGTCCCCTACGCGGGGGACCCTGAGCTGAGTCCCGGAGCGATTCTGGACGTCAGCCAGTTTGCTCCCGGGGACCTGATCGATGTGGTAGGCACGTCCAAGGGGCGCGGGTTCGCTGGCGTGGTCAAACGCCATCATTTCAAAGGCGGCCCCAAGACCCACGGCCAGTCCGACCGCCACCGTGCCCCCGGTTCGATCGGCGCGACGACGACCCCGGGCAAGGTGTTCAAGGGCCTCCGCATGGCGGGCCACATGGGTAACCGTCGGGTCACGGTGCGCAACCTGCGGGTCGTCGCTGCAGACCCAAGCCATCATCGCCTGCTGGTGGAAGGCGCCATTCCGGGATGGAAGCAGGGTCTGGTGATGGTGCAGCCAGCGATTGGGGGAAAGCGGTAGGAGTGTCGGCAATGCAACTCCCCGTCCACGATCCGTCCGGCCGCGTCACCCGCATGGTGGAGTTGGATGATCGAGTGTTTGGTGCTCCACCTCGCCCCGCATTGCTGCATCAGGTGCTTGTTGGCTATCAGGCCAACCGGCGGCAGGGGACTGCGGATACACGGACTCGCGGTGAAGTGAGGGGTGGTTCAGCGAAACCGTATCGCCAGAAAGGTACCGGCCGTGCTCGCCAGGGCAGCAGGACGTCGCCGCTCCATCGCGGGGGGGGGATTGTCTTTGGCCCGCATCCCCGCTCCTATCGTCAGGTGCTGCCTCGTAAGATGAGGCGCCAGGCACTCTGTTCGGCCCTCTCTCGGCAGGTCGCCGACCAGTGTCTTACGGTGATGGGCGAGATGACGGTGGGGCAAGGCCGCACGAAAGAGGTGATCAGCCTCCTGGAAGGTCTCGGACTGGCCGGATCGATCCTGATGGTCACTGCAGAGACGGATGATGCGCTGCTGCGGGCTACCCACAATCTCACGCGAGTGCGTGTGATGCGGGCGGAGGAGCTGAGTGCTCTCGACGTGGCCACCAGCGGCCGGCTGTTGATCACCGTTGAGGCCGCCGAACGCTTGCAGGCTCGCCTGGTTGGGCCCAGCAGTCTGGATGACCCGGACGATGCCTGACATACCGCTCTACGAGGTACTGCGTCGGCCGGTCGTCACCGAGAAGGACGCCTTCCTGAAGCAATGGGACAAGTACACTTTCGAAGTGGCCCGAGATGCCAACAAGGTGCAGATTCAGGCAGCGGTGGAAAACGCGTTCAACGTACACGTCACAGCGGTAAACGTCATGACAGTCCCAGGAAAGATGCGACGGAGAGGGAAATGGCGTGGCATGACCTCCCCGTGGAAGAAGGCGATTGTCACGCTCCGGCAGGGCGACAAGATTGAGTTGTTTGAAGGAACGTAGACTCAATGGCCGTTAAAGTCTATCGACCCACTTCGCCCGGTCGGCGTGGCATGACCGGCTATCGCTTTGATGAGCTGAGCGTCACAGCACCTGAGAAGGGGCTCCTTCGCCCCCTCCGGGAGCGGGCCGGGCGGAACTCCTACGGTCGCGTCACAGTTCGGCATCAGGGCGGCGGCGAAAAACGGATGCTCCGGGTCGTGGACTTTCGCCGCGACAAAGCGGGCATTCCCGCTCGAGTGGCGACCATCGAGTACGACCCAAACCGGTCGGCCCGCATCGCCCTGCTCCACTATCGAGATGGGGAAAAGCGGTATATTCTTGCCCCTCAGGGTCTGCGCATCGGGGATTTGGTCGAGTCGGGCCCGCAGGTGGACATTCGAGTGGGCAACGCCTTGCCGCTGACAGCCATCCCTACGGGTACGGTGATCCACAATATAGAGTTGCAACCGGGGCGCGGCGCTCAGATGGTGCGGAGCGCCGGTGGAGCAGCGCGTCTCATGGCCAAGGAAGGCGAGCACGCTCTCGTTCGGTTGCCCTCCGGCGAAGTCCGACGGCTGAGTTGCCATTGCATGGCCACCATCGGCCAGGTGGGGAATCTCGACCACTCGAACATCAAGCTGGGAAAGGCGGGCCGGCGCCGGCACATGGGGTGGCGGCCTTCCGTTCGTGGCAGCGCGATGAACCCCCGTGACCATCCCCACGGCGGTGGCGAGGGCAAGTCGCCGGTAGGTATGCCTGGCCCCAAGACGCCGTGGGGCAAGCCGGCCTATGGGCACCGCACCCGACGCGGGAAGAAGCCCTCCGACCGGGATATCGTGCGGCGACGCGGTAAGTAAGGGTCGACTATGTCACGTTCAACGAAGAAGGGTCCCTACGTCGATTCCCGCCTGATGGAGAAGGTGCAGGCCGTCGCCCAGAGCGGCCAGAAGACGGTGATCCGCACATGGGCACGCGATTCCACGATCTTGCCTGAGATGGTAGGTATCACCTTCGGTGTGCACGATGGCCGCCGACATATGCCGATCTTCGTCACCGAGAACATGGTGGGCCATAAGTTGGGCGAGTTTGCCCTCACCCGCCACTTTCGCGGCCATTCCCATAAGTCGGAGCGCTCCACACAGGTGCGACGGCGCTAAAGGGGAAGCTGGATGGACGTTAGCGCCCGCGCCCAGCTCGTGCGGTGCTCCCCGCGGAAGGTGCGTCTCGTCGTGGATGGTCTGCGCGGCCTCGTGGCCCAAGACGCGCTCTCCCAGTTGCGGTACAGCAGCAGCCCCGTGGCCCGGGACGTGGCGAAGCTGGTCCATTCAGCTCTGGCCAACGCCGAGAACAACTACCGGTTGGAGCCAGGGGGGATGCGGATCAAGCAGATCGTGGCTGACGAGGGGCCCCGCATGAAGCGGTTTCGTCCCGGTCCGCACGGCCGGGTCAAGCCCTATCGGCATCGGACCAGTCACGTGACGGTCTATCTTCAGGAGGGGTAGCGTGGGGCAGAAGGTTCATCCCATCGGCTTTCGGCTGGGCTACATCAAGGACTGGCAGTCCAAGTGGTACGCCGATCGGACCTATGCCGATCTGCTGCTGGAAGACGCGAAGATCCGCGATCACATTCGAAGCCGCTTCGGTGACGCTGGCATCGCGCGCATCGAGATTGAGCGCGGGGCGAACCAGGTGACCGTGACGATATATACAGCCAAGCCGGGCATCGTGATCGGCAAGGGCGGTCAGAAGGTGGACGAGTTGCGCGCCCGACTCGAGCTGGAGACGGGCAAGCGGGTGCGGTTGAATATTCAAGAGATCCGGCTACCGGAACTGGAGGCCCAACTGGTGGCTCGCTCAGTGGCGGAACAGTTGACTCGACGCGTGGCGTACCGGCGCGCGATGAAGCAGGCCGTGGCTCGGACCATGCAACGCGGTGCCGGCGGTATCAAGATCACCTGCGGCGGACGCCTGGGTGGCTCAGAGATGTCGCGGCGTGACACCGAGCGAGATGGACGTGTGCCGCTGCAGACATTGCGGGCCGATATTGACTACGGGTTCGCCGAAGCCCACACGGCCTTCGGACGCATCGGGGTCAAGTGCTGGATCTACAAGGGCGATATCCTGCCGGAGCGCCGCCTTCCCGAGGGCGAGACGGTATCGCTACGCGAGGCCTTGGGCTAGATGCTGCTTCCTGGTCGAGTTCGCCACCGCAAGGTCCATCGCGGCTCCCGAAAGGGCGTCGCCCTTTCGGGCAATACAGTGGCCTTCGGTGACTTTGGTCTCCAGGCCCTTGAGGCGGCCTGGATCACCAGCCGGCAGATCGAGGCGGCGCGGCGCGCCATCACCCACCACATGCGGCGT
>ORJL011403840.1_pt1 | contig 10136 bp, 11 predicted proteins | sample 1779941 | NCBI WGS metagenome assembly ORJL01 (sample SAMEA104232317, study PRJEB22302) | groundwater metagenome | biome: forest; feature: aquifer; material: groundwater | place: USA | collected 2011-08-07 | depth 5.8 m | reverse complement strand
GCGCCACCAGGCCTCCTTGATGTTGCGCTTAAGCTCCACACCCAGCGGGCCGTAGTCCCAGGTGGAGCCGAGGCCGCCGTAAATCTCGCTGCTGGGGAATACAAACCCCCTGCGCTTGCACAGGGAGACGATGGTCTCCATGTCCACTTTATTGTTATCGGTCGTCACATCCTACCTCGCTATGTGTTCAATGGCATAAGAAAAGGTAGCAACTTCTATGGGGAAAGTCAAAGGCAAGGGTCATACCCTTGACCCACAACGCTGCCGCTCACGTAAGGGCAGAATAGGTTTCGGTTCTGTCCGGCTTGGGTTGTTTTTGCCCCGCATCCTGAAGGATGCGGCTTTAAGGCGCACTTTATACCGTTCATGGTTCCCTTCGACAAGCTCTGGGTAAACTTAGGCTCACCACGAACGGTCAAGGAGGACGCCCCATCTGTGTCTTCCCCAATCCGATGGGGAAGATGATTTGTAGGCGCTGCGCGGGCTATCTCGACACCCACGACTGAAGTCGTGGGCATAGATTGCCCCATACTTCCAGTATGGGGTAAAGCGAGGCCTATCTTAGCAGGCCAAGCTGCCATTCCAGCGATAGTATGCCGATGGAGAGGGCCAGCGTGACCACGGTGACGACCAAGCCAACCAGCAGGAACTCGCCGAAGCGAAGTGTGACGCCGTCGCGGGATGCGGTCTCGGCGACGATGATGTTGGCGACAGCGCCTATGATGGTGGCGTTGCCGCCCAGGGTAGCGCCGGCTGCCAGGCTTATCCACAGGACGTTGCCTTGGACGTTCTCGATGACGGGTATGACCAGCATGGTCAGCGGGACGTTGGAGACTAGCTGGCTGACGGCGGAGCTGAGAATGTGCATGGAGGCGATGCACCTGATGTCGGGCGTGAGGTTGACGTGCTTCAGGATGTTGTCCAACACGCCGGCCTGTCGCGCGCCGCCGATGACCACGAACAGCCCGAAGAAGAAGAGCAGCAGCACCCAGTCGACGCCGCGTATGACTTCGGAGGGCTTGATCCTGCCCAGCAGCAGGACGGCGGCGCCGGCGGTCAGGGCGATGAGGGAGACCTCTATCTTCAAGACAGAGGACAGGAAGAAGGCTGCTATGGTCAAGGCGACGACCAGGGCTGCCCGTCGCGCCAACGCCAGGTCGATATTGGCGTGCTCGTGGAGTGCGGCCATGTCGGGCGTGAAGGCGTGATGGAACTCCTTGCGATACCTCCACCAGATCACGACTGCAAGAGCCACGCAGCCCGCAGCCGCCACGGGGCTGAGGAGCAGGAAGAATTGCGTGAAGGAGATTCCGGACGTGGCCCCAATCAGCATATTCTGCGGATTGCCGACGATGGTGGCCGTGGAGCCGATGTTGGAGGCCATCGCCTCGGCAATCAGGTAGGGCACGGGGTTGATTTTGAGTATGCGGCAGGCCCTTATTACTACAGGCGTGAAGAGAAGCACGACGGCGTCGTTGACGAGAAGGGCGCTCATAACGGCAGTGGCTGCCGTGACCATGATGAGCAGGCGCAGAGGCGTCTTCCCGAAAGACAGGAGCCTTATGGCCAAGTAGGTGAAAAACCCCGCCCTGTCCAGCACCGCGACGAGCATCATCATGCCCAAGAGCAGGGCTATGGTGCGGAAGTTTATAGCGGCCACAGCGCCGTCGAAGGTCAGGACGCCCAGCAATATCATGAGCACCGCGCCCGTGAAGGCGGCAGACGGACGGTCTATGTTGATCCGAGGCAGGCGCGTCAGAGCAACGCCTACATAGGTCAAGCCTAAGATGACTGCTGCTATCCAGAACACTTATATTCGCTCCCAGGTAGAAAGGGATTTTAGACCTTTTGCGTGTCGTTGGGAACTGGGAAACAGTGCCACGTTATTGACACAGTCGATGCTTAAAGGCAAGATTAACGGGATTTCTACCCGGAGCGGCAAATGATTCTGAAGATGTTAGAGGTTGGGCCTTTTCCTGAAAACACGTATATTGTGGGGTCGGAGTCGTCAGGGCTGTGCGCCATAATCGACCCAGGCGCACAGGCGAAGCTGATCCTGGACGAGCTCGAGACGCTGGGACTTAAGGCAAAGTACCTGGTCAACACTCACGGGCATTTCGACCACACTGGAGCAATCGCCGCTGTAAAGGAAGGCACCGGGGCGTCCTACGGCATTCACGAAGGCGACGAGTTCCTGATCAAGGCGACCGAGGAGGCGGGCCGCGCCTATATACCAGGGTTTCGCTCGCCACCGAATCCGGACTTCTACCTGAAGGAGGGCGACGTACTGGACCTAGGCGATGTTACCTTGACCGTGATAGGGACGCCAGGGCACACTCCAGGCAGCGTCTGCTTCTCTGTACCTGGCATGGTGTTCACTGGCGATACCTTGTTTCTGGGAAGCATAGGCCGCTACGATTTTCCAGGCAGCAACGGCAAGCTGCTCATTCAGAACATCAAGACCAAGCTGCTTGCGCTGCCGGACGACACCCTGGTGTTTCCGGGGCACGGCCCGCAGACCACCATCGGCGACGAGAAGCTCTGGAACCCGTTCCTGGTCTAGCATGTGAGGCCTGTCGCCTCCCTAGCCCGCCAATCTCTCAGGCGGGTTCAACTCGTCTAGTGTTCGCAATACATGGGTGAGGAATCTTGTAGCCCCACCCCGAGGTGGTTTTACCCACCCTCCCACCCCGAACGCTGTTCGCATGTTCCCCTCCCCCGCAAACAGCACGTTGTAAACATTATCAGGCCACTTCTTCGAACATCTTCGCCTTTGAAAAAATCATAGCTAAGCTTGTCGAGTTGGTGCAGCCCCCCACGGCAATTTTGGGGGTTATCCCCACTGGAGATGAGAGAGTTCCCTCTCCCTGGTTTTCGCACCTTGGGTTTATCGTAGAAACCAAAGAGCAACCCAACTGAAGAAGGTGCCTGGAGGTCAAGATGAAAGCGCCAGTTTTTCTGAAAGCTTGCAAGAGGTGCTACGGAACCCTGTCCCTGGAGCGAGACCACTACGGAGAATACTTCGTGTGCATACAGTGCGGTGCCCACAGCTATCCCACGGCAGAGGCCGCCGTGGCACTCATAAGGCAGCCCGCCAAAACAGCTGCTGCTTAGCCAAAACTATTTGCTGAGCTTCATCAGCTTCTGTTCAAGGCTGCGTTGGCGGATAGCGACGGTAAGGTCGCCCCTGGTGCGTTCCAGCACGCCGCGCACCATATCGGTAGTCCGTCGCAGCCCTCTTGTGAGGGCGTCAGGGTAGTCGATAGTGACGAGGAGAGTATAGGCTTCGTCCATAATATCCAGAATCTCCTCGCACCTGGACGTATCGTCGTGACGCAGGGCATCCAAAATATAGCGACGCATCTCGCCAACGGCCTCGCCCAGGCCGTTCAGATATGGCGGATAGCCGACACCCAGGTCTTCGGGCCTGGGAATGGGGTTGCCTTCGGCCACGGCCAGCATTACTGAAGCCTCGGCGAACTCTTTCTGCGCATCCTCTATAAAGCCCGCGTAGTACAGGTCGGGATGGTTTTTCAGAGCCTCTTCCGCCTCGTGAAGCAGGGCAACGACCTCCTTCAGCAGAGCGTGAGCCTCTTTGTATTCTCCCCTGTGGGTGGCTCGAATGGAGTTGGCGCAACGCTGAATGACGCTGCGAGATATGGGCAGGGTGACCTCTCTTGCAGCCTGCTTTCTGGAGAGTGCGGCGTCCGCACCTGCCTTGATCTGTTTAAGGGACCTGCTGTAGCTGGTGGCTTTGGATTTCTTGGTCGATTGCGGCAAAGTTCACCTCTTTTGAAGATGTCTATGCAATACTATGCGCTTGCTAATCTATGGACTTCCGCATACCTAGTAACGCTGTCCCAAGCCGTTTTTGATGATATGGTACAGAAAAGGCGTGCGCAATTATCCCTCCCTGCCCGCCCTCAAACGTTTAGTAAATAAATCCAGGGGGCACCCCTGGTACCCCATCAGGAAACCCAGGTTTTCAGGGCTTTCCTGTCCCGATTCGGAATTGGGATGCGCTAAACACTTTCTGAATGCGGTGTGAAAGATTCTTTAAGCGCTCATCCTGGCAACGAGGCGTCTGGCGGCGTCTTCCGGGTCTTTGGCGGAGCATACGGCGCTGACCACGCAGACGCAATCTGCGCCGGCCTTCACTACCTCTACGACGTTACTCTCGTTGATGCCACCTATTGCCACGACGGGCACAGCGACGGAGGCCTTCACCTTTCGTAAGGTCTCCAGTCCGGCCGGCCTGGTGTTACCTTTTGTGTTGGTGGGATATATAGCGCCCACAGCTATATAGTCGGCGCCTTTTGACTGGGCGTCCAGGGCTTCCTGCACCAGAGCGTTGGACGTGCCCACAAGCTGGGTGGACTTGAGAAGTCGTCTGGCCTCCTCTATTGGCAGGTCGTGCTGGCCCACATGCAGGCCGTGGGCACCGCAGGCGGCAGCCATGTCTGCATGGTCGTTGACAAAAAAGATGCCGCCGTGGCTTTCGCAGAGCTTCTGCATCTGGCGCGCGACCGGCAGCACATCTCCTTTGTCCTGTTTCTTGCTGCGAAGCTGAATGACCTTCGCCCCACCTTTGAGGGCTGCTTCGGCCACCTGCAAGACCGGGCGTCCGTTTGTGGCTTCGGGGTCAATAATCACATAGAGGCCCTTGATCCTCGAAATCATGTCTTTGCGCAATTCGCTGGAGACTCGCTGGTCTATCCTTGCAAAGACCCTTCTGGCCTGCTGTATCCACGCCTTGTCCAGCGGGGGGGGATTCACGCTATCCATTGCTTCGATGGTGCGTATGGCGTCTTCCACAGAACGGAGAGCCTCCAAGGCCAGCGCCGCCGGGTTCCTGGAAAGGTCCTTATACGAAAGCCTGTCGATCTCTTTGGTCCTGTCCTGGACCGAAGAAGTGCCTCGCAGCATCCTGATGTCCGAATATAGTCCAAGGGGCGATGTTACGACGGCTTCCAAGAGAGCCAGTCCCTCGTCAACAGCCTTTAGCTGGGCAGAAACGTACTGATGCATTATCACCTACAAATCCAGGCCTTTGGGCATTTCGCCCTCTCGGGCCGCCGCTATTGTTTCCTTGACCGAATCTGGCACTTCAACGCCATATTTCTCGAAGCTCTCCTCTACGTGCCGCCCGATGTTGCTGGGGTCTTTGTAGTAGTCCATGCCGGAGCCGAAGGGTGGCTGGCCGCTCGATTCGCTCCGGCGGCTCTGTGCCGACTTGTGATATGCGAAGGAGGAAATCGCTCGTTCCATCTCTTTGCTGCCGCAGTGGGAACAAACGGCATTTACTTGAGCAGATACGCTTCTTGTCAAAAAGGTGGACTTCCTGCCACACGTCTTGCACCTGTACTCGTATATCGGCATACACACCTCCGAGGTGCTTGGCGACGAAACGTTGTAGGCGATAGTGCGCTACTTGTCGTCCGCCTTTGTGAAGTCTCCAGGCGTCACACCGGCGTCCATCAAGGTTTCGGCGTCGGACAAAGCGTTTCCGAACTCGGTGCCCATCTCTTTCCGCATCCGCTTGGTCCAGTCAATTACACTCTTCGGATCGTTCTCGTCAAAATCGCTCAAAGTCTCAAAGGATGGGAGCTTGTCCAAGCTAGCCATAAAGGGCTTCAGGACGACCACCCTGGACACCAGACGCTGAACTTTGCCGCTCCCGCAGCTAGGGCAGGAGTGGCTTTTCGTCTCGGACATGCTGCGAAGGAATTGCGAGGACTTTTTCCCGCAGTCCTTGCACCTGTACTCATAGATTGGCAAGAAGTTAACCCCCGCCTAATTGCTTGTGGAAATAAATCTTAGCATAGATTACACGTAAAGTTAAATTATATGAGGCCACCCAGTTTGAACAGGGGGTCTATTTGTTTCGGGTCGTTTCCTCTACCGCAGCTTAAAAGCTGCGGCATGATGCCATCGCCTTTAGGCGGTGGTGCAGAGGAGAATACACCGCTAGGCTCCCACAACCTGCATTGGTGCCGCGGATGATACGTAGGACACTGCGAAAGGCCTAAAGACGCACTTTAACTCATACTCTTGGTGTTATGTCAACCGTCTAAGAGCTAAAGGCTTCTTGCAAATTAGCCTGAGGTGGGCCGTCGTAGCTAATTTTGCCACCGCTCAGAACCAGGACTTTGTCGGCGAACTCCTCGACCAGCCCAAGGTCGTGCGAGGTGAGCAAAACGCCCCTGCCGTATGCAGCCACATTCTTCAGAAGCTGAAAGAAGGAACGCTTGACGAAAACATCCATGCCGTCCAATGTCTCATCGAGAAGCAGGAAGGGTTTGCCCTGAGCGAGACCAAAGGCGAGCCAGCCTCTCTGCTGTTCCCCGCCCGAAAGCTGGTCCAACTGCCTTTCGGCCAGGTCGTCCAACTGGCAGCTTTTCAGGCAGGAACGCACGATTCTTCGATCCTGGTCACTCAGCCGCCACCACAAGGCCTTCTTCGGACGGAACCGCCCAAGTCCGACTAGCTCAGAGACGGTCAGGTACGGAGGGTTAGGAACGCTTTGTGGAATGACGGCAAAGTACGTTGAAAGTTCTTCTCGAGAAAGAATACTGCCGTCTTTGTCGCCTACCAGGAATCTGCCAGAGGTGCCCTTCAATTCGCCAGACAAGATACGGAGAAGCGTGGTCTTGCCAGCACCGTTGGCTCCCAAGAGACAGGTAAGCCCTTCGCCAGGGATTGAGGCTGATATTCCCTTCAAGACGGGCTTTCCCTGTCGGGAGAAAGATAGCGATTCTAGGCTGAGGTTCAAGCCACTCTCCTGGCCAGATATATCATGCAGGGAGCGCCCACAAGGGCTGTAATCAGCCCGACAGGCACTTCAGATGGCATGAAAACGAGACGCGCCACCTGGTCGGCAAAGAGGGTGATGAGCGCACCAAGCGGGATGGAGACGATAAAAGACAATCTGATGTCGTGGCCCACGAGATAGCGCGACATGTGCGGGACAAGCAGGCCGACAAAACCCACTAGCCCCGCCACAGCTACGGCCGCTCCTCCCAGGATGCCGGAGGAAGCTATCGCCAGGCCCCTTGTGCGCACAGGCTGTACCCCAAGGTTGGCAGCAACCCTATCGCCAAGGTTCAAAGCATTGAGGCTGCCGAGAACGGGCAGGGCAAGGATAAGACCTGCCGCAAGGAAAGGAAGCACTGGAACAACGTCCTGCCATCCGCGGTTGGCGAAACTGCCTCCGATAAAACTGATGGACTGACTGCTGAATACCCTGGCCTCAGCCAGAATACCCGTCGCCACCGCCGCAGTGAGCGCGGAAATGGACACTCCAATGAGGGCGAGTCTCGCAGGGGAGCTGCTATTGCTGGATGCAAAGAAGGCGATTGCCCCCGCTCCAACAAGGGACGCCGCCACCGAAACTGCGGGCAGACCCCACGCGCCAAGCCGCAAGAGGCCGGCCATTGCCAGCGCCTGAATTATGGCCGCCCCGCCTCCAAGGCCAAATAGCTGGGGGTCTCCGAGAGGGTTCCTGGTGGAGCTTTGAAGCAAGCTCCCGGCAGCGCCCAGGCACGCGCCTACAAGCAGGGCAGCAACAGCTCGCGGCAGACGCAGGTCCCAGACCAGCAGGTGAGTCGCAGGGTCTCCGCCCGGAACCAAAGCCGAGAGTATGCTTCCAAATCCTACCTTGGTTGGGCCGAAGGCGATGCCTACGACAAGCGCAACTAGAATCAGTACGACAAGTGCCCCCAGGACAAGGAGCACTCGCTTCACTAGGGTGCACTCTCCTTAAGGATCTGGGCCATTTGCTCCACCGCTTCCTCTATTCTTGGGCCCTGGGCCTGGAGGAATAACACTGGGTCAATTTCCTTGACGCGTTGATTCTTGACGGCGTCAAGCTGGTTGAACCCGGGCACCTGGGGCAGCATGGCAGACAGTTTTGGAGCGGGCGCTGGCGCAGGCGAGATCGTCAGGATGAGGTCGGGTTTGCTGGCCAAAGCCTGTTCGCCGGTGAATAGCGCGAATCCTGGATAGGGGCCTGACTCGGGCAGGCTGGCTGCGAGGTTCTTCTGTCCCAACAAAGCTGCCAGTGTGCCTGGGTAAGATTCCGTCTTGGCGGCGTAGATGTTCCTGTCCGCATCAGAAATCAGGATTATCAGGCTGCTCTGCTTTGTCACCAATTTCTTTGCAGCGTCTATCCTGGACTGAATTCCCGAAGCTGCGTCGGCTGCCGCCTTGTTGGAATCTACTACTTTGCCAACCAGGGCCAGCCCTTTTGTAACGTCGTCCAGTGAGGCAGCGCGCACGGCCAATACGGGCGCCCCGAGCTTTTCGAGAGAACTGAGAAGCCTGGCCTGAGTGATCGCCTCGATGATTATCAGGTCAGGTTTGAGGGCGGCGATTGCTTCTGTGTTCAGAGCGTACGCACTCCCTACCGCCGGCAACGAGTTCACGTCTTGGGGGTACCTTGAGCTTGTGTCTCTTCCAACGGCGGTGCCACCAACGCGGTACAACATTTCGGTTGAGGTTGGGTGAACAGATACGATTCTAGTCGGTTTCTGCGGTATCTGAACCGAGCGTCCAAGGAAGTCAGTAACAATCATAGGATACGTAGAGGTTGGCACGGAGGCAGATTTCTTCGGAGGCTCTGGTTTATCTGTAGGCTGCTGTGTCAGCAGCTTGACCACAGGCTTGAACTGAACGTTGGGTCCAGCTATTACCACCGACTTGTCGGCGTCGAAGTCAAGCGTCAGAACAGTAGTCTTCCCAGCATCCACTTGAAAACCACCCACAACCCGCAGCTTGTCGCCAGGAACCGATGCCTGCATGTCCTTTCCTTGGAGAGTTACCGTAACACTCTTGATTTGCAGTCTCACCTGGCCATAGGAGCCTTCTGAGAGCTTGTCGGAGCCGAGGACTTGCTCAAGGCCAGTCACCGCCACCAGGTCGAAGACAGGAGGGTTTTCCACAATGGTCACCCACCCCGACTCGCCCTGGGCATTAGATCGTTGGGCTTCTATGCTGGTAGCAGCGATCATGACTTTGGTGACACCTTGTGGAGGAGCATCAGTAACGCGAATCTCAACCGTTCCAGTGCTTGGAGCGGAAGTCGGTGCCGGCGCGGCGGTTGGGGACGAACAGGCAGTAAGAACAAAGAGAAGGACAGCCCCTAGGGCAAGTGATGAAAACAGCGTACGCTTTACCATACTCGACCTATTTCCTGCACCTTTGCTCAGTTGAGCCGTCATTTTGACAGTGGGCATGGTTACCATCCAGTATTCTCCTTTCAGCTATTCCCAGAACCATTTCGTCAGGTGTCAATTGAACTATCAGCTAACACCAAATGCTGGGCATGTTCACAACATCTGCTTGATTTTAAGGTATTAAGGCTAGTCTATACAAGTGAAGAAGGTCACAAACAAGAAGCATGCGTTAAAACCCTCCAGAGGCAGCATCGGACGTGTCTCCTCTGCTGCGCAGCGCAGTGAAGAGTTAGCATATGGATATCTCTTATCACAGTTTCACGGAGTCACACAAACTATTGAAAACATATGCCCAACTAAGCTAAACTATAGTTTCTATTTCGTACAACGGAGCGCTATCCAGCTTGAACCAATGGTGTGTCGCCAAAAGCAAGCCCCAGAAAGAGGCGTTCCTCATTTCTTTCGTTGGCCCTAGAGCCTTGGCCGCTGATGAGCAACGCTACCTGGAAGAGCAAATTCCTCAATTCAAAGAACGCCTGAAGGTTAAACCTGGGCTGACAGGCTTGGCCCAGCTATACGACCACGCCGACGATCCCCACAACAAGCTAAAGTACGATCTGTAGTACATCCAACGCCGTAGCCTCTGGCTGGATATGAACATCATGGTTCTTTCAGTCATCAACACTATCTCAGGCCGCTGGGACACTAGAGAGGGTAAGGCCAAGCAAGAAAAGAAGTAGACAACTAATCTATTCACAAGTTATCGCCCATCTCATGACAAAAGCAGCCGAGGTCGTGTGCCTCGGCTGCTTTTGTTCATACCAACAACGGGAAGAAGCCAGCAAAACCAGAGTCGAACAAGGGTTAAAGTACGGTTAGACGAAGGCCAGCGCCGATGCAGAAGCAACGCCAAGAGAAACTGATTGGCGACCCGGAGGGGATTTGAACCCCTGATCTTCTCCG
>ORJL010843487.1_pt1 | contig 10136 bp, 10 predicted proteins | sample 1779941 | NCBI WGS metagenome assembly ORJL01 (sample SAMEA104232317, study PRJEB22302) | groundwater metagenome | biome: forest; feature: aquifer; material: groundwater | place: USA | collected 2011-08-07 | depth 5.8 m | reverse complement strand
CGCAGATGCCGGAACATCTGCTTCAGCGACGCCGCAAGCGTGGTTGCACGCACGAAATTCTTCTCGCGCGGCAGCATCAGCAGAACGGCGATGGCACAAAGCGCAGTCAGGGCCGCGCAGACGAAGAAAGCATGCCGCCAGCCGATGGGCTCGGCGAGAGCTGCGATCAACAGCCGGCCGGTGAAACCGCCGACGGCGGTCGCGGCGATGAACAGGCCGGTGATGCCGGTGGCTTCGCCCGCGGGCCATTCGCCGCCGATATAGGCGATGGAAACAGCGAAGATCGGCGGCAGCAGCAGCCCCTGCATGAAGCGCCAGAACAGAAGCGATTCAAGACCGGGCGACAATGCCATCATCACGTCGGGGATCACCAGCAGCGCCATGGCCACCGCGATCACGCGCCGGCGTCCGAGCACGTCTGCGATCACGCCGGTGAACGGCGCGGTCACCGCGACCGCGAGCGCGTTCACGGTCATGATCTGGCTTATTCCCGCCGGGCCGACGCCGAATTCATCCGCCAGCAGCGGCAGCACCGCCTGCGGGGCATACATGTTCATCATCGCGGTGAAACCGGCCAACGCGATGGCGGCCCGGGGCTTGGAAGCGATCATTGCAAGGGCCGAATACGAGACGGGCGGGATTCCAACATTGCCCAACAGGATAGCCTTTGCTAGAGCGCCTGACCTCGCCCTCGACATGACATGCATGCAACCTGAGACCGGCCAATCCTTAGCCGGGGATGGCGGACCGGCGCCGACCTGGAGCCTTGACGGCATTCGCGCCGGTGCCGCGATCATGGTGCCGGCCTTGCCGGGCGTCGCCGTGTTCGGCGCCGCGTTCGGTGCGCTCGCGGCGCAGAAAGGTCTGACGACGTTCGAGACGATGCTGATGAGCGGCGTCGTGTTCGCTGGCGTTTCCCAGATTGTGTCGATGGAGATCTGGTCGCCGGCGATGTCTCCGCTTCTGATCGCGACCATCGCCTTCACCACGCTCGTCATCAATCTGCGGATGCTTTTGATGGGAGCTTCGATGCGGCCCTGGCTCGCCACCGCGCCGCCCGCCCAGGTTTTTCCAAGTCTCTACATCCTGACGGACAGCAACTGGGTCGCGGCCCTGCGCTACCGTCGCGAGGGCGGTTCCGACGTCGGCTATCTGTTCGGCGGCGGCCTCATCATCTGGCTGGTGTTTGTGCCCGCTACCGGAATAGGCCAGGTGTTCGGCAGCCTTCTTGCCAATCCGAAGGCTTTTGGCATCGATCTCATTTTGCCGCTCTATTTCGTGGCGTTGCTCGCGCCGATGTTCGAAAGCCTGCGGCGCTCGCTGCCCTGGGCCATCGCGGGCGCGGTTGCGGTCGTGGTCCAGCATTTCGTGCCGGGCTTCTGGTACATCATCGCCGGCACACTCGCCGGTGCCATTGCCGGGGGCTTCTTCGGCGATGAATGAGGCTCTGCCGTTTGGTGTGTTCTATGTGATCGCGGCGATGGCGGGGGTCACCGTATTCGCGCGCTTTGCCGGCTTCTGGATGATGGGCCGTGTCACGCTGACACCGCGCGTCCTGCGCATGCTCGAAGCGGTGCCCGGTTCGGTGGGGGGTGCGTTGATCGTGCCCATCATCGCCAAGGAAGGTCTGTCGGCAGGTATCGCGATGGTCGCGGTGGCGTTGTTGATGATCTGGCGGCGCAACGAGTTTCTGGCGCTCGCCGCCGGCATCGCGGTCGCGGCCGGCCTCCGCGCGCTGGGCTATTGATCGAACTCGGCAGTCGCCCTTGCCAGCGTATCCTCCAGCGTGCCGGAGGCATCGACTTCCGTCCAGTCCAGCGCGCCGAGATCGTATTGTGCCTGCTTGCGCACCACGTTTTCGTCGGCATCCGACGCATCGTTGACGCGCGCGCCGACGCGCCGGATACGGGTTTCCAGATCGGCGGTGAGAAACAGGCCGCGAAAGCGCACCTTTGCATCGCCCGCGACGGCGGCGACTTGCTTGCGCTCCGAATCCTTCGCAAAGACCGCATCGACCAGCACCGAATGTCCCGCCACAGCAACCCGGCGCGCCTGCGCGGCGAGCGACGCATAGATGTTGGCGGTCGCATCCGCGCCATAGGCTTCCGGCGGCAGCTTCTCGGTTTCGTCTGCGCCGAACATGCGCTTGCGCATCACGTCCGAGCGCAAGATGACGGCACCGGGTGCGGGCAGGAGCGAGGGTGCGAGCGCCTTTGCCAGCACCGACTTGCCGGTTCCCGACAATCCACCGACCGCGGCCAGCACAGGTTCCGGCGGCGTGATGAGACGGACGGCGAGTGCGAAATAATCGCGTGCGCTTTTTTCGATCGCAGCCCTTTCGTCAGGCTTCGCATTTTCGAGTTTCGCCGCCGTCACCTTGGCGCGGATCGCCGCCCGCATCGAAAGAAACAGCGGCAGTGCTGCGAGCGCGTCGAAGTCGTCCTCGCGCGCAGTTTCGGTAAGATAGCGATTGAAGACGATATTGGCAGCCTTGCCGAGGTCGCGCTCGACCAGATCCATCAACAGGAAAGCGAGGTCGTAGAGCACGTCGCCGGACGCCACCACCGGATTGAATTCGATGGCGTCGAAAAGCACCGGCCTTCCTTCAATCAGGACGATGTTCCCCAGATGCAGGTCGCCGTGCCCGCGGCGGATCAGTCCCATGTCGCCGCGCTTGCGAAGCAATGTCTGCACGCGTTCGAACGCCCTGCGGCTCGCGGCAGTCAGCGATGCAGCGTCGCGGCTTGCGAACAAGTCGGGAAACTCGCGAAACGCCTCGTCGTTCTGGGAGATGTAGTCCGATAAGGCCGCGATCCAGGCCTCAGCATCTGCGACCGGGGTGTTCTCGTGCGCGGCGGCCACCGCGCGGCCGAGTGCGTCGGCAAGCACGTCGTCGATCGGCCCCCGATCCGCCAGCCGGTCGAGCGTCGCATTCTCGTCGAAGCGCTTCATTTCGAGTGCCCATTCCACCACGTCGCCGTTGCCGCCGATGGCAAGCCCGGCCGGCGACGAGCGGGTGATCGCCACAACACCGCGGTAGATCTCCGGCGCGAACGGCTTGTTGACCGCGAGCTCGGCCTCGCAGGCGGCCTTGCGCTTCTCCAGCGTCGAATAATCGAGGAACGGGAATTTGACTGCGCGCTTGACCTTCAGCACGCGCTCGCCGGAAAGAAACACGGCTGCACCGTGGGTATCGATACGCGTTACCGGAATGCCGCCATGTGCTGCGGGATCGCCTAGAAACGCGAACACTTCTTCCTGTGATTGTACGACATGACTCATGACAACGTTGCGTCCCTGCGGGCTTGACCCGGATCGCGCCACCCCGACAATGCCGGAATTGCGCCAGCCGGCGTATCCAATTAGCGCCCGCGGGCGCTTTGCATTCCGAGCGGAGGATCTACGTGCTCATCGATCATCGAACCTATCGCGTCAAGCCTGGAACCGTGCAGGCTCATCTCGATCTCTACGAGCAATATGGTTATATCCCGCAGAGCCGCCATATCGGAAAGCCGCTCGGCTATATGTTTGCCGAAAGCGGCGATCTCAACACCATCGTCCATATGTGGGTCTATGAAGACGCCGCCGACCGCGCCGCCAAGCGCGCCAAGATGATGGCCGATCCGGAGTGGCAAGTTTATCTGAAAAAGAATGCCGAGGCGGGATATCTGGAAAGCCAGGTGACCAAGCTTATGATTCCGGCCAAGTTCGCGCCGATCGTTCGATAAGGCAAAAAGGCACGCCATGCGCAGCAATGACGGCTCACGGACCGGCGGCGAAATCCTCGTCGATCAACTGGTCGCGCATGGCGTGCGGCATGCCTTCTGCGTGCCGGGAGAGAGCTATCTCGCGGCTCTCGATGCCTTCCTTGACCGCGACATCGCGCTCACCGTCTGCCGCCAGGAGGGCGGGGCGGCGATGATGGCGGAAGCCGTCGGCAAGGCGACCGGCCGGCCGGGCATCTGCTTCGTGACGCGCGGGCCGGGCGCGAGCAACGCTTCGCCCGGCATTCACATTGCCATGCAGGATTCGACGCCGCTGATCATGTTCGTAGGCCAGGTGGCGCGCGACATGCGCGAGCGCGAGGCGTTCCAGGAACTCGATTATCGCGCGGTGTTCGGCAGCATGGCGAAATGGGCGACCGAGATCGACGATCCGGCGCGCATTCCCGAAATCGTCTCGCGTGCGTTCCACACCGCAACCAACGGCCGGCCCGGTCCGGTGGTGATTGCACTGCCGGAAGACATGCTGACCGAACGCGCGATCGTGCCGGATGCGCCGGCATTCGAGCCGATCGAGACCTGGCCCGGCCTGACCGACATGTCGCGGCTGCAGAAGATGCTGTGGGCGGCGAAACGGCCGGTGATGATTCTGGGCGGCAGCCGCTGGTCGGAAAAAGCCTGGGCGGCGACGCAGCGCTTCGCCGAGCGTTTCGATATTCCGGTGATGACCACCTTCCGGCGCGGGCATCTGTTCGATCAGACCCATCGCAATTACGGCGGCGATGTCGGCATCGGAACCAATCCGAAATTGCTCGCGCGCATCAAGGCATCCGACCTGGTCATCGTGGTCGGCAGCCGCATGGGCGAAATGCCGAGCCAGAGCTACACGCTGTTCGATATTCCCGCGCCAAGTCAGACGTTTGTGCATGTGCATCCGGACCCGGAAGAACTCGGCCGCGTCTATCGCCCGCATCTCGGCATCAACGCGACGCCTTCGGCCTTTGCGGCGGCGCTCGAGGGATTGCAGGCGCCGAATTCGATTCCGTGGTCGGAGGAGACCCGCACCGCGAATGCCGACTATATCGCCTTTACCGAGAAGGCGACCGAGGTGCCGGGCGCCGTCAATCTCGGCGAGATCATGTTGTGGCTGCGCGGCAAGCTTTCGCCTGACGACATTCTCTGCAATGGCGCCGGAAATTTCTCCGGCTGGCTGCATCGCTTCTATCGCCTGCGAAAGTTCAACAGCTTCATCGGTCCGACCTCAGGTTCGATGGGATATGGCGTGCCGGCCGCGGTCGGCATGAAGCGGCTTTATCCGGAGCGCAACGTATTTTGCCTCGCCGGCGACGGCGATTTCCTGATGAACGGTCAGGAATTCATGACGGCGGTTCAATACGATCTGCCGATCGTGGTCGTGATCGTGGACAACGGCATGTACGGGACCATCCGCATGCACCAGGAGCGCGAATATCCCGGCCGCGTGGTGGCAACCGCGCTTAAGAATCCGGATTTCGCCGCATATGCTCGAGCGTTCGGCGGATTTGGCGTGACGGTCGACAAGACCGCGGATTTCCCGAAGGCGTTCGAGGCGGCGAGGGCATCGGGCAAGCCGGCTATCATCCATCTCAAGGTCGATCCTTCGGCGATAACGCCGACGATGACCATCGAGAGCATCCGCAACAAGGCGCTGGCCGGCGGGACACGGTGACGCAGGAGCTGGCCGGGAATTGAAAAATAGAGTGAATCATAGTTCACTCTATGGATGGCCTATCGCCGGTCCGATAGTGTGATTCGCCGCCTGGCTGCACGGCATCAGGCCATCATCGCCGCGGCGCGATCCGCGGCGGCCGAGGGCGGAATGGCCGCGGTACAGGTCGCGCCGGTGGCCCAGCGAGCGGGAATCGCGACCGGCACCGTCTATCGCTATTTTCCTTCCAAGACCGATCTGGTCACGGCATTGGTCGCGGCCATCTCCGAACACGAAATCGGCGCGGTGCGAAAGGCCGGCAAGGCGGCACCGGGCCCGCTTTCGGCATTGGCAGCTTCGATCGCGACCTTTGCCTCGCGCGCCTTGCGCAATCGAAGGCTGGCCTGGGCGGTGATCGCAGAACCGGTCGATGCTGAAGTGGAAGCGGTGCGCATTACCTATCGCCGGGCGCTCGCGGAGGAATTGCAGACCCGCATCGCCGCCGCCATGCAGGCCGGGTATCTGCCGACGCAGGACACCGGCCTCGCAGCGCCGGCGCTGGTCGGCGCCTTGCTGGAAGGCCTGATCGGTCCGCTCGCGCCCGGCGGCAATGACGATCCGGCGCGCGCCCGCGATGCCGTTCAGGCGCTGACTCTGCTGTCGTTGCGCGCGCTCGGCGTGGTCGATGCGCGCGCCCGCGGCCTCGTGGTGCAGGTCGCGCTGCCGGCGCCGGGCGAGGGCGCGTCGTAGCGTTTATCGTTCTTCGCTCAATAGTGCGTCGAGCAAAGTATGGCGCGGCTGGCCGAATGGATTTACTACGGTCGTCCCGCCCCAGACGAAGCCATCCTGAAGATCTTCGGTGAGCAGCAGCCTGCAGCCGGATTGTGAAGCCGCCGCGAGAATGGTCGCATCCCAGATGCCCAGCCGGTGGTCGGTTGCAAGATCGGCCGCGGCCAGCATCACTTCCGACGAAGTCTCTACAACGGAAAAGGCATCGCGCCAGCTCAGTAAGGCGAGGCGTGCTTCCTTGCGCGATTTTCCGGCCTTGCGAACGAGCACGTTGAAAAGCTCACCCAGCGCGTGAACCGGAATGATTGCAGCCTGTTGCGGCATTCTTTGAAGCAGGGTCAGCACCGCATCGCGTCTTTCGACGCCGTTCACGCCTTCCGCATAAGCGAGAATGTTGGTGTCGAGCGCGACTTTCAACGCCCGCGCTCGTACAATTCATCACGGGTCCAGCGCTCGGATTTGACGGGACGCTGCCTTTTCAAACGGGACAGCAAAGACGAGTGCGCGCCGGTTGCAGCATCGTCGTGCGCGCCGGCAGGGATTAGACGTGCCACCGCTTTTCCGTGGCTGGTTACGACATAGCTCTCGCCGTCGCGCACCCGACGCAACAACTCCGAGAACTTCCGATTGGCGTCCGCTGCCGAAACGACCTTTTCCATGACTGGCCCAATAGTAGTGATATTACCTGCAATATTAGTGGGTCAGAAAGGCGTCAAGGTTTATTGCAGCGTCGTCTCCGTCAGCCAGTCGGCGACCTGGCGCAGCGCGTGTTCGGGATTGTCGGCGAACTGGTCGTAGATGCCGATCTGCTGGTCGGCCGAAGTGCCATCCGCGACGATGCGCCGGCAATGATGTACCTCGTCCAGGCAGCCGAGTGCCTCGGCATCTTTCTGCACCTCGGAGATCGCCACCTCCAGCATGTCCGCGACCGTCACCGGCCCATCGCCCTCGATGCGCGCGAAGGTGCCGTGAACGCCATAGCGCTGCGCCCGCCACTTGTTTTCGACGATGATCGCGCGCGACACCGCATTCATGTCCCAGTTCTGCCACGGGTTGTTGGACAGCCGCCGCACCAGCGAGCGATAGAGCGAAGCGATCGCGATCGAATCCTCGATCCGCGTACATGAATCCGGCGCGCGCAATTCCAGCGTCGGATGTTTCAGCGACGGGCGAATAGCCCACCAGATGTAGCTCGAATCCGGCATCACGCCGGCGCGCACCAGAGCGTCGGAATAAGCGTCGAACTGCGCCTTGGTTTTGAACAATTCCGGGATGCCGGTGCGCGGAAGCTCGTCATAGGCCGCAAGCCTATAGCCTTGCAGTCCGGTCCGGCGCGACCGCCAGAACGGCGATGATGTGGACAGCGCGATCAGCAGCGGCACATACGGCAGAATCCGCGTCATGACGTCGACCCGCTTTTCCGGGTCCGGCAGTTCGACATGGACGTGCATGCCGCACAGCATGTTGCGGCGGCCGATCATCTGCAGGTCGTCCATGACGTTCTCATAGCGCTCGCCCTCGGACTGGCGCGAGCGTTCCCACACCGCGGTCGGATGCGTGCCGGCAGCCAGAATCGCAAGCCCATGCTGGCAAGCAATTTCGCCGAGAGCGGTGCGCAGATGGCGCAATTCAGCACGTGCGGCCGCGACGTCCTCGTGGGGCATGGTGACGATTTCGATCTGCGATTGCAGAAACTCGCCCGAAACGCTCTCACCCAAGGCAGAGCGTGCGGCTTCGAAAAAGCCTTCGGGCATTCTGCGTGCGACCGACTTGCTCTCAAGGTCGACCAGAAAATATTCTTCCTCAATTCCGAAAGAAAATGGCATTCGGACCCCTTTGCATTCCATGCCCGGCATGATCGCGCCCCCGGAAAAGGCCGGAAATCAGGCGCAGCCATGCGTGAGAGCTTTTAAAACGCAAAAAGGTAGTCTGGGGTTCCGTTCGCGGTAACGATATCCGGCAGCCGTGGATCAGTGCGACATCAGCGTCGGCACGGTCATCGATTGCAACATGCCGCGCGTTGCGCCGCCGAGTGCGAGTTCGCGCATCCGCGAATGACCGTAGCCTCCCATCACGATCAGATCCGCTCCGCTGTCGGCGGCATGCGACAGGATCGCGCTTGCGACATCGATGTCGGCCGCGGGAATCCGCACCAGTTCGACCTGCAATTTGTGACGCGCCAGATGCGTCGCGAGTTCGGCGCCGGCGACGTCGCGCTCGTTGAATTTGCCGGTGGAGATCGTCAGCACTTTCACGCTGCCGGCCTTCTGCAGGATCGGCAGCGCATCGCCCATCGCGCGCGCGGAGGCGCGGCTGCCGTCCCAGCAGCACAACACGCGCTTTGCCGAAAAGCCGTCTTTCTGGATGTAGGGCACGATCAGCGTCGGACGTCCGGTATCGAACAGGGCTGCTTCCAGCAAATCCTGCGCGAAATCGTCTCGGTCCGGCTCAGGCTGTTTCACCACCGTGATATCTGTTGTGCGTGCAAGTCTGGCAAAGGTTTCGGTCGAGCGGACAAGCGATGCTTCGATCAGCGGTCCCTGCGCCGAAAGCTGCGAACGCCGCGCGGCATCTTCGAACCGCGATAACGCCTGCTGCGCATCCTTTCGGTAGTTGTCCTTTACGGTCCGGTACACGTCGATCACTGCTGCCTCGAGGACCGAAGGTGGCCAGGGCGGGTCATAGGCGAAACCAACGCCGGTGATGTGAGCGTTGAAGGCCTCGGCAAGTGAAATCGCATAGGCCCCGGCGGGGTCGAAATCGGCCGCAGGCGTCAGATTGACGATGATATCCCGGATCATGTTCGGCTCCGCATTAAACCATGAAAAACTAGTGCCGCGTGCTGCCTCTAACCGCCTTGATGCAGGTCAACGGCGGAGTGATCTCGCAACCGCGGCAGAAAGACGCTACTCTAAAACACAATTAGTGGGAACGTCGATGTCCGTAACAATGCCGGAAGCCGATCGGGCCGTGCTGTCGCGCCGCGATGCGATTGTCGATGCCTTGCGGACGATTGTGCCCGGCGAGGGCGTGATTGCAGGCGAGCGCGAAATGCGGCCGTTCGAATCGGATGGGCTCACCGCCTATCGGCAATTGCCGATGGTGGTGGTGCTGCCATCGACCACGCAGCAAGTGTCCGACGTGCTGCGCTACTGCCACGAACACAACATCAAGGTGGTGCCGCGCGGCGCGGGCACCTCGCTCTCCGGCGGAGCGCTGCCGCTGGAGGACGGCGTTCTTCTCGGCATGTCGAAATTCAGCCGTATCCGCGAGATCGACTTCGACAATCGGGTGGCGGTCGTCGAGCCCGGCGTCACCAATCTCGGCATTTCCAACGCCGTCGCGCATCGCGGCTTCTATTATGCGCCCGATCCGTCGTCGCAGATCGCCTGCACCATCGGCGGCAATATCGCGGAGAATTCCGGCGGCGTGCATTGCCTGAAATACGGCATGACCACCAATAATGTGCTCGGCCTCGAAATGGTGCTGATGACCGGGGAAGTTTTGCGCATCGGCGGCCGGCATCTGGATTCGGAAGGTTACGATCTGCTCGGTGTCATCACCGGTTCGGAAGGCCTGCTCGGCGTGGTCACCGAGATTACCGTGCGAATCCTGAAGAAGCCGGAGACCGCGCGCGCGCTTCTGGTGGGCTTTCCGACCTCCGAAGATGCCGGCGCCTGCGTCGGCCGCATTATCGGTGCCGGTATCATTCCCGGCGGCATGGAGATGATGGACAAGCCTGCGATCCCTGCGGTCGAGCAATTCGTGCATGCCGGCTATCCGCTCGACGTCGAGGCGCTGCTGATCGTCGAACTCGATGGCGGCAAGGCCGAGGTCGATCATCTGATCGAACGGGTCGAGGCGATTGCCAGGGATTGTCGCGCATCGACTTGCCGGGTGTCGCAGAACGAGGACGAGCGGCTGCTGTTCTGGGCCGG
>ORJL010337957.1_pt1 | contig 10138 bp, 7 predicted proteins | sample 1779941 | NCBI WGS metagenome assembly ORJL01 (sample SAMEA104232317, study PRJEB22302) | groundwater metagenome | biome: forest; feature: aquifer; material: groundwater | place: USA | collected 2011-08-07 | depth 5.8 m | reverse complement strand
GTAATTCATCTTTTTGCATTGAATTTAATCTCTCATTTCTCGGTTCGCCGGAGCCGGTAGTTGAGGCGCTTTCAAAGGGAAAACCAAGCAGGTGGGGAATAACATCCATAACAGATGCAAAAAATATAAGCATGCTTAATATCACATACGGTTATCTCGGAGTCTCTGCGATTTTTGAATTTAACAGTCCGGTAAACCTCTGGCAATTCCCGGTAGAAACCGTTTCCTCCTCTGAAGAAGGCATGGAGAGGGTGTATCAGGGAACCACTTTTATAATCTTCCCTGATTCCGAATTTATTTTTGGAGAGGAAAAGCAGTTCGGTTTTGTGATAACATTAAAAGACGTTAAACCCGGTTAGAAAGTCAGGGGCATTCTAACACTGCAAAATCTATTTTTATGGAGAATTATGATTAAGCTCTATATAAGACTGCTGTTGACAATTGTTCTGATAACCTTTACCGGCATACCGTATTCATGGGGCGCGCCAGGAGCATCAGATGAAAAAAATCCCGTAGATAAAGCAAAAAATTCCGTGCTTTCTTATTTTTTGCCTGTGACCGGCGCTATCGCAGGGTTTGAAAATGGGATGGCAAAAGTCAGGTTTCAGTCAGACAAAAAACTTCTGGAGGGCATGAGATTTTCCGTATTCAGGGAAGGCATGCCGTTTTACCATCCTGTGACAAAAGAACTCATAGGCAAGTCGGAAATATTCACAGGAATGGTTGAATTAAAAAACATCACTGACGGGACCTACTTATGCGCGGTCATAAAAGGCGCGCCGAAGATTGGAGACACCGTAAGGATTACTTCATCAAGGATAAAAATTGCTTTTTTTCAGGACCGGAAGGCTGACTGGACCATATCCGAGGTCTTTTATTACTCGCTTAAAGAGGCCGGGCGTTTTGATATTATTGAGTCATATGCTAAAACCTATGAGCCCAAGACATTAGCAGGCATAGCCGAAAGCCGCAACGCAGAGGCAGCGCTCTTATTTTCCACCCCTGCACAAAACGGAACAGTATATTTAAATATAAAACTGTTCTGGACCCACGATGCAAAGGCCTTTGCTGAGATTAATGAGCCCCTCGGCCCTGACCTTGTTAATGCGCTTAAAAGCGGTGATGAGCTTATCCCCTTTGCAGGTGTCGTGGAAATGCCGCGGATGGGTCATGAGATTGCAGCCGGACAGCTTGTCACAATGGGAGACGTTGACGGCAACGGCAAAAAGGAACTTATTGTCAGCGACGGAAGCAGCATAAGGATCTACAGTTATAAAGAAGAGCCCAAGGAACTATGGTCAATAACCGGCGGCGCTGATGAGGAGCACCTCTCCATTGACGTCCTTGATGCCAACCATAACGGCAGGGCGGAGATATATGTCACCTCCATTAAAGGCACCGACACATTGAGCTCATATGTACTGGAGTATAATCCCGCTGAAGGCTATAAAAAAATCTGGGACAAGGCGCCGTATTTTTTCAGGGTTTCAGAAACAACCCTGCTGATGCAGGCTTCAACGCCCGCCGAAATATATAAGGGGCCGGTATACGAAGGGCAGTTGAGGGACGGACAATATTATTTAGGCAAAGCGCTCAGACTGCCTCCGGAAGTAAATATTTACGGTTTTGCGTTTGTTGACTGGTCCATAATCCGCCCGGGGCAGGACAGTGAAATGCCGAAGAGTTCATTGCCGCCGATGATTCTGTCTTTTGATGATAAAGGTTATCTGAATCTTTATAATATGGGCAGTGATGCCTCCCCAAAATCGGAATTAAACTGGAGAAGCAAGGATACTTACGGGGGTTTTGATATTTCTTTTGATAAAAATACTTTTTCTATCGTTAATCCCGCAGAGAAATGGTTTGTAAAAAGGCGGCTGCTGACTATCAGAACCGGCCGCGGACAGGAAGTTCTGGCGGTCAAAAGAATTCATTTCTCAGATACAGTGCCGGGATTAGGGTATAAAAGCACTGCAGTCTATTCACTCCGGTGGGACGGCAGTGCAATGGATGAAGCCTTAATTCTGGAAAATCTTTCAGGGGGATTAAGAGACTACTGGGTAGAGGGGGAGGACCTGTTTCTCATTGCCAGGTCAAATCTTTCCACATTTCTGACAAAGGCGCTTTCAGGCGAGCTCTCAAAGGGCAGCACCCTCTACTACTACCGTTTAATAGATGAACCTTAAACACGTTGCAATAATCATGGATGGAAACGGCCGGTGGGCTGAGTCAAGGGGATTGTCCCGGATTGAAGGCCACAGGGAAGGCATAAAACGGGTGCGTGAGATAATAGACGCATCAATAAAATTAAACCTGAAGGCGCTCACCCTCTATGTATTTTCCATGGAAAACTGGCAGAGGCCTAAAAGAGAAGTCAGCGCCCTGATGGAGCTTTTAGTCCTTTACCTTAAAAGTGAAATGCGCAAATTCGCAAGAGACAATGTGGTATTCAGGGCCATAGGAGACCTTGAGAAGTTCCCGGTAACCATTCAAAAAATGCTTAAGGAATTTGAAATGATAACTGCCAAAAACACCGGACTCATGCTGACAGGCGCCTTGAGCTACAGCGGGAGAGAAGAGATTATAAAGGCGGTTAAAAAAATGCTCGGAGCAGGAATCAAACCGGAAGAAATCAACGAGAAAAATGTTGAGAATTATCTGTACACGGCAGGGATCCCCGACCCTGATCTGATAATACGCACCAGCGGCGAGATGAGATTAAGCAACTTCCTGCTCTGGCAGGCGGCGTATTCTGAATTTTATTTTACTGAAACACTCTGGCCTGACTTTGGAAAGAAAGAATTTCTGTCCGCGGTCGCGGAATACAATAAAAGAGAAAGGAGATTCGGCACAGTTCCGAGTAAACCCCGTTAGAATATTCCTTTCTACCCGGGTGAAAAGTAATAAAATTTGAAAAACACAGGAAGACTTACCACAGCAGCAATTGCTCTGCCTCCCCTGATTGCTTATATTTATTTTCTGCCGCCGTTTCCTTTCTTTTTTGCCCTTCTGGCAGCAGTAAATATTCTTGCACTGCGTGAATTCTATATTATGTACAAAGTGCCGGATAAACTTTACATCCCCGGCATATTAACCGGATGCGTGTTGTTTTATATAGCATGCACACATCCGGCATATTTCCCGGACGGCATATTTATCAGCCTGTTTTTACTTTTGCTGATCAGGCTTTTTTTATGGAAATCACCTTCAGGATGCATGTCTGAGATCGGCCCTCTCGGGGTTGGTTTTTTTTATGTTTCATTCCTCAGCTTTCAATGGTTTTTAAGGGAAGAGCCTTCCGGCTTAGCGTATATCTTCATGCTTTATGCCTCGGTATGGCTTGCAGACAGCATGGCTTACTATATCGGAAAACATTTTGGAAAACATAAACTCTATCCTGCCATAAGCCCTAAGAAAACAATTGAAGGCGCGTTCGCATGCGTGCTGGGAGGAGCCGTCGGGGCAGTTATTGCAAAACTGTTTTTCGGCATCCATATTTTTACTTTTCCCGGAGCTGCTGCGGCAGGCGCGCTCCTCGGCATAGCTTCAATGACAGGCGATTTAATAGAATCAATGTTTAAGCGGGACGCAGGGGTAAAAGACTCAGGCAGTTTAATCCCGGGACACGGCGGCATACTTGATAAGATTGACGGCTTTCTTATTGCAGGGCCTGTCCTCTATCTCCTGCTGAGGATTGTATAAACAGCTAATGCGCAAGAAAATAATCTCCATATTAGGCTCTACCGGCTCCATCGGCAAAAACACTCTCAGGGTTGTCAGCCGCTATCCTGAAAGGTTCAAGGTAGCAGGCCTTGCCGCAGGCAGCAATATCAGGGTGCTGGAAGCACAGATACGCATTTTTAAACCTGAGGTTACCGCAGTCTTTGACGATTCTGCCGCAGAAAAGCTGAGAAAAAAAAATCTCCCTGTAGAAATCCTGAGCGGCGTGCAGGGACTGATGGAGGTTGCCACCATGAGGCGCGCTGACACTGTCGTCTCCGCCATATCAGGCTCAACCGGCCTTATGCCAACATTTGCCGCCATAAAAGCAGGAAAGGATATAGCGCTTGCCACAAAGGAAATCCTTGTAATGGCAGGTGAAATCATCATGGCCGAGGCCTCAAAAAGAGGGGTTAGTATAATCCCTGTGGACAGCGAGCACAGCGCCGTATTCCAGTGCATTGACGCCAGAAACCATAAAGAAATAAAACGCATAATACTGACTGCCTCCGGCGGGCCCTTTCTCCGGAAAAACATCTCGGAATTAAAGGCCGTTACTCCGCGTGAAGCATTAAAACACCCCAACTGGTTTATGGGAAAAAAGATTACGATAGATTCGGCAACGCTTATGAACAAGGGGCTTGAGGTAATTGAGGCATATCATTTATTCAACTTGCCGGTTAATAAAATAGACGTTATCCTGCACCCCCAGAGCATTATCCACTCTATGGTAGAATTTATTGACGGAAGCATTATGGCGCAGATGTCAGTCCCTGACATGAAAGGACCGATATGTCATGCCCTGTCATATCCCGAGAGGCTGAACCATGTGCTTCCTTCCCTTGATATGGCAAAAGTCGGGGAACTCTCTTTTGAAAAACCTGACGGGAAGAGATTCCCCTGCCTGCGGCTTGCGTATAAGGCGCTTAAAACCGGGGGAACCATGCCTGCAGTGCTTAATGCAGCCAATGAAGAGGCAGTAGATGCTTTTTTAAATAAAAAAATACCCTTTACAAAAATTTATGACACAGTTGCAGAAACAATGAAAAAACACAAAACTTTAAAATGCAAAAAAATTGAAGACGTCATCATGGCGTCTGAATGGGCAAAGAAAAAGGCAAAGGAGTATGTGAAGCGTTGCGCCTGATGAATTAATTTATTTTTCGCATTACGCATCACGGATAACGGAATTTATGACATTTTTCTGGGCAATAGTACTTTTAGGCACTTTGATATTCGTACACGAGCTCGGGCATTTTATCTTTGCAAAACTCAGCGGGATAAGGGTCCTGAAATTCTCTTTGGGCTTCGGCCCGAGGCTCTTCGGCAAAAAAATCGGAGATACTGATTACATGATATCTGCCGTGCCCCTCGGAGGTTATGTGAAAATGCTCGGTGAAGAGCCGGGAGAAACATTAAAAGAAGCAGACAAGGCAGAGGCATTTAACTATCAGCCTGTGAAAAAAAGACTGGGGGTTGTGCTCGCAGGTCCTGTATTCAACCTGCTTTTTGCCGTATTGCTCTTTGCCGTTATGTTTTCAGTTGGCATGCCCGTATTAATTCCTGAGGTTGGAGAAACAGTAAAGGACTCTCCGTCTGAAAAGGCAGGCATCATAAAAGGTGATGCCATATCCCGGATAAATGACAAAGACGTAACGCAGTGGACAGAACTCAGCGATGTTATCCATAAAAGTCCCAATAAAAAAATAACCCTCATGATTAAAAGGGCTGACAGAGTTATTTCAATTGATGTAGTGCCTGAAATAAAAAAAGTCCCTAATATCTTCGGCGAAGAGGAGGAAATCGGACTAATAGGCATTGCGCCCTCAGGCAAAACATTTACCAAGAGAGAGCCCCTGCCTCAGGCCGCTGTAATGGCAGTGCAGAAAACATGGGATCTAATAGAGCTTACGGTAATCGGAATCGTCAAACTTTTTCAGAGAGTCATACCTGCCGATAGTATAGGCGGCCCGATACTGATACTTCAGATGGCGGGAAAGCAGGCCTCCGCAGGCTTTCTTGATTTCTTTTTATTTATGGCAATTATAAGCATAAACTTAGGCATCCTAAACCTGCTTCCCATACCTGTGCTTGACGGAGGACACATACTTTTCATGTTAATAGAGGCGCTAAGAGGCAAGCCTTTAAAAGAAAATACAATGCTGATTGCACAAAAGGCAGGAATTTTTATCATAATTTCACTGATGGCCTTTGCCCTTTATAATGATCTCTTGCGGCTTTTTACGGGTAAGATGCCGTGAAATCAGCCGCAGTCAATAAAAAGCCTGCATCAATTAAAAGACTGACATCCGCAGGCGGGGTCATATTCAGAAAAAATGATGACGGCATAGACATAGCGCTTGTTGCCGTGAATCCCGTTAAGAGGCTTCTTTCTGCCGGGGTAAAAAGCCGATGGTGCCTGCCGAAGGGCATCATTGATAAAAATGAGAGCGAAGAGATGACAGCGGTAAGAGAAGTGCGGGAGGAGACCGGCCTGAGCGGAGAAATCATCGGTAAGATAGGCTCTATTTCATACTGGTATTTTTTAACGGATGAAAATGCAAGACTTAATAAAACAGTGCATTTTTATCTCATGAAGTATGCCTCAGGCAACACCGCAGACCACGACCACGAGGTGGATGATGCACAGTGGTTTCCGGCAGATGAGGCCCTGGAGAAATTAACCTACAAGGGAGAACGGGAAATACTGCAGAAGGCGAAGAAACTGATAGAGAAAGAGATAGCGGTAGGAGTTATAAAATGAACATTGCAGAAAAATTGATTTCATCTCATCTTGTTTCAGGCGCTATGAAACCGGGGCAGGAGATAGCAATTTCCATAGACCAGACGCTCACGCAGGACGCCACCGGCACCATGGCATATCTTGAGTTTGAGGCCTTAGGCATTCCAAAGGTAAAAACAAAACTCTCGGTGAGCTATGTGGACCACAACACCCTTCAGACAGGGTTTGAAAACGCGGACGACCACAGATTTCTGCAGTCAATCGCAGGCCGGTACGGACTTTATTTTTCAAAACCGGGCAACGGCATCTGTCATCAGGTGCATCTTGAGAGGTTTGCAAAACCAGGGCAGACGCTTCTCGGCTCTGACAGCCATACGCCAAATGCCGGAGCGCTCGGCATGCTCGCAATCGGCGCCGGCGGCCTGAGCGTCGCAATGGCAATGGCAGGAGAGCCTTTTTACATGGTCCTGCCCAAAATAGTCCGTATTAATTTAAATAAAAAACTTTCAAAATATGCAACGGCAAAAGACATAATACTTGAGATATTAAAAAGACTCACAGTCAAGGGCGGCGTCGGAAAGATAATTGAATATTCCGGAAGCGGATTAAAACACCTCACCGTGCCGGAAAGGGCGACAATAACCAACATGGGCGCCGAGCTTGGCGCAACATCCTCCCTATTCCCATCAGATGAACAGACAAAGACATTTCTCATGGCACAGCAGCGCGCAAAAGACTGGAAGGCATTACTGCCTGATCCTGATGCGGGCTATGATGAAGAACTAAGCATAGACCTTGATAAAATAGAGCCGCTAATCGCAGCCCCTTCAAGCCCTGACAATGTTATGACTGTCAAAGAAATTGCTGGCATGCCTGTCCGGCAGGTCTGTATAGGAAGCTGTGTAAATTCTTCTCTCATGGACATTATGCTTGCCGCCAAGATTCTTAAAGGCAGGACCATCCACCCTGGTGTAAGCCTTACGATAAGCCCGGGCTCAAGACAGGTCTTTTTGATGATTTCAAAAAACGGCGCTCTGGCCGACCTCATAGCTTCAGGCGCAAGACTGCTTGAATGCGCCTGCGGCCCCTGCATCGGCATGGGACAGGCGCCGCCGACTGATGCCGTATCATTAAGGACTTTTAACAGGAATTTCCCTGGCAGAAGCGGCACCAAAAATGACAAAGTTTATTTATGCAGTCCGGTTACAGCCGCGGTGTCGGCAATTACCGGCAAGCTGACAAACCCAAAAGACTTTTTTAAAGGGGTCAAGGGGTCAAGGGGTCAAGGGGTCAAGGTCAATCTTCCTAAGAAATTCATAATTGATGATTCAATGATAATCCCGCCTTCAAAAAAACCTGAGAAGGCCGTTATACAGCGAGGACCTAACATAAAGCCCCTTCCCGTAAGAGGCGCTCTTGAGGAGTCTTTGAAGGTTAAGGTCTTATTAAAAGCAGGGGATAATATAACCACTGACGACATAATGCCGGCAGGCTCAAAAATTCTTTCTTTAAGGTCCAATATCCCGGCCATTTCAGAATATGTATTTTCAAGGATAGACTCAACATTTCCTTCAAGGGCCAAGACAGCAGGCAGCGGTGTAGTGCTTGGCGGGACAAATTACGGGCAGGGCTCAAGCAGGGAGCATGCAGCGCTGGCCCCGATGTATCTTGGCGTTAAGGTTGTTCTTGCAAAATCATTTGCGCGCATCCACATGGACAACCTTATAAACTTCGGCATACTCCCTTTGACAATACAGCCGGAGGCCTATGATTCAATTTTGCAGGATGACGAAGTAGAATTTCCAAACCTTGCAAAAGAGGTGAAGGAATCATCAGAGGTCACACTTGTTCATGTAAAGACAGGCAGTATTTATAAAGCTGTGCACTCTCTCTCTGAACGGCAGAGAAAAATCATACTTGCAGGCGGATTACTGAACTTCAGAGAAGGCAAATAAAATATTGCAGGCTTTCTAACATGGATTGCTGACTGTTTTTTCCTCTGTCTTAGAATACAAAGGGCACTTGTCATAATTTTTATTCTTGCAATACCCGTAAAGTTGAAAAAAGTTCGGCAGATGCGGGTGTTCCATTGCACTGCAAAATAATACCGCAAAATCTGACAACTCAACTAAATCAGGACATTTTTTCATTGTAAATCATCTCCCTTTTGTTTTATGCCATAAAAATACAGTTATTTTTTAGCAATATTAATGCCGAATATTAAAAAAAGATTTTTTCTGAATAAAATCAATTAAATAAGCGGTCCTGAGGAAGGAGATAAGCATCTAAATGGGTGCGACATTTGTTGACAAATTTCAGGTTATAGCAAAAAAAGTTGCAGGCATTGTAATTTATCCTGTTGCTTCCCTGATTGACTCTGCGGTTATTTGGACAAGACTTTTTAGCTCCTGATTTGAGATGCTTAATGGCGGCATCAGGACAATGATATTTCCAAGCGGCCTTATGATAAGCCCCTTTTCCCTTGCAATAAAGCAAACCTTCCAGCCGATTTTTTCCTCAGTCTTATACGGCTCTTTTGTTTTTTTGTTTTTCACGAGCTCTATCCCAACCATAAAACCTTTCTGCCTTACATCTCCTACATGGAGAAAATCAGATATCTCTTCAAGTTCTTTTTTCAAAATCTCAATCTTCCCCTGCATCTTCTGCAGTGTCTTTTCTTTTTTAAAAATATCAAGATTTGCAAGGGCAGCGGCGCATGCAAGCTGGTTTCCCGTATAAGTATGCCCGTGAAAGAATGTCTTAAGCTCCTTGAATTTTCCAAGGAATGCATCGTAGATTTTCCCTGTAGTGATAGTTGCCGCAAGCGGCAAGTAGCCGCCTGTAATGCCCTTTGCAGCACACAGAATATCAGGACTTACGCCCTCATGCCCGCATGCAAACATCTTTCCGGTCCTGCCGAAACCTGTCGCAACCTCATCCGCAATCATGAGGATATTGTATTTAGTGCAGAGTCTTCTTACGCCTTTTAAATATCCGTGCGGAAAGACAATCATCCCGCCCGCGCCCTGCACAAGAGGCTCAATGATTAATCCTGCAATGTCCTTGTGATGTTTTTTCATCACCTCTTCCATTTTTTTGAGGCAGAACAGCCTGCATGACGGATACTTTTTGCCGAGCGCGCAGCGGTAGCAGTAAGGCGAAGGCGCTTTATAGGATTTAAACAAAAGCGGAGAAAACAATCTGTGAAAAATATCAATGCCGCCCACACTCACCGCGCCGATTGTGTCGCCGTGGTATGCATTGTCAAGGGACAAGAATTTCTTTTTACGCCTGACACCGCTGTGCTGCCAGAACTGAAACGCCATTTTAAGCCCGATTTCAACGGCAGTTGAACCGTTGTCGGAGAAAAAGACCTTTGATAAGGTTGAAGGTTGAAGGTTGAAGGTTGAGTTACTAATCCCCCCCTGCCCCCCTTTGGCAAAGGGGGGTGAGGGGGGATTTTCTAATTTCCGCACTAAGCTGACAAGTTTTTCAGCCAGTTCCACCGCAGGCGGGTGAGTAAGCCCCAGAAGGGTTGAATGACTGATTCTGTCAATCTGCGCCTTTATTGCGTCGTCAATTTCTTTTTTCCTGTGCCCGTGGACATTAACCCAGAGGGATGATACGCCGTCAAGATACCATCTGCCGGAAATATCTTTAAGAAAAGAGCCGCGT
>ORJL010152328.1_pt1 | contig 10138 bp, 9 predicted proteins | sample 1779941 | NCBI WGS metagenome assembly ORJL01 (sample SAMEA104232317, study PRJEB22302) | groundwater metagenome | biome: forest; feature: aquifer; material: groundwater | place: USA | collected 2011-08-07 | depth 5.8 m | reverse complement strand
CTTTTTGAAGCAAATGAAGTACACGATTACTCTGCGAATACTCAGGTGCCCATCGCCATGACCCGACCATCTGAGAAGCCTTGTACCTCCCTCGTGTCAATGCACCAGCAGACCCACACGATTCGCCAGCCACTAGCGCTTCAGACGTCCCAGTTCTCAATGCAGACGCCTGGCATCCTAATTTTCTAGTCTTGGCGCCCGCGCCACGCTGCGCCCGCCACGCTCGCGACATGGCAGCGATATCCCTTAATCCTTAATTGCTGAACTATATACAGTGCGGTAATTTTGCGCTACCTTCCAACTTACCGGTTGCCGACTCACCTCCTGTCCTTTGGTAGAGGTAGAGCGCGTCACCAGAAATTAGTTCGCGCGGCCCTACTTCGCACGTATATCTTCTCTTGGAATCGTGCGAATCCATACCCAGGGGAGCCACGTGAGTAAGGAGTTATGATCGATGACCTTGGAAGTTGGTTTAATTCTGAGCTTGCGCCAGATTTGCCTAGTTGCGACTGACCTCGCGCGCGAGACTGAGCTCGTGAAGGCGATCTTCGGGCTGGAAGAGTGTTATCGCGACCCCAACGTCGCGCGCTACGGATTAGAAAATGTGCTGTTTCCGGTCGGTACGGATTTCATCGAAATCGTTTCACCGACGCGCCCCGCCACGGCCGCCGGCCGTTTTCTCGAACGCCATGGCGGACGCCACGGCTACATGGTCATCATGAATTGCGACGATCCGGAGCAGCAGCAGAGGCACTGCGAACAACTGGGCATCAGAACCGCCAATGTTGTCCGGCACGACGGCTATCTCGGCGTGCAACTGCATCCCAAAGACACCGGCGGCACAATGCTCGAATTTAACCAAACAGTCGGCGGCGAGGACCCCATGGGTGCCTACGCGCCGGCCGGCGGTCACTGGCAGCAGGCCATTCGACGGGACGTCACGCAGGGTCTGATTTCGGCTGAAATCGACTGCCCGGACGTGACAGGATTCGCGTCGCGCTGGAGTGAAATTCTGCAAAAGCCGGTGCAAAGTCATCCTGAGGGCAGGTTGAGCATCGAACTTGACCACGGCACAATCAACTTCCTGCCAGCCGGCGTCTTAGAGCCCGTGTTCGCCGGGATCGAACTACGGATTGTCGAGCGCAGCCGGGTGCTAGCTGCCGCACAGGCGCGGGGATGCGCGGTCACGAACAGCACGGTCGAAGTTTGCGGTGTGCGTTTCCGCCTGACTGAAACGAAATGACCTATGAATGGTCGCTAGCCCTACGCTCACGTCAACCTCGCTCGGCGTATCGATCCCCGTTCGATTGGAATCGTCGGTATATAGTCCGCGAAGAGGACTCGGGTTCGAAGAAACATCACTCGCCTGTACCTCGAATAAAAGAAACTAACTGTATGCCGTCGCGGGCTTGGCCTACTACGATGCGCATGTGACCATGGTACCGATTAGTACAACCTTAGGAGACCAAATGAACATTACTCATTACGACGAAACATACGCGACCTATCGCGACTCGATTCGCCGATTCGCCAAAGACAAGGTGGCCCCGTTCGCCGCAATCGTTGATAAGGAAGCGAGGCCCCCTCTCGAGGCCTATAACGCTAGCCTGGTACTCGGCCTGCCTGGACTCCCGTTCCCTGAAGAATTCGGTGGACAGGAGGGCGACCTGCTGGCGCAAGTGATCACGATAGAAGAGTTGGCACGAGCATGCGCCACGACGGCGTCGGTGATCTCGACTTGCTGGGTCATGATGATCTTGGCCAGACATGGCTCGGAAGCCCAGAAGCGCCTCGTGATTCCTCCGGTTGTGAAGGGCATGGAACGTTCCGCGTGGGGCTTAACCGAACCCAAAGGGGGATCGGATCTTATGGGGATCACTTCAAGCGCCAAAGCGACGTCAAATGGATGGTTGCTCAATGGCACCAAACGCTTCGTCACGAACGGCGGCTGGGCTGACTGGTACCTTATTTTTGCCCGCACAGATCAAAAGCAATTCGGCATTTTCCTTGTGCGCAAAGACGACCCCGGCGTATCGTTCGGCGCAAAGGAGCAGAAGATGGGTATGCGGGGTAGTCCTACCTCGGACGTCATACTCGAAGATTGCCTCATCCCGCATGATCGCGTCATTGGCGATCCCATGGAGGGAGCGACCTATATCCGTACAGGACTGCTGGTATCGCGCCTGAAAATTTCGGCGCATGCCCTGGGTATCGCTCAGGGCGCCCTCGATGAAGCCGTCCGCTATACGACCACGCGCGAACAATTCGGCAAGCCAATCTCGAGCTTCCAGATGCTGCGCGGCATGGTGGCGGACATGGCAGTCAAGGTAGAGGCCGCGCGCGCCGTGCTGATGCACGCCACAACGCTCGCGATGCACGAAAGACCTGAGGCCAAGATGTTTGCCTCGATGGCGAAGCTCTTGTGCTCGGACGCCGCGATGGCGGTGACAACCGATGCGGTTCAGTTACATGGAGGATACGGTTATCTTCAGGACTACCCCGTTGAGCGCATGATGCGGGATGCAAAAGTCACCCAAATTTGGGAGGGGACCAACCAGATCCAGCGCCTGATTATTGCTAAAGACGTCTATTCTCTCTATTGAGGGAGTCATGTCGCCAGTGCTCGACGACACAAAAGCTCGGTAGCGAGCGAACTAATATCAGGAATTAACTCTATGGCTTCTTCTCTTCACACCGAAAAGCGCAGCGCTTCACCACCCGCGAAAATGTCTGCTGAATGGACGGTGCCATATTTGTTACGTTACGCCGCCCGAGAGTACGGAGACCGAACCTTTCTTCAGATAGTCGGAGGCTCCAGCCAGTCATACGCCGAGGTGCATCGCAGCGCCATGAAGATGGCCGCAAAGCTGCATTATCTGGGAGTGCGTCCGCAAGATAAGGTACTGATCATGCTGACCAACGGTTTAGAGGCAATCCATGGCTGGTTTGGGTCGAACCTCCTGAACGCGGTCGACGTTAGCATCAATACCGGATTTCGAGGAAAGAGTCTAGAGCATGCAGTGAATTTGAGCGGAGCGAAGGTAATGCTTACGAGCTCTAGCTATATTAAGGTAATTGAACAGTCTGCCGGTAACTTGCCAGGACTCGAATTTGTCGTCCTGATAGATGATGGGCCACTGGAAAGCTCTGCGCTCACGCAGGCTGGAATTAGGGTACTTCGTTACCTTACACTCGACGATAGCAATCTATCTTCCTCTGAATATTTGGTCAATCCCTGGGACGTCGGTTCCGTCATCTATACCTCGGGAACCAGCGGGCCGGCGAAAGGCGTACAGATGCCGCAAGGCCAGATTACTCTGCTAGCCAAACTCAGCGCCGCAAAGATGGCTTTGTGCGCGCAGGACATATTCTTCTGCTTCTACCCCCTCTATCACATGGCCGGAAAGTTCATGTCAGTCTTGGCGACGCTTAGTGTGGGTGGCAAGCTGGTTCTTGACGCTGGATTTTCCCCGGAACTGTGGCTTGAGCGCATTAGGACCTACGGCGCGACGGTCACGGCAGCGCACGGGCCGATGTTGGAGATGGTATTCGCCTTGCCACCAACTCCAAGCGATCGGGATCACAAATTGCGCTTGATACGTACCTCTCCGTTTCCGAAACGGATTGCCACCGAGTTCGAAGCACGCTTTAAGGTCAAGGGACTCGAGAATTGGGGAATGACGGAAATCGGCGTACCATGCTGGACGCCGTTGGATGAACCCCTGCGCGTCGGCTCATGTGGCCGCATCGACAAAGATTGGTATGAATTTGCGGTGGTCGACCCCGTAACCGATGCCGTCCTGTCCACCGGCCAGGTTGGCGAGTTTGTAGTGCGTCCGAAGCAACCATGGACTGTCACCCTAGGGTATCTAGGCATGCCCGAGATGACTGTCGAAACCTGGCGCAACCTGTGGTTCCATACGGGAGACTGCGGCAGGATCGACGCAGAGGGCTATGTGTACTTCATTGACCGAGCGAAGGAACGCATTCGGCGGCGGGCCGAGAATATTTCTGCCAGCGATATCGAGTCAGCGGCGCTTTGTCACCATTGCGTCGCTGATGCTGCGGCCGTGGGAGTGCCATCAGAATTTGAAAGTGACGACGACATCAAACTGTGTGTCGTGCCGCGGCCGAATGCCACTCTGACGCCGGAAACTTTGCTTCGATTTTTGGTTCAGCAGTTGCCTCATTACATGGTGCCGCGCTATGTGCAATTTTTTGACAAACTACCGCGCACAGCGACAGGAAAGCTTCAACGCACCACACTCAAACTGGTGGCGGCGGACGATGAGATATGGGATCGAAAGTCCGCAGGCATAGCGCTGCGCGATCTCCTCAACTAATGCTTTCGGATTTTCGATGCGTTGGCGACTCTGCGTGTCGCTTAAGCTCAGCAGCGACCTCGAGTCAAGGGGATTGTTCAATGGAAAACTTCAATGAAAAACCTATGAGTGCTTATGAGGACCTGCTGTACGAGGTAGAGAGCACGGTTGCCGTTGTTTCACTTAATCGCCCGGACTCACTGAACGCCTATACGACGGCCATGGGGCGAAGCCTGGAGGCCGCAATTGCTGCCGCCGTGGCGGATGACGCAGTGCGCGTCATTGTTCTTACTGGCGCGGGGCGCGGCTTTTGCTCGGGCGCAGACATGAAACGATTGCAGCAAATTAGGCTCGACGGAGGTACCGCGACCGAGCCGCAAGACGTGAAACATCTCATCGGGAGCGAGCTGGGGGCCGATGTGGTTTCCCATTACGGTGGCCGCTTCGGCTACCTGCTGCGGGCACGCAAGCCGATCATCGCAGCTCTGAACGGCCCGGCGGCCGGGCTGGGTTTGGTGCTGGCGCTCTATACCGACTTGCGTTTCGCGGGCAGTGACGCCAAGTTCACGACGTCGTTTTCCCAACGAGGACTGATCGCCGAACACGGCATCAGCTGGTTGCTGCCCCGCCTGGTAGGACCGGCACACGCCCTGGACCTGCTGCTTTCGGCGCGCACAATCGGTGCCGCTGAAGCCGAACGCATCGGCTTGGTCAACAAAGTATTTCCGCAGGCGTCCTTCATGGAAGGTGTCATGGCCTATGCTCGGGCGCTCGCCGATACTGTTTCACCACGCTCGACGGCGATCATGAAAGCGCAGATCTGGAACTCTCTTAGCCAGGATTTCAATCAGGCGCTTGCCTTGGCCGACAGCGAAATGTACAAGAGCTTTGAAAGCGCAGATTTCAAGGAAGGGGTCGCACATTTTGTCGAGAAGCGGGCATCTGCGTTCCGCGGTGATTGACCAATGGCGACTTTTCTACGCCTGCGGCAGATCTGCCTGGTTGCATCGGATCTCGCGCGCGAAACCGCGCACATCAAGGCCGTCTTTGGGCTGAACGAATGTTACCGCGGTACCAACGTCGCCCAATTCGGACTTGAGAACGTACTGTTTCCGGTCGGTACGGATTTCATCGAAATCGTTTCACCGACGCGCCCCTGGACTGCGGCAGGCCGTTTTCTAAAGCGCCATGGTGGGCGCTTCGGCTATATGGTAATCATGGACTGCGATGACCCGGAGCGGCGGCAAAGGCATGTTCAAGGCTTGGGCGTGCGAATCGCACATGTGTTTCGACACGACGATTACCTAGGCGTGCAACTGCACCCGAAAGACACCGGCGCGGTGATGATCGAATTCAATCACACGATCGGCGGCGAAGATCCAACAGGCCCTTACATTCCCGCCGGCCCCGACTGGCAGATGGCCGTCCGAAAGGACGTCACCCGGCGCTTGTTGGCGGCAGAGATCGAGTGCCCGGATACCGGACTCTTGGCCGCGCGCTGGGGCACAATACTGGAAAGGTCGGTACAGGACCTCGGTGCTCGAAAATTCCGCATTTCACTGGATGTGGGCGAGATCAGTTTTTTGCCCACGGACTCTGCCCAGGCGGTGCTGGCAGGAATCGAACTGGAGGTCGCGAGCCGCGCGACCATTGCGGCTGCGGCGCAGGCGCGCGGCCGTGCAACCGGCGACGGTGTGGTGAATGTATGCGGTGTCCGCTTCCGTCTGACAGAAGCGAGGTGAGACATCGGGCACCGGGTGCAGCGGCAATTGGTGCAAATGACGAAGGGCGCAGTCTTGACCAATGCCACTTCACCTCTCAAACGAGTTCGCGCGCTAGAGCAAATTGGCGAATAGCTTGGGCATCAAGGTCGAGTGACTGCAGATGAGTGATTTCTACAATTGAGAGAAACCTTGATACTCGCTAAACTCACCACCTTTGTGCCGCAGTCGACTACTCGGGCTTAATGTTCGCCGCCGTCACAACCTGCCGCCACTTCTCGAGTTCCTCCTTGATATACTTGTCCGTCCCTTCCGGCGTCGACTCGGTGACCGGCTCGTAGCCTAGTCTATTTAGTTGGTCAGTAAAGCTGGGGTCGGCCATGACCTTTGCGACCGCAGCCCTTAGAGTTTCAATCACCGGCGCCGGTGTCCTTACCGGAGCGGTTACAAGATTAAAGGTCTCGGCCGTGAATCCTGGGACACCAGCTTCTATCGCGGTCGGAATCTCCGGTGCCGCAGGAGAACGCTTGTTGGCAGTAACCGCGAGCACGCGGATCTTGCCCGACTTCGAGGTCGCATACAGCCCGCTTAAGGTCGTGATCGAGATTGGAATGTGTCCGCCGATTAGATCATTGAGTGCCGGCCCGCCGCCCTTGTACGCAACGTGAAGCAGGTCGAGGTTGCCCGCTTTCTGCTTGAACAACTCGCCCGTCAGATGGTCTATGCCGCCAAAGCCGCTGGACCCCCAGCTGTATTTACCAGGATTCGCTTTGATCAGCGCCACAAGCTCGCCCAGAGTGTTAGCAGGCACTGATGGATTAACGGCGATCGCACAAATCGCTACGGTCAGCATCGCAACCGATCTGAAGTCTTTTACAGCGTCGTAGGAGACCTTCATCACAAGCGGCGCCATAACCATGCCACTGCCACCACCGAGCATCAGGGTGTAGCCATCGGGCTCAGCGCTCGCCACTGTACTGTATGCCATGGTGGATGCGGCACCAAGTCTATTCACGACCACGACTGGCTGGCCCAGGATCGGCGTCAAGCGGGTAGCCAGCATACGAGCCAAGACATCGCTCTGTCCGCCTGCGGCAAAGCCAACGACCAGAGTAATGGGTTTAGAAGGGTATTTGTCTTGCGCGAGAGCAGCGCGCGGGAATCCGCTTGTCAGCATGGCCATAGCAATGGATGCTAGGCCTGCGGCGAGTATGGTGCGCCTGTTGCAATAGCTATTCGCATTCATTATGTACTCCTCCTACTTCTATTTTGGGTATGAACCAACGTTCAATTAGCATAGAAACGATGGTTCACATGGCACATGCTCTGGAATGCATCCGCTTATGCAGCGTCGACAAGCCAACCGCCTCTTCTCTTGTGTCGTTTTGCTTATCGGCACACGGTGCCTTGCAGAAGGCTCTTGCAACGCAATTCATGCGACCGTTGGGCCTCGCAATCGTTTTGCAAGTTGCCTTATTCCATCGCGTTGAAGAGTTCAACTTGGAACTCGGCAACCCTCCTGCGCCTGAAAGAAAGGATACTCGCGCCTTCCGTTAAAACGTATAGCGATTGACTAGCATGTTAGTCCAGTGTGAGAATTGGTGTCAAGCCACAATGAAACTTCTGTTGGAAAAGGAAACGTCATGAAGCAGTTTAATGTCGAGATCGGCGAAACAGTAAAGCTGTCGAAAACCATCGGCGAGAGTGATGTGTACGGCTTTGCTGGCATCACCGGCGATTTTTCAGGCAACCACGTCAACGAGGAGCATATGAAACGCTCCAAATACGGCCAGCGTATCGCCCATGGGGCCTTGGTCGTGGGCTTCATGTCAACTGCATCGACTTTGATGTTTTCCCGCCACATCGAAAAGTACGTTAGCCAAGGCGTGACGCCGGCCTCGCTTGGATACGACCGCGTACGCTTTTTGGGGCCGGTTTTTTTTGGCGACACAATCACAGTCACCTACACGATCAAGGCGCTCGACCTTGAGAGCGCCCGCTCGCGCTCCGATTTATCAGTCTCGAATCAGCGCGGCGAGTTGGTCGCCGTGGCAGAACACATCATGAAGTGGGTGAAAATAGAGCCGACAGTCCCTGCTGACAATGGTTCTCACCGGGCCTAGGAAGCAAGCGGTCTGACCGGCGCTACGCCATCAACACAGGCTGCAACAGTTTCAGGGAGCGGCTCGTGATGACGAATATCGCGGTCAAGGTGTGCGGTATCTGTACTCATGCTCCCTTCGTCTTTGCCACATAGCCGTCGACCTGTTGGTGATATGCCGGATCATCGTGACAGGCTTGCGAAGCCAGCATGTGATATGCGGCTATGATTCCGTCGGATGCAGGTGGTTCCGGATCGAGCGCAATCTTGGCCAGCGCAAGCGCCAGAGGCGCGCGTTCCGCGAGCGACCGGGCAAACGCCATTGCCTCTGGCCTCAGCCGATCGAGTGGATAAACGTGGTTGGCAAGACCGGTGCGGTACGCTTCCTGCGCGTCGATGCGCCGCCCCGTCATCGCCCACTCCTTGGCGATGCCTAGACCGACGACTTGCGGTAGTCGTTGCAGACCTCCCGACCCGGGAATGGCCCCAAGCACGATCTCGGGCAGCGAAAACAGCACGTTGTCCGCCACCAGCCGAATGTCGCACGCGAGCGCCAACTCGAAGCCTCCGCCCGCCACGTGTCCATGCAGGGCCGCGATAACCGGCTTGGCGCACGCCGCCACACGGTTCTTGGTCGCGAAATCTAGCTTTATGTAGCGGCGCGCCTCGATACCTTTGAATCGCCCCAATTCGCGCAGATCCGATCCTGAGCAAAATGCCCGCCCGGCCCCCGTCATGATGACCACGTGAACATCCTGATCAAGTTCCGCGCGTTCAATTGCGGCCTGAATCTCGCGATGAGTCGCAGGATTGCAGGCGTTGAGCACCTCCGGGCGGTTCAGGGTAATCGTTGCGACCCGGTCTTCTACTTCATAGAGCAGGTATTGCCAATCTGACTCATCCCGCATTGGGGCGCCTCCTTCTCATAGCCACATGTTCGCCGTGCTGCACCACCTCGCCGCGCTGATTCATCAATTCGACCAACTCGGTGACGATTCCCATCCCCGGTTTGCTGCCGCTCTCGCGCTTGTCGATCAGGCGCCAGCGCACGCGAACCGTATCGCCGATGAAAATCGGACGCTTGAATGTCCAATCCTTCCATGCAAGCGAGGCGACGGTTGTGCCCTCAGTGTAATTGGTGCGCGCCAACAGTCCCTGCGCGATCGCGAGGCCGAGGAGGCCGTGCACGATGCGCGTGCCGAATTCCGTCTTTTTGCAGAATTCCTCGTCGGTGTGGATTTGGCCGAAGTCGCCGGTGAGACCGGCAAACGTCATCATGTCGGATTCGGTAATCGTGCGTCCGAGCGAATAACGCTCCTCGCCGAGTTTGAGATCGTCGTACCACAGGCCCAGAACGACAGGTTCGGATTGATCTGGCATGACTTTTCTCCTCAGAAACCTTCAGCGAGTCCCATGATGCCCTCGCGATAGATGCGCTCGTCCATGCGCTTCAGCGATGGCGAGACACACAGCGGAAAACCTATATGCGGCTTGATATCGCGGTCGATATCGATCCCCGGAGCCAGCTCCACCAGTTCGGGCCCGGTCGGGCCGAGCCGGAACACCGCGCGCTCGGTGATGTAAGTTACCGTCTGCCCCTTTGCAAACGCTCTCGGGGCGTTGAGCGTGATCTGCTCGACGCGCGGGACGAACTTGCGATAGCGCCCCTCCTGCACGATGCGCATGCCGCCCCCGTCGGCCTCGACCTTCAGCCCTCCCGACGTAAGCGAAGCGCAGAACACAATACGCGGCGTGCGTTCGGTGATATTGTTGAAGCCGCCCGGACCGTTCCACTCGCGGTCGAATTTGCTGACATTGACATGCCCGTCCGCATCGATTTGTCCGATGCCGAGAAAGGTGATGTCGAGGCCGCCGCCATCGTAGAAGCTGAACTGGCATGCGGAATCCATGATTGCGTCGGCGTTATACGCGGGGGTGAACGAGCCGCCGGTTGCGGTTGCCATCAGGCCGCCGAATACCCCATGCTCGTTGGT
>ORJL011232465.1_pt1 | contig 10139 bp, 7 predicted proteins | sample 1779941 | NCBI WGS metagenome assembly ORJL01 (sample SAMEA104232317, study PRJEB22302) | groundwater metagenome | biome: forest; feature: aquifer; material: groundwater | place: USA | collected 2011-08-07 | depth 5.8 m | reverse complement strand
GGAAACGGGCTCCAATTCAGTCTCTTCGAATGAATCGACGTTGCCGTTATCGAATTTTACGGTCCAGATTATCGATCTTCCTTGAGACGCCATTTCCCTCTCGGTCGCCATCATTTTGATCGGGTTTGGGTTCAGCAGGGGGATTGAACCGACCACGTTTCCAATTCTACCTTTGTTTTCACCGGCTTTTGCACGTACCTTGTTACCTGTTTGTAGCAATTTCTATCTCCACGAAAATAATTAGCGTCGATTACTTACTGTATCACAATGCTAGTGGGATTTTAGCAAAATGCAGGTGGTAGGGGAAGGGGCGATGTTCAATATTTAGAATCGTAAACGGATTCGTCTTTTAAAGCAAACATGGTCGCCTGATTATTGGCTGCAATTACCTCAGTAATATTTGGTAAAGTTTGGGTAAAAAGGTCCAATCTAATCTAGGCGTTGAACCGGTGAAAAGATAACGTGATATAGCCCATAATGTTAAAGTCTGTTAATTACAAGGATAAGGGATTAACGTCGACGGCTTCCTCAGCCTTGACGTACTTATATGCTTGTTCCCATCTTTGATAAATCTTAATAATCATTTCGGAGGCTATGGAGGTTAGCTCGGGAACGAGAATCCCTTCATCAATAATCTGTGACACTGAAATAATAGATGTTTTCTTTTTTACGGTTTCGGGCAACAAATTGGGAAATTCTTTAGCTGATTCAGGAAGATGTATTGAGATGGCTTTACTTTCTATTTTAGATATTAACTCTGAATAATCAATTTCGAAAAACTTGTCGACGTAGTCGTCAGAGTTAATAATCTCAGGCATGTTTTTAAATTGGAGTAATGAAGCATGCCCGGCCGTTCCACCAAGGCCAATTAAGCAGGAGCCTAGGACTTGTTTAACTAGTTGAATAGTGGTTAATGGATAGCCTTTGCTCAGGCATTCATCATCTGCGTTAAAGAACAGGTGACAAAGAGGTAGGAGGTAGTATTTACAGTATCTGTATTTATCTATGTCGGAAAGAAACTCAAGCACCTCTCGCCATTTATAATAAAGATCGGTATCACTTATGCACTTGCCGTAGAAAATAGTGACTGTACTGTCGGGTCTATTTTTAATGAATGACCCCGCATAATATTCTTTTACAGTGTTGTGGATAAAATGATATTCCCGTCCTTCTCGCAACACTAGGCAAGTTGCCTTCGAAATATCTTCAAGGAAATTCATGGGGTCTTCAGTTAGGTTAATAGTTTGGATAGCTTTAGAGATAATTCCCTTAATCTCATCACCTGTAAACAGGGATTTGCCAGATTTCATCGACTCGAAACAGAACGCATCGAAAGTGGAACGATATTGGCGGTCGTTTATCGAACAAAGTCTCTTTCTAACAAAGCCTGGTTTTGTCCCATCGTGTCTTTGAAGTAGGACATCGAATATGGTTTCGTAGAATTCGGACATTCGTTGCGGTAGTTTCTGGAATGACGCATATTCAATAATGAGAAGTGTGACCAAAAGCGGCGTGCACAATAAATCAGCTAACGTTGATTGTTTTTCTTCAATTGCCTGTATCAAAGCTTTGGCGGTTTGACTATTTTCAGACAGTTTTCTGACTAAAGACTGATATTCTTTGTTTTCGAGGTAGTCCAATGTTGTTACTGTGAATAGCGGTGACATTTCAATCAATGTGTCCGGTCGTGTGGTAACTACAAATTGGGACGTAGGGGAACCTGAAGCGAGATTTTCTATTTGACTAAAAAGTATTTGTTTTTGTTCTTCAGGTATTTCATCGAAGGCATCTAGAAAGAAAACAAATTTGCCAGATGCGGTTAGAACCTTAAACAAGCGATTGTCGATTTTGTCTAGTCCAAATACGTCTAGGAAACGGTTTATGTGTTCTAGAAGAGTCTCGTTTCCTTTTATTTTGCGCAGTTCAACAAAAACGGGTATACGAAGCCCCTTTTCAAACTCTCTTATGAGCAGATGTCGAAGGAACATTGATTTCCCTTGACCGGCGATGCCTCTGATTACAATATTACCTACGTCGCCGAAGTCTGAAAGGTCATCTATTGTTTTTCTTTTTCGCGTTGGCTGATGGGTTATTCGAGGGCCTTCATTACCTAGTGGGATAATAGTATTAGAGGGGCAGTAGAAACTTTCGAGGTCAACCGGGCGCTCCATTTGCCAAAGGGTTTTTACCTTGCGGAGATTATTAATTCTTGTGACTAAGTGAGGTATTTTCCGTTGGATGGCTGCTTTTTCAAATTGAAAGGAAACCTTATCCTTTATTAATTCATAAACGTCATCGATACTTCTGCCAAGCAGTATCCTGGCAGCTTCTGTAGCCGCAACAGTACCATCCATATATCAAAATTCCCGCTAATATTTAACGCCAATATATTTCTAATTAGAATAAAAGTCAATTGACTATATCTGAGCCGCCCGGACTCGAACCCGGAACCTGCTAAGCGGCCTTTGGGGGTTCGATCACTTTCAAGGGAATATTAACGATTTCTTTCCCTTCTAATCTAATTCGTATCAAGTAATCGCCGTAATTCTTGAGTTCAATACCGTCAAAAGCCATTGTAAAACGTGCGGTACTTTCGAATGTTCCGGGGGGAGGTGCATTCACCTGCATTTGCCCCACAACCGGCTTGATGACGTCTTTCCCATCGGCATCAATAAGTTCAATATTCAATTCCTTAACCCCGATTTCTGTAGTGCTGAATCGTAACTGAGCCACCACATAAAAACGGGCATGACGAGCTGGAAGGGCTGAGGCGTAAATGGTATCGAAACCGATACCCAGCGCATTTATCTTATCTCTTGCCTCGGCATAGTCGCAGATAAAAGCAAAATCAACGTTCATAAATATCTTCAGACTAAGATTTCCAGAGTGAGTCTCTTATGCCGTTTTCTTCTTTCGCAAGATTCCCGCTATAACAATAATCATAAGGAGAACGCCGGCGCCTACGGCGTAAGGTAACGCAGACGATTTACCCGTAGCGGTGGGGGAACCGGGTGCAGCACCGGCGCCGTTGTTGAATGCATTTTCGACCGCCTTCACATCGAACGTCTGTGGAGAACCCAATTTGCCGTCAGCCGAGACAGCCACCATCTTTCCGTTAGCCAGCGTGACTTCTTCACCAGTCACAGTTTTGATATCAGGTGCACCTTCAATATTGTAAATCTTCAAATCGGCGCCTGTACTATCTAGCAACAGTTTAGAGCGAATTCTAACCCGTGCTTTTATGTCGATCTTTTTAAGGTCAACCTCTCCTAACGCCTCCTGTAGTTCTACAACCAGTTCATAACCTTCTTTGATGAGTTTGCCTACCCAAGGAATTGACTCGACAATGACTTCCGCTCCCTTCTTCATACCGAAGCCAAAGGTAGTATCTCGTGTTATCTCGAAATCACGCCTGAATCCTGAGTCATAGGCGGAACTCAGCATCACAATAGTTGTATCGGAGGGCTCCCATGGCTCACGAGCATCCCCAACCCATTTCTTGTCAGGTAACCGAGACCTTATTTTGTCGCCGGTGACCCAGGCAATTTCGACAATTGTGTTCCCATCTTGGTTAACCAAATCCCCAGGCATCAAAAGAAAGCCCGCGGGCACCTGTTCATATTCTGGTTCTGGAATCGCCAATGCTCTCTTTACCCGCACCCGTCCGGGATATTTTTTCCCCGTTTCCGTATTATCGGGCCGCCCCTCACCGTAGATTTCTAGTATTTGCGCCATACCCTTAAATTCCACTTCCACGGAGGTCGCCGGCTCAAGACGCTCGGTCTCTTTGTTATATACCGCTGCCCAGATCGTGCCGCTCACCCTGCCTCTATCTAAGTAGATGAACCTTTGTTCCCCAAGCGTACTAGAGAATTTTTTCGGATCGAAAGACCACGACGAAAGGTAGATTAATCTAGCCTCCCCTTTTCGGTCTGTACGAGCCCAACCCAGAAATTTTCTGCCCGGCGGCTGGTCTCTAATGACCACCGGCGGTCGGTCTCCCATATTCGGAAGAATTTGTAACACCTCATATAGGTTCTTACCCGTTTCACCTGTCTTGTTGGTTGAGGGGTCTACCAAGAATTTATCGGGAGTTTCCTGGTCTACGTAGAAGACAATGATTCGGTCAGGGATTTGGCCAGGGTCATTGTTTTTTAAAGTCGCTAAGAGGTCCCCGGCCGGGCTAATGTCTCTGCTACTTCCCGGCCTGAAGTATTCAAAGGGATGGTAGAACTTCAGGGACAGTTCTTCCGTTGGGCTTGCCGGTGGGGTTTCCTCTGGTACGCGGTAAATCCAGACAAACTGTCCCGGCGTTCCAACGACATTTTGGATCGTAGGTACCTCAGCGACAAGGGTAATCTGCCCTCCCCTCCCAATGGGTGGGGCAGGGGGGACTGTGAAGCGTAAAACACCTGACAGATTCGGACTTGTCGTATTTAGCCTCAGATTCGCTATCTCGTCGGCGCTTGTGTCCCGGAAGTTTTCCACGTAGTCCGCGTGATAAGTGTACCGGGCCGGCACCCCGAGAGCTCCAACATTTCCCGAGACTTTCCCCTGGATTGTCAGGTCAATGGTTTGGCCCGGCGTCAATTCGCGGGGAGGTTGTCCGAACGTCCAAGTGTATGTCGATTCGGAGGTGACTTTGCCTGCTTTAACGGTTTGTGTGTGGTAATACAAAGTCGTCCCGGATGTGGTGACGTCGTACTTCCACAAACTCCCGTCGGGCTGAGGAACGTCTTTCTGAAAGGTGGCGAGGGGTACTTTTGTGTCCTTGTCCTGCAGGATCCATTTCGCTTCGGCGGCCAGGGCGGGAGTTGCCGCCAGTCCCGGGAGAGGGCTAACGGGAATAAGGGAAAGCAGCAGAATGAGAGTTGCCGCTACCCGGCTGACTTTGACACTCGGCACCTTCATAAAACACCTCCCTGTCAAGACAACGTCATTGCCTCAGGTGTTAGGAGACTGTCGGGTGGTGAGCCGCCCGGGAGTCGAACCCGGAACCTAATGATTAAGAGTCATTTGCTCTAGCCAGTTGAGCTAGCGGCCCGCAAACGGAAACAAGTTTATCAAACATGAGGGGAGGGACGCAACAAGGGAGTGGGGGATAGGAGATTGGGGACTAGGGATAAATCCGAAATCCGAAGCACGAAATCCTAAACAAGCACGAATTACCAAAATTCAAATGACAGAAAAAATCTCCCTTGGTCCCTCTTTACGACGAGCAGGTCGCCCTCGCAAAGACAGTTTGGGACGCTGGATTCAGTTTTTCAACTGAATGGTTACGGGATTGACGAATGTGCCAATAATTCTTGTACTAAGGTACAATGAGTATTAGCGGGATTATTAATAGGTTGATGGAGGGCATGTGTCCGAGATAAGGCAGGACCCTACCACAAAGGAATGGGTCATTTTAGCCACAGCGAGGGGCAAAAGGCCTTCCGATTTTGCTCAACGTGTGCTCCGTCCGGAAAAGCCTGCTTTTGTAACTACCTGTCCCTTCTGTCCTGGAAACGAGTCAATGACGCCGCATGCTGTTCTGTCGTACCGGGGAGACTCAAATGATATCTCGTGGCAGGTACGAGCGTTTGCTAATGATTATCCGGCGGTTACTCCCGGCGGCGGAAGTTTGAGGAAAACCAAACAACAATTATTTCTAACTCTGGATGGTATCGGGTGCCATGAAGTGATCGTTGAAAATCCCATCCATAACACCCACCTCGCCTTAATGAATGATTTTGAAGTAGCGGAAGTGCTGCGGGCATACAAGGAAAGATACGAAGCAGCGGTGCAAAAACCATTTGTGAAGGCGGCGTTTGTTTTTAAAAACCACGGCCGCGGGGCGGGCACTTCTTTAGATCATCCGCATTCTCAAGTGATTGCTACGTCTGTCGTTCCAAGGCACACGATAATGCTGTACGAAGTGGCGACCGCTTACTACGCCGATAACGGCCGATGCCTGTATTCCGATGTGATGGAGCGGGAACTAGAGTCCGGAACCAGAATAATCATGAATACAGAGAAATTTATCGTCTTCCATCCTTTCGCTTCTTATCGACCGTTTGAAACCTGGATAATGCCCAAAGCTAATCAAGCCATCTTCAATCAGATATCGTTGGAAGACATCAGGGATCTCGCTCAGGTGGTACGGATAACTCTCATGAAGCTGTACCATGGTCTGGATGACCCTGACTACAACATCGTTATCGACAGCGCTCCGGTCGGGGAAGAACGGGCCGAATTGTACCGTTGGCATATAAGAATTATTCCCCGCCTTACTGAGGCGGCCGGATTTGAAATCGGGTCCGGTATTTTCATAAATCCTGCCTTACCCGAGGATACAGCAAGGTTTATGCGTGAGTTGAAAGTTTGATAGACATAGGCGGGGACGCCTGTGCTACCCAGGGGGAAATCCCTCCTAGCCTCCCTTTACGAAAGGGAGGAATTGCTTTATGGCATCCGGGCGGCGATGCGGGCGGTTTCCCAGACGTATTCGTAGAGATGCATGCCCTTGCTCATGCAGATCATTTCACCGTCCTCAACCCCGATCTCGGCGGCCATATACTCTTTGAGGAGTTGGATGCCGGCCAGATTAGAAGGAAAGCCGGCCCAAAGGTCCCAGGACCGGAAATAAATGACGAAGTGCAGTTTGCCATAGCGTATCCTGGTGTCGATCATGCGCAGGCAGGGAGGGTCGGTAAGCTTTAGCGACTCGGCATCGCCCACGGCCATAAAAGCCTGGTTGGTGTTGTGGCCGTCCTCTTTGTACATACGAATTATCTCGGATATCTGCTTCTCGAGGTATTGTCCGTAGGTGTATTGCTCGCCCTCCGCGACGTGCGACGTCATGAGATAAGGGAGATAATTTTCCACATATTCCATCGTGCTCGGCGCCGGTATTCCCTGGGGGACATCCGGTACCAGAGGGCGGCTGCCCGGATATTGAATGTGCACCTGGATGAAATCGAGTTCCTTGCGACGCTGCCCGGCGTAGCTACCGCGGTCGATCTTATATTCGTAGCCTTCGTTCAGGCATTTGCAGAGGCAGAGAAACCAGGCTTCCGGCAGGTCGCGGGCTTCGATGGAATTTATTTTTAAGGGCATCTTACCACCTCATAAAATCCGAATACCGAATTCCTAAACAAATCCGAATACCGAAATTCAAAAGCTAAAAATCCTTCCCCCGGATCCTTCGTTACTCTCAGGACGACAATAATAGGGGATTAAACGCAATTATACTCTGGTTTGCGGGAGATGTTAACGACTTTTTTTAAACAGGTGGAAGAATCTGTCTTCGTATTCCGGGAAAATGCCCCAGTGGTCGAGTTCGGCTTTGAGTACGCCGGGTTCGGATTCTCCCACGGACACCTGGCGGAAAAGGTCTTCTATACGTTCCCTGGCATCGCCGGGGATGCCTGCGGAATCCATTTGCAATAAACCGCGTTGCCCCATCTGGCGGACGTTGTCCGGCAGCGACGTCCGCGTTATTTCGTGGATGAATTTCATCAGAGAGACGTCCCACAGTTCGTCCATGCCCTTGATTATGGACACCAGGGGATCGCCGCGGCGGTCGAGGTCCTCGTTGAGTTTGGCCACCGCCGTGGAAAGCGAGTCGGAGACTATGTTCATTTCTTTAGGTTCGTTCTTGTAGGTATAAAGCAAACCGGAAACGTTACTTTTCTCATCGAGAAGGGACTCGAAATATCTTCTCGCTTCCGGGCTGAAGCCTTCGAGGCGTGAGAGATAAACGGGAGTGACGATCTTGGGCCGTTCGGCGATGACCTTGCCTTCCCTTATTACGGTTTCGGGGGGATGTGACTTTTCCGCATAGACCGGTTCCGTCACCAGATAATAGTAAAGGTTGGTGGTTCCGAAGGAATACAAACTCTGTTTCGGGGCACGCAGGATCTCTGTGTGTTTGACGGCATCTCTTATCTGTTCGTCGTCCATCTGACTAATAAATCCGAAATCCTAATTTCTAAATCCGAAATAAGAACGAATGACCGGAATCCGAAAAGTTTGATATAGATTTGTGTCCGTACGGGATGCCAACTAAATATTCCCTCTTTAAGATATTTTCGCTAGTTCTTGCTTGTATTCGCTCATGAGGGTCAGGTACTGAGAATCCAACTGGGACTGCATTTTGTGCCATTCTTGCAGGAATTGAGGCTGTTTCTCGACGTCGATCTTCCCGACCGCCATTCCCTGCTGCTTCGCAGCCTCCTGCAGTCTTTCTTCAAAGTCGGCTTTAAACGACGCATAAGCTTGTTTCCTCTGCTGATCTCCCTGCGTGGCATAGTGGTCGAAAAGACGGCGGAACTGGTTAAGAACGGCCTGGGTGCGGATTTTGTCGTTCTTGAGTATTGTCAGGGCGTCCATCGCCTTCTTGTTGTTCTTTTTAGCGATTTCGGCGCGCGGAAGACCGATATTTCTAACGAGGACTTCGCTTACTCCCTGGTTGACGTATTTCCGGGCACTGCCCGAAAAAGCGTTCAGCGCGCTCAACAAATCAAAATCTTCCTTAATGTACCGTACGCCTAACTTTTCGCCTTCGGGAAGGTACTTCCATTCCGTGCGTTCCTCTTCAGTGGACTCGCCTATTTTTTCAACTTTTTCCATAGCGAGCTCGAAAGCACTCTTTATTTCTTTATCAACCATGAGTCCTCCGTGTTTTGATGATTGGAGTTATTATACTATGAGGCGGGGGTTACGCGAATGACGAATCACCCGGAGAGTGATTGGCGGACGAGCCTTTTACTTTGCGGAACTGGGTTTCGTAAAGGCGGGCGTATATTCCGCCTTTCGCCAGCAATTCATTGTGTGTGCCGCGTTCGGAAATACGGCCGCGATCCATGACCAGAATCAGATCAGCCGCCAGAATAGTACTCAAGCGGTGAGCGATGACGATGCTGGTGCGGCCGACCATTACGCGTTTGAGGGCTTCCTGTATCAACGCTTCGGACTGGCTGTCGAGTGAACTGGTTGCCTCGTCCAGCACGAGGATTCGCGGGTTTTTCAAGATGACGCGGGCCAGAGCCAGCCGCTGTTTTTCACCGCCGCTCAGCCGGTATCCACGCTCGCCAACGATGGTTTCATATCCGGCGGGCAGACCCGTGACAAAATCGTGTATATTCGCCGCCCGGGCGGCAGCTTCGATCTCCGCCGGTGTGGCATCGGCCCTTCCGTACAGAAGGTTAACGCGGACGGTGTCGTGGAAGAGGTAAGTCTCTTGCGTGACCATGCCTATCTGTCCTGTAAGCGAGGCCAGCGTCACGTCCCGCACGTCGTGCCCATCTATCAATATCCTGCCCGCGGTGGGGTCGTACAGCCGTGGAATAAGATATGTCAGCGTCGTCTTGCCGGCGCCGCTGGGTCCCACCAGGGCAACCAATTGGCCCGGTTCGACGCGGAACGAGACATGCTCCAGCACTTCCTCACGCGCCTGGCTTAATTCAGAGCCTTTCTCTTCTTCACGTTCTTCTTCGCCGTTTTGCCGCTTTTCCGGCGTTTCACCGGAAAGGACAGCCATACCATCCTGCATCTGGCCAAATCTCCGTACGTCGCGGAGGAATCCTTTCCCCTCTTCGGAGTAGTGGAAACCGACATCCTGGAATTCCAGCACGCCGCGCACGTTTTGCAGCGTCAAAGCATCCGGTTTTTCCGTGATCTCGTTGGGAATATCAAGAACCTCGAAAACACGCTCGAAGCTCACCATGGAGGTAGCGAAATCGACCGGGGCGTTGGTCAGTGTCTGCAAGGCTCCATATAAGGTCCCCAGGTAAACCCCGAGCGCCACGATTGTGCCGATTGTTAGCGTCCCGTTGATCACGAAATACCCGCCGACACCATAAACCAGGGCAAAACCGATCGAACCTAGCAGGCTGATGCTGACCACAAATAGCGACCCCGTCACCGCCCGCTTTATGCCGATGTTTCTTACGTCGGCGGCACGCTGCTGGAAGCGCCTGTCTTCTTCTTCCGCACGTCCGAAGAGTTTGACCAGCAGTGCCCCGCTTATATTAAGCAATTCCTGGGCCACGGCGTTCATCCTGGCGTTAAGATCGAGCTGCCAGTGAACAATGCCGCGTAGCTGTGTCCCCAGCCTGCGGGCCGCGAAAAAGAACAGTGGCAAAATAGATACGCTG
>ORJL011292859.1_pt1 | contig 10141 bp, 10 predicted proteins | sample 1779941 | NCBI WGS metagenome assembly ORJL01 (sample SAMEA104232317, study PRJEB22302) | groundwater metagenome | biome: forest; feature: aquifer; material: groundwater | place: USA | collected 2011-08-07 | depth 5.8 m | reverse complement strand
TCGGGCCCGTTCGTGATCCGCCCCGCGAGGCCCGCCTGCCCGACCCGCTGCGCGACCCAGCCGCCGAAGTCGGAGAGGACCTGCGCGGCCCGCTCCTGGCTCGCGAACCGCTCGCCGGTCTTCAGCACCACGTAGGCGCCCTCTTCGGCGGCCAGCGGCAGAGCCAGGAGCAGTGCCAGGATGGCTCTCATTGAGACGACCTCATTTCGGGCGGACGGGCGCAACTCCAAGATCCAACTCCAACTCCAACTCCAACGAACTCCAATTCTAACTCCAAGAACCTCACGCGGTCGATTCGGCGGCCTTGTCGTTGGAATTGGAGTTCGTTGGCGTTGGAGTTGGTTCTTGGAGTTGCGCCCCAAGGCGCCCCCTACCGAGCCAGCGCATCGCCGGGGGGACGATCGCCATCGCGCACACGTAGGCGAGGATCGTCCCCACGGTCAGGACCCATCCCAGGCTCGCCACGCCGCGGTGCCGCGCGGGCACGAGGCTCGCGAAGCCGAGCAGGGTCGACAGGGCGCAGAGGAGCACGGCCCAGCGCGTGCTCTTGAGCAGCCGCGCGCCCGCCCCGAGGCGGAACGACTGCACGAGGTGGATATCATACTCGATCCCCGAGCCGAGGAGGATCGGCACGGCGAAGTAGTTCGCGAAGTTCAGGTTGTGCCCCGTGAGGGCCATGACCCCCGCGAGCAGCCCGAGCGCGACGGCCATCGGAAGGAGGCCCACGAGCACCGGGACCGCGCGACGAAACGAGACGACGAGGAGGAGGACGACGATCGCGGCGGCCACGCCCATGCTGACGCGGAAGCTCTCCTGGATCGCGAAGCTCGCGTGGCACAGCGTGATCGCATCGCCGATCGCACTCGGATCGACTCCGCGCACGGCCTCGACGAACTCGGGGAGGGCGGGCCACTCCCACGGGTTCTTCCTCGGGTAGATCCGGAGGGCGAGGAGCCCACGGGTCCCGACGAAGTCCTGGCGCAGGATGGCGGGGACGCGCTCGGGGGAGACCGGGCCGGGGTCGGCCATCTTGCGCAGGAGGTCGATCCCGTCGGCGAGTGCGCGGGCGACCTCCTCGTCGAGCCGCGCCAGGCGGTCTCCGGCGGCCGGGTCGACGACGCGAAGCGCCGAAACGAGCCGCCCCAGAGATGCGACCATGGGCGTGAGCTCACGCCGGGCATCCTCGGAGCGGTCGGCCGCGTCCCGGAGGTTCGTGCGCAGCCGCTCCGCCTCCTTGCGCAGCTTCCCCGGCGTGAACGCCTGCGGCACGCCGGGCTCGAGCGGCCCCAGCCGCGTGCGAAGCTCGGCGAGGAGCGTGCGCTTCTCCTCCTCGCGGCTCGGGAAGACCGACTCCACGTCGCGGACCTGCGCGAGGGCGCGGAGGCGCTCGGCGAGCCGCTCCAGCTCCGCGCGGTCGCGCGCGAGCGAGACGGCGTGGAGCGGCGGGCGGCCTCCGTCGAGGAGGGGCTGGATCCAACGAACGGAGGGCATCCCCTCCGGGAGGAGTTGGAGCAGGTTGAAGTCCCACGTGATTCCGCGGCCGATCCAGGCGCCGGCGGCGCCGAGGACGATGAGGAGGACGGCGACCGTGGACGTGAGGCGCGGCGCGCGCGACGCGGCGGGCGGGTCGGACGGCTCCGCCTCCAGCATCGGCCGGCGGCGGCGGTCGACGAGGACGAGGAGCGCGGGCAGCGTCGTCGTCATCGCGAGCAGGCAGAGGAAGAGCCCCATCGCCGTGATGATCCCCAGCTCCGCGAAGCCGCGGTAGCGGGTCACTGCGGCCGAGAGGAACACCGCGGCGCTCGCGAGGAAGCTCGTCACGAGCCCCACGCCTCCGCTCTTGAAGGCGACCTCCAGGGAGACGACCGACGTCAGTCCCGCGCGAAGGCCCCTCTCGTAGTGGGAGACGACCACGATGCCGTAATCGATCCCCATCGCGATGAGGATGATCGCGAAGACCATCGCAAGGAGGTTCATCTTCCCGAGCACGAGGGCGGTCGCGCCGAGCGTCCAGACGATCGCGAGGAGGAGCGGCGCGAGCGTGAGGAGCGGCCGCGCGACGCGGCGGAAGTCGAGGAGCAGGAGGAGCGCGACGCCGATGAACGTCGCGATCGTCGAGCGCTCGAAGTCGGTCATGGAGGCCTCCATCTCCTCCGCCTCCATGACGAGCTCGCCGGTCACGCCGCCGCCGAGGCGCGGGTGGCGCGAGAGGACCCCTGCGAGCCCCTCGCGGGTTTTCGCGAGGGGGTGCTCGATCCGGTTGAGCGAGCTGTCGTCCTCGTTGACGTCCAGGAGGACGAGGGCGTAGCGGCCGTTCCCGCGGAAGAGGGTCCCCTCCGGGTCGACGTCGCCTCCTCCCGCGCCCCCGAGGAGGAGGGAGGCGACGGGGGGCGCCGCTGTGGAGTTCCCCTCGCACGCCGCGCTCGCCGCGTCGACGATGCCGCGCAGCTCGCCGAGGGGCGGCCCCGCGGGCGGGTCCCCGGGCGGGTCGGAGGAGGCGGAGGCGGCCTGCGAGGTCAGCTCGTCCCAGCCGTCGTTCACGGAGCGGAGGATGCCGGCGAGGCCGGGGTCCTTCGCGACACGGGCGAGGATCGGGCGGGCCGCCGTGAGGCGCCCCTGGAGCGAGGCGAGGTCATCGTATGGCATGTAGAGCAGGCCGAGGTCGCCGAACTGCGCGGGGTCCATCCGGTCGGTGATGGTCTCGAACATGTCGCCTGGCTGCGCGCGGGCCCAGGTGGCGAACTCGCGGACCGCCTGCTTCAGCTCCGAGCGGGTCTCGGGGCGGACGGGGGCCTCCGTCTCGGGCGCCGCGAAGACGACCATCGTGTAGGAGGGGGAGTCGAACTGGAGGTTCCACTCCTTCTTCCGCGCGGCGTACTCGGGGGACTGGTCGACGAGGTCGCGATCCGAGTCGAAGCGGAGGAGCTGGGAGGCGTAGAAGCCACTGGCGGCCGCGGCGGCGATGGAGAGGATGAGGATCGGCCACGGCCAGCGGCCGGCGACGGAGGCCAGGACCTGGGACGGAGCGCGCATCGTGACCGGACCCGCGGGACTGGGGCGGCGATGATAGGGGAGGAGGGCCCATTCGGCAAGAAGTCTGCGCGACAGCGCCGACTGCGGGTACGTCCGATTTCTGGACAATTGCCCGTCCGAGAATCGGACGCTTTACATCCTGTTGCGACGACCCGCGCGGTCGCCTCTGGCGCCTCTGCATAACCCATTGAGACTGCGTGGTTTGAACGCCCTAAAGGAGACCTCTGGCGCCGACGTGCTGGCAGACGCGTTGCTCTTGAGAGAGTCGCTCGTCCGGGACCTCCTCTCCGAAAGGGAACCCACATGCGTAGGATTTCGCTCATCGCCCTGGCGTTCGCCCTGGTGTCGGCCGGCCTCCTCTACGCGAAGGACCGGAAGGCCTCGGCGATGCCGAAGCAGGAGTCGCTCGTCGCGCCGGAGGCGGTGCAGGCGAGCGTGACGAAGGTGACGACGACGATCAAGTGGTACGACGACCTGGAGGCGGCGAAGGCGGAGGCGAAGCGCACGGGCCGCATGATCTTCTGGATGCACGCGCTCGGTGAGTTGACGGGGACGACCTGAAGCGCGAACCAGAGCCTGAGGGCCGTGACGCTCTCGGACAACCGCGTGTTCCAGGCGCTCCGTTCGGAGTTCGTGTGCGGGTTCAAGAACATCGCGGAGGAGTCGTACTGCGGCAGGTCGGGGGATCACAACCCGAACGAGGCAGCGATCTGGACGACGAACGGGGCGGGTCCGCGGAACACGCAGCTCTTCCTGCTCGACGCGGACGGGACGGTGCTCGAGTGCCTGCCTGGGTTCTGGGCGCCGGACGACCTCCTCTGCGAGATCGGCTTCGCGAAGGCGCTCGACAAGGTGTGGCATGACGGGAACCGCTCGCCGGCGCAGAAGACGGCGGCCTTCGTGTCGGCGCAACTCCTGCACCTGAAGGCGCACTCGCAGGCGATGATGGAGCGGAGCCACCTGCAGGGGTTCGACGCGCAGGAGGAGGAGAAGAACGCGCAGTCCGACCTCTTCTACCGCGACGGGGAGTTCAAGCCGGCGTTCGACCTGATGAACAACGTGAGCCGCAAGTACCCCGAGCTGAAGACGGTGGACCAGCTCGTGCACGAGCGGATGGCGAAGCGGCCATTCGTGAACTACGACCAGTTCGACGTGGCGGCGTACGTCGACTACGGGAAGCGGCGATACGACAAGCACGAGGTGGACCGCTTCGAGGGGAAGGGGAAGTTCGACAAGACGACGAAGACGAAGTAGCCCCGCTCCATGGAGAGGCGCCCGTCAGGGCGCCGTGGCAGGGCTCGCGTAAGCGAGCCCTTCCTCCGCGCCGCAAGGCCGCCCATTGACTGCGGGCGGCCTTTGCGCCTAGGCTGGCGGCATGGACGCGAGGGCGCGTACGCAACCGCTCGCCTTCCTGCGCCACCTCGCGTGGGCGTTCTACTACCTCGTGCTGCCGGGGCTCGCGTTCCCCTCGCTCCTGCTCCTCCTCCGCGCCGCGACGTGGAGGGGGCACCTTGGCGGCCTCGCCGCGGTCGCGCTCGTCTCTCTCCCGCTCGTCTGGCGCCTCCGCCGCAATCGCCGCTGGCCCGTGGCGGCCGCCGTGGCGCCCGTCATTCTCGCCGTGATCGCCCTCCCGCTTGCGGCCCCCTCGGGCGTCCCTCCCGCCGGCTCCGGCGTCGTCTCCACGTGGCCGCAAGCCGAGGGGTACCGCCGCTACTCGCTATGGAACCTGGTGCCCGAGATCGACCAGGCCGCCGCAGGGATCAGCGCCGCCGCCGTCTTCGACGACCGGATCTGGCGCGCGACGGGGCGCATCCGCGGCCTCGTCCTCCCCGCCTACCGCGAGTTGGAGGCCGACCCCGCGTTCGCCTCGCTCGGCTCCACGATGAATTACGCCTACGCCGACGTGCTCGGAGGGACCTTCGACGTCGGCCATTTCTACGCGTACGTCCCGCAGCACGCGGCGGGAGAGCGCCTCCCCACGATCCTCTTCCTTCACGGCAGCGTAGGCAACTTCCAGGTCTACCTCTGGGCCTGGAAGCGCTTCGCCGATCGCAACCGCTTCGTCGTCGTCTGCCCGAGCTTTGGCTTCGGCCTCTGGGACCGCCGGGGCGGTGCGGAGGCAGCCCTGCGCGCCCTCGACCGCGCCGAGGCCGACCTGCCGATCGACCCCTCTCGCGTCTGGCTCGCAGGCCTCTCGAACGGCGGCCTCGGCGTTACGCGGGCCGGCGCTCGCGCGCCAGAGCGCTTCCGCGGCCTCGTCTACCTCTCGGGCGTCGTGGAGGACGACTGGATGACCTCGCCCGAGTTCGTCGAGGCTTGGCGCGGCCGCCCTGTGCTCATTGTCCACGGCGATCGCGACGACCGCGTCCCCATGGAGTACGTCTCCGCGCTCGTCCCCCGGATGGAGGCGCTCGGCGTGACGGTGACGCTGCGCCTCCACGCCGGCGAGGACCACTTCCTTTTCCTGTCCTCGCTCGACGCGGTCCTCGCCGACCTCGAGGCGTGGGTGAAATGACGCGGGCCGCCCGGCATGCCGGGCGGCCCGTTGTGTTTTCGAAGGGCTCGACGAGCCCTACTTGCCCGAGTGTCAGCCGCTCGACTGCGAGGACTTCGTCTTCACGTCCTTCCCCGCGAGCAGCGCGTCGATCGCGTCGGGGAGGTACCCCGTGTACCCCTTCTTGCCCGGCCGACCCTGCTCCATCATTCCCATGTAGCGCAGGACGTGCTTCGCGTCGAGCAGGTAGCAGGCGGGCGTCACCTGCGCCGCGAACTGCTTCATCGCGGTCTTCTTCGCGTCGCGGAGGAAGGAGAGGTCGAGCTTCTTCGCCTCCAGGTACGACCGCACCGCATCGACGTCCTCGCTCGGGTTGGGGTTCACCAGGACGAACTTCACGCCCTTCTCCGCGTACTGCGAGGAGATCTCCATCAGCCGCGCGAGCTGCGCCGCGCAGACCGGGCAGGTCGTCGACCAGAACACGACGACGACCGCCTTGTCGTCCTTGCCGTAGAGGTCGGGGAGCGCGACGTCCTTCCCGTCGAGGCCGCTCACGCTGAACGAGGCGACCTCCTTGTCGATCTCGACCTGCGGGGTCTCCGCAAGAAGCGCCCCCGCGAGGGCCAGGACGAGCGTGGCGGACCGAAGCATGGGTTCCCCTTTCCGTGCGAGGCCGACGGCCTCTACTTGGCGAGATATCAGCCGGCCGACGTGGTGTTCTTCACCCTCACGGGACGTCCCGCGAGGATGTCGTCGACTGCGTTCGATACATACGGCGCGAACTTCGGCGTGTTGGGCTCGCCTGCCTCGAGGGTCCCCGCGTAGCGGAGGACGCCGGCCTTGTCGAGGACGCGGAAGCCGGGGGTGGACACCACGACGAGGGCGTCGGCGAGCGCAGCGTCGCGGTAGCAGGGGAGGGCGACCTCGGACTTCGCCTGCCAGGCGCGGATCGCCTCGGCGGACTCGTTGACGTTCGGATCGACCAGCAGCACGCGCACGCCCTTCGCCTTCAGCGCTCCAGCGACCTCGACGAGGCGCTGCTCGGTACGCGCGCAGACGGGTCAGGTGACCGACCAGAAGGCGATGACGACGGGCTTCCCGTCCGCGCCGAGGAGGTCCTTGGACGAGGTCGCCTTCCCGTCAAGGTCGGTGAGCGTGAACGCCGCCACGGCCTTGTCCATCGGGACCTGCTTCGGCGGCGGCGCGGGCTTCGCGGGCGCCGCCTCCTGCAGCGCGGGCTTCACCCTCATGTAGAGGAAAACGCCGGCTCCGGCGAGCAGCAGCACCGCGACAACGGCCTTCACGGCTTTCATGGAGCGGATGTCCGAGACTGCGCCGGAGGATACCCTCGGCAGGCACCCTCGTCCATCCCGGGAGCCTCGCCGACTACGGCGCGAACAGCTCGGCGAGAACGCTCAGAATCCGGCCGGAGGACTTGGAGTCCAACCTCCCCATTTTCCGGCCCAGGCGGGTCTTGTCGACAACGCGGATCTGGTCAAGCGCAGCTTGTCCGGCCTTGCTGGCCACGCGCACGGGAACGCGAGTGGGGTAGTCGCGCATCGTCGTCGTGAGCGGGGCGACCAGCACGGTCGCGAGGTGCTGATTCAACTCGTCGGGCGAGATGACGACGCAAGGGCGCGTCTTGCGCATCTCGTGCCCTTCCGTCGGATCGAGGCGGACCCAGTAGACGTCGAAGCGCTCGACTACCACGTCCACTCCGTGCGATCCCACTCCGTCTCGGGCCACGCCCCGGCATCCAGCAGCGCATCGTCGCCCCGCTTGGCCATGCGGCGGAATGCCTCCTCCCACCCCTTCCGCGGGTGACGGAGGGGACGCAGCACGAGCGCGTCGCCCCGCGTCTCGGCCTCGATCTCGCCCTCCAGGTGGCAGGACTCCAGGATCTGCTTGGGAATGCGAATGCCCCGTGAATTGCCGATGCGCACGATGCTAAGTCGGATGCTCATGCCTTGCCTTTCGTGTAGCTACTCTGTAGCTACCACACGCGCGCTACTCCGTCAATGCCGGGAGGCTGAGCGTCCTATCGGATTCGGATCCTCGGTCCGCAGTTCATGTGGCGAAGCCCCGTCCAGGAGTGACGGTCCGTCGCCGTGAATCGGACGCCGCAGTTCGGGCAAGGAATCCAGCCGTGCACGTTCGGCGTAGCGTCCATCGGTGGATTCTCGTTCGTGAAGAAGTGGATCACTCGCCCCGTGACACCACGGCCGCCGCACTCGCAACACGTGTCGAGACTGGCGACCCAGCGCCCTCCATCACTCTCCTCATGGCAGCACTTCCCACCGCCATAGCAGTGATCGCAATCCTCTTGGACGAGGGGATTGTGATCGTTCTCATCCTTGAACGCGGCCTGCCCGCGTCGCGATGGGCGGTCGGCCTGCATCGGACGAGCTCGCCTACGCCGTGAGGACCTTCTTCACGCGCTCGAGGGCCCAGTCGATCTCGCTCTTCTGGATCACCAGCGGCGGCGCGAAGCGGATCACCTGCTGGTGCGTCTCCTTCGCCAGGAGCCCCTCGCGCATCAGCGCCTCGCAGAACGGCCGCGCGGGACCGCTCTCCCTCTTCACGTCCACGCCGATGAAGAGCCCCTTGCCGCGGACCTCCTTCACATGGCGGCTGCCGATCTTCGAGAGCCCCTCCATGAAGTAGGCCCCCAGCTCCGCCGAGCGCTGCGGCAGGTGCTCGTCGATCAGCACCCGCAGGCTGGCGATCGCCACGGCGCACGCGAGCGGGTTGCCTCCGAACGTGCTCCCGTGGTCGCCGGGGTTGAGCACCTTCATCACCTTCTCGTCGGCGATCGCCGCGGAGATCGGGATGACCCCTCCGCCCAGCGCCTTCCCGACGATGACCATGTCCGCGCGCACCCCCTCGTGCTCGCAGGCGAACATCTTCCCCGTCCGCCCGAACCCCGTCTGGATCTCGTCCGCGACGAAGAGGACGTTGTTCTCCGTGCAGATGTCGCGGCACTCCTTGAGGTACCCCGCCTTCGGTATCAGGATCCCCGCCTCGCCCTGGATCGGCTCGACGAGGAAGCCCACGGTGTTCTTCGTGATCGCCGCGCGCAGCGCCTTCGCGTCGCCGTACGGGATCACCTTGAACCCCGGCGCGAACGGCCCGAACCCGTCCTTGTACTGGGGCTCGGTCGAGAACCCCACGATCGCGATCGTCCGCCCGTGGAAGTTGTCGGCGCAGCAGATGATCTCCGCCTGCCCGTCCGGCACGCCCTTCACCTTGTAGCCCCACTTCCGGACGATCTTGAGGCCCGTCTCGACCGCCTCCGCGCCGCTGTTCATCGGCAACGCCTTTTCGTACCCCGCCGTGTTGCAGAGCAACTCCAGGAACGGCCCGATCTGATCGTTGTGGAAGGCCCGCGAGGTCAGTGTCACGCGGTCGGCCTGGTCCTTCAGCGCCTGGATGATGCGGGGATGCCTGTGCCCCTGGTTGAGCGCGGAGTAGCTCGCAAGGCAGTCGAGGTACTTCTTCCCCTCCGGGTCCCAGACCCAGCACCCCTCGGCCTTCGAGATGACGATCGGCAGGGGGTTGTAGTTGCGGGCGGAGTACTTGTCGACCAGTGCGATCTGCTCTGCGCTGCCCATGGTTTCCTCTCCGATTGCGGGGGGAAACACTCTACGGCGCGGCGCAGGCCAAGTCAAACGACTCAGTCGCCCAAGCAGATTCCCAGGTCGCGGCAGGTGAGGATGGAGTCGCAGTCGAGGGGGACCTTCTTCATCCGGCGCGTGGCGTCCTCGAGCGGCACGTAGCGCACGGTCGGCGGGTCGAGGGCGACCATCACGCCGTCCTTCCCTTCCTCGAGGGCGCGGATCGCGGCGGCGCCGAAGCGCAGGGCGATGAGGCGATCGAACGAGGTCGGCGTCCCTCCGCGGAGAAGGTGGCCGAGGACGACGGTGCGCGTCTCCTTGCCGGTAAGCTCCTGGAGCCCCTGCGCGACCCGCTCGCCGGCGCCTCCGAGGCGTTCGAGTCGTCCCGCCTCGTGCGAGACGACGGAGACGCCGCCTTCCCGCGGGGCGGCCCCCTCGGCAACGACGACGATGGAGAAGTTCGCGCCGGTCTTGTCGCGGCGGCGGACCTTGTCGGCGACCTTTTCGAGGTCGTAGGGGATCTCGGGGATGAGGATGGCGTCGACCGAGCCCGAGAGGCCGGCGTTGAGCGCGATCCACCCCGCGTAGCGGCCCATGACCTCGACGACCATCACGCGGCGGTGGGACTCGGCGGTGGTGTGGAGGCGATCGATGCACTCGGTCGCGAACGAGACGGCGGTATCGAAGCCGAAGGTGATGACGGTCTTGTCGAGGTCGTTGTCGATGGTCTTGGGGACGCCGACGACGCGGATGCCCTGGCGGACGAGGGCGCAGGCGATCTCGAGCGAGCCGTCGCCTCCGATGGCGACGAGGGCGTCCATTCCTGCGGCGCGGATCTTGTCGGCGAGCTCGACGGTGTGATCGACCTCCTTGACTGACCCGTCCGGCTGGGGCGTCGGGTAGCGGAGCGGGTTGCCTCGATTGGTGGTGCCGAGGATGGTGCCTCCGAGGTGGGTGATTCCGCGGACGCGGGAGCGGGGGAGGGGGAGGAGGCCTCCCT
>ORJL010232523.1_pt1 | contig 10141 bp, 13 predicted proteins | sample 1779941 | NCBI WGS metagenome assembly ORJL01 (sample SAMEA104232317, study PRJEB22302) | groundwater metagenome | biome: forest; feature: aquifer; material: groundwater | place: USA | collected 2011-08-07 | depth 5.8 m | reverse complement strand
TGAAAATGAAAAAGACAATCAGCTCTTAAGTGAATGGCATTTGGAAAAGAAATCCCTCCCAGTAAAAATATTCGTGCCATTCGGCAAAGTAGAAGAATACAAGAGTAAAAATATTCCTTTAGACGATACATTTGCAATAAAAATATCAGAATTAGAAGCAGAAGATTGGATATCTCTATTTAATCTTCCATTTACATCACTCCCTGCAGTTCTAATGCAAAGAATAATAACTGATTTAAAAAACAAAATAAACGAATTTACTCTTGAAGATGTGCAATTCGCAATTGAGCACGACAGAAAATCAAGCCAAGACACAAAAGAAATAGCTTCTTCTTTATTTTTTGCAGCAGATAACTGGGGAATATTCTCCAAAACAAAAGAAGGAACAGAAATTAAAGATTTAATAACGCCAGGCACAACAACAATTCTTGACACTTCAGTATATAGCTCAATAGGAGTCTATAATATTCGCGCCCTAGTAATTTCATTAATATGCAAGAAACTCTTTAAAACAAGGTTAGACGCGCGTAAAAAAGAAGAAGTTCTAGCAATCCAGCATGGGCAGGATTATTTATCATACAGTTCAGAAAGAGAAGAGCCATTAGTCTGGCTCTTTATTGACGAAGCCCACGAATTCTTAAGCAATGATGTGCCAACTCCTGCAACAGCAACATTGCAGCAGCTTCTAAGAGAAGGAAGGCAGCCAGGAATATCTCTAGTGTTAGCAACGCAGCAGCCAGGCCAAATTCATAAAGACGTAATAACTCAATCAGACATTGTAATATCGCACAGGCTAACATCAAAAACAGACATAGAAGCATTGAATTCAATAATGCAGTCTTATTTGCTAGAAGACATTAAGCAACAAATGGATAATTTGCCCCAGCATAAAGGCTCGGCGATAATCCTAGATGACAATTCAGAAAGGCTCTATCCTATCAGAATCCGCCCTCGCTTTACTTGGCATGGCGGAGAAGCTCCAACAGCTGTAAAGGCTGAAGTTAAATTATAATTATCTCCATTGAATATCTAGCCAGCCGTCTCCTTCTTGAAAATATCCTTCATTAATTTTTCCTTTTCTTTCAGAAGCAGCATAAATATTATCTAAATAAGTTCTATATTGAAACGGATTTCTTCTTGCTATCTCCTCTTCAAACCTTAAATGCTCTATCCATTTTTCTAAACTCTCTTCATAACCCATAGAATATTATACATTATTATTTTTTAAATTTTTTGATATTATCAACTAATGCGAATATCAACTCTATACCTATACTTTCTAACTCCAATCTCCCCAACTTTCTTTATTTTTAATATCTTTATCTTTCTTCTGGCTTTTTTCGCCTCTTTCTCAATTAATTCTCTCAATTTATCAGCATCATCTTGATTGTAAAAGCCATAATAATGAATAATTCCGCCTTTTTTAATGGCAGGAAAAGCAATATCTAAAAAACTATCTTTCAAATTAGGCCTAGCCATGACAATTCGCTCAAATTTTTCTTTTATTTTTTTGCCAATAACTCTTCTTACATCACCTTGAACAATCTCAACTTTATCATTCAACTTGTTTCTTTCCACATTTTCGTGAGCATATTTGCTGCATTCTCTTCCTAATTCAACGCTAACAATTCTCCTTGCCTTGCTTAATTTGCCAATAACAATAGCAAAGGGTGCAACACCGCCGAACATGACTAAAACATTCTCGCCCTTTTTAACCATTCCAGCAATATCTTTCCTTTCGCTAGCTAATCTAGGAGAAAAATAACAGCTGTCAGCATTCAATCTAAAAATACAGTCATTCTCCCTATACAAAACTTCTTTAGTTTTATCTCCAGCTATATGCCCGGTCTCCTGTATTCGCAATCTTCCCTTAAATCTGTCTTTTTTCTCCAAAACAGTCCTGATATTTTTATGCTCTTTCAGGAATTTAAGCGCGAATTTCTTTTTCTCGGAAGCTCGAACACCTCGCTTAAATTTAACAATTGCAATATTTCCCATAATATCATAGCTTGCCATGCCAAAATAAAATAAAGCCTGCTTAAATAATTATTCTTTCATGAAGAAAAAGGTTTAAATACTCATTATCTCTTAAAAGATAATGATTATAATAAATCCAATAACAATGGAAATAATAAACAAAATAGAAGAAAAGGACACAATCAGAAAAATAGCAAAAAAAACAGGTTTTGCTTACTCGGCAGTATATAAGTGGACAAAAAAATTAGCATTGTTAAATATATTAAAATTAGAAGAAAAAGGCAATAAAACCTTTATTTATATAGAAAAAAATGATATATATGCTGCTTTCAAAAACTTAATTGCGAAAATAGAAGAGCATAAAAAAGAATCAAAATTCTGGAGCTTTATTAAAAAAACAAAGTTAAAGACAAGATTAGGCAAAGAAACTTCTTCAGTCTTTTGGACTAAAGGCGGATACATAACTTCTGATTTCTATAATAAAATATATTATTTAGAAATAACCAAAGAAAACTATCCAAATTTATGTAATGAATTAAAAAAACATAAAATAAATTTTTCTAAAAATGAAGATACAGAAATAAAAACAAGACCATTTATAATTATTAAAATAATAAAAAGATTAAAAATAGAAAGAATAAATAATTTGCCATTAACACCATTAAAAGAATTAATTAAATGGTGTAAAAAATTAAGATTAGAGCCTATTTTAGAACAATTAAAGATTATATATAAAATTCCAATAAAAGAAAAATATGCAGAGGTTTTTACAAATGCCTAACACAAGAGATTACATTCTTATCAGAGAAAAAGAGATAATAAAGTTAATAGAATCAATAAAAAAATTAGGCTTGAAATATATTATAGTTGGGGGATATGCTGTAGCTACAATTATGAAAAGATTTTCAGTTGATTTAGATATAGTAATAAAAGACAATGAAAAAGAAAAGTTTGAAGAAATGTTAAAAAAAGAAGGCTATTCTATCGCTTACTCAAAAGAAATATCAACTCTTTATAAAGAAAATTTTATAAGATTTGAGAAGACTATATCAAGCCTTCCAGTAAGCGCAGATTTCCTTATCAATGGTTTAGTATCAAGAACTACAAACGCTTCCTGGAGTTTTGAATATATAAAAGAAAATTCAGAAATTAGGAATCTTGAGGAATTATCTATAATGGTCCCAAAAAAAGAGCTTTTAATTGCCATGAAGCTCCATAGCGGAAGAATTTCAGATATAAGAGATATAGTGGCATTATCAAAAGATAGCTCAATAGACTTAGTATTAAAACACTCTAAGCGTGGAGATATAGAAAAATTAAAGAAAAATATCTCTAATTCACTTGAATATATTAAAAGCAAGAACTTTCGCGATAGTTTTCAGGGTGTTTTTGGCATACATTCCCATGCAGAAGAATTAGCCAAAAACTGCGAGGAAATGTTAAAAGCATTAATAAACTCCTAAAATTATAAGCCCTAAATTCTATCTTAATAATTCTCGCAAATGGCTCAAAGCAAAAGATATTCTCTTTCCCATGTATTTCTGCACCCATTCAGGAACAAAGAATTTCCTGTCCATATTGAAAAATTTTGATAAATCTTCTGTATTTTTATTTATAATTCTTCTAGCCACATAATCGCCGCAAAAAGCAGCCCAAGGCAATCCAGCACATCCTAAAGCATACTGAATAGATTTATTGCCTTTCTCGTAATCAATAATAGGCGTCAAATCCTTAGTAACATCTATCAATCCCATCCAATAATGAGTAAAATCAACATCTTCTATTTCAGGAAAGCGATATTTAATTTCTTTAATAAAGGAACTTATAGGTTTAGGAGAATAATAATGCCTTGGATAATAACTAGCCATTACAGTAGAGCCTCCTAAAATAAGGCGATTGCCCTCAATAGGCCTATAATGCATATAAATTAAGCGACTATCCCAGCACATCATCTCCCCATCAGGAAATAATGCCTTCATTTCTTTATCACTTAAAGGCTCACTTACAGTTAAATATGTTTGAAGATGATAACACTTTTTTGATAGCTCTTCATTAAATTCACTCTTCATTTTATCCATGCATATTATAATATTATTTGCTTTTACACTTCCTAAATGAGTAATAGCTGTGTTTCCATTCATCTTATTAACTTCAGAATCTTCAAAAACTCTAACTCCTTTTGATAAAAGCAAGTTCTTCATTTCTTGTGTATATGCAAAAGAATTTATTCCATAAGAGCCAGGATATCTCATCCCCATAGTATACCCTTTTCCAGGATGAACTTTCTTCAAGCCTTTTTCATCATATACCTTATAAGGCAGCTTCATCTCTTTTCTTACTTCAATTTCCTCTTTTAACTGCTTATTATGAGATTTCTTTATAGAAACATAAAAAGAATCTTGCTTTCTCAAATCACAATTAAACTTATTTTTCTTTACAGTATCAACAATAAGCTTAACGCCCTCAACTGGAATATTATAAATTTTTTTAGCTTCTTCAACCCCCAATGCATTTATTAATGTACTAATATCTTCCTCACTTTCAGGAGTTAAAAAGCCAGCACTCCTTCCTGAAGAGCTTCCGCCACAAATCCTTTTTTCCAAAAGAACAACATCTCTCCCGGCATCAGCAAGCCTCAAGGCAGCATGCAATCCAGCAAAACCGCCCCCAATAACAAGGCAATTACAATTTATCTTTCCTTTCAAAGGAGGGCAATAAGGAGTCTTTATGTTTAAAGTCCCTGTATAAAGCCAATTTTCTAAAAGCATTTTCACCTCAATATCTTATAATCTAATTGATTTAAAAATCTTCCTAAAAAATCAAATAGAGAAAAAGTTTATATAACTAAAATCCCAAATAAAGTGAGACAAAAAAGGCAAAATGAAGAAATATACTGGCTATCTAATAATGCTCCTAGGAATAATAATTCTAGCAATCGCAAATATTCTTGAAGTAAGGAATTTTATTATAAATGTCTTGAATTTCCCAGAAATAAGCCAAGTTCCTGAAATGTATTTATCTTTAGCAGGTTTAATAATCGGAATTATAGGAATTTTTATTATTACAAAATCATCTAAGAGATTTACGCAAGCAAATGCAGAAGTTCCAATTTATCATAAAAATAAGATAGTAGGATACAGAAGGCATTAAAAAATTAGTGAATTCTAGCAATAGCTGCTTCAATTCTACGTTGTTCTTCTCGTAATCGAGCTGCTTCGCCATGGCTTAATCCAGGAATAGCTAAAGCGCTTGTAATACGCCTAAGTTCTTGTTGGAGTTCACTTCTTAAAAGAAGATTATGCGTGTCTTCTCCTCTACGAATCATTCCTATAATCATTCTTATTCTAATAGACCTCTCAAATACCAATATCAAGAATGAAATACAGGCAATCAAAATATACCACCACCCTAAATTATTCCACCACTCATTTCCAACTGCTAAACTATCCCATCTATAAATGGCCAATGCTAAATAAATAATTATAAAAGTGACCCACCCAACTCTTCTAAGAAGAGCAGAATCAATATTTTCAATAAAAAAGAAAAATATCACCAAAGGGAAAATAGAAGAAAGAGCTATACCCAAAACTCCATAAGGTAACCATATAAAATTAATAATTTCATTTGTAGTAAGATATCTAACAGCCATCAAAGAGATAACTATAGTAGCAGCTGTTACCACAAATTTATTATTGCCTAAGCCTGGAATGCGTGATAAACTATATTTTACAATAACAAGCAACAATAAAAATACTAAGAACTTAATAAAAACTAATTCATTATTTCCTATCTCACCAAAGAAGAAATTTAATAAACTATAAAATGTCTCTTTTATCATAGAAGAATCAAAAGGAGTTGCTCCAGAAACAAAAGGCGTAATTGTTGTCAATAAAAACAAAAAAATTATTAAATATCTCTTTTCTAACATTGACCAAAAAGGCAGAGTATCTTTATAAATATTACTTCAGTTTAGCAATTTCAACTTGTAATCTATTAATCTCTCTCTGTGCAACTGCCTGCTCGGTCTTATTGCCGGACTTTATAGCTCTATCTCTTACTTTAATCTGGTCATCAATATCTTCCATAAACTTAGCTGCAGAAACAAGATTCCTGCCAGAAAGTTCCTTACCTAATGAACTTAAAACAAATCTTGAGCGTAATTGTTTATCAAAATAAATTGCTAATCCTGACAAAATCCCAACTATCAAATAAATCCATGCAAAATTCTCCCAAAACTGTTCACCGACTCTTAAATTTTCCCATCTATAAATAGCTAAACCAATATAAACAACACAAAATGTTATCCATCCTGTCTTTCTTATAACGCGGCTCTCAAAGCTCTCAATCAAAAAGAAGAACAGTATAAAGGGAGCGAGTGTTGCAACAACAACAGCAAATACTCCTTGGGGCAACCATATAAACTCAACAATTTGTGTAGTAGTCAAATACCTTGTTCCTATAATAGCAATCACCAAAGCCACTAAAAAAGAAAGAGGCTTGCTATTCTGTAATCCAGGCACTTTTTTTGCTCCAGAGTAGCCTACTGCCAATATAAGAATTAAAGCTAGAAACTTAATCAATAACATTTGGCCATCAGGAAAGTCTCCAACAACAAACTTTAAGAAAGGATTCAAAGGTTTAACAATAATATTATCAATAGCATTGGAAACATCTTCTGTAATTCCGGCAGAAACAAAACTCATTAAAAAAATAGATAATACTATATAAACAAAAAAAACAAACAACCCTCTCTTTACAAGCTGCATAGATTATTCAACAATTATTACTATTTAAATATTGCGCCAAAATTTTAAGAAAGCGATTAATTCCAAATAATCTTTTTATAAATAGTAATATGGCTCTCTACAAACTCATAAAAAGTATTATAAATACTTTCTTTCTATTCTTATTATGAAAAGAGCAGGTGTAATATTTATTATAATAATATTTCTAAATATATTTTTAGCAAATGGAATCGATGAAAAAGATGTTCTAAACAAAAGCACTTATATAGAAGGCACAAAGGGAATATCTTCAAAAGAAATAAACATGCTAGAGCCAATAAATACATTAATTAAAGAAGTGTTTAGGCTTAAAGAAGAAAAAATAACAGTATCTTTGCTAGTAATAACTCTAATTATCTGGTTAATTATTACTAAATTAATAAGCGATATCGCACATCTAATGCCTTTTTTTGATAAAAAACTTGTCGCAATAACAGCCTCAATTATAATAGCAACCATGATAGCTCTAACAGGCATAATAAAAGAAATAACCTTATTTATTTTAAACCTAAAAACACTTTATACAATAATTGCTATAATTATAGCAGTAATTATTTTAATAATTGTCTCCAAATTTGTAAAAATATTTAAAAAATTAGAAACAGCTGGAAAAATTACATCTGCAGAAATAGAAGGAATGAAAGCAGGAAAAGGAATAGAAACAGCTAAAATAAAAGAAACGTAAGATAAACTATGAAGAAACTGACCTCATTCCTTTAACATATGCTGAAGTTTCAGCAACTTTCTCTCCTAAACTTTGCTGTTTCTCTTTCTCAAGTTTCTTCTTGCGCTCTGCTCCAATCTTCTTTATAACTATCTTTGCATATAAAATAGCAAATACATAAATAACGATAAGAATAAGCCAAGAAATCCAAAACCAGATTCCCTCCCTATACAATAACAAATTCAAAAGAATATCCGAGAAAATATAGTAAATTCCAATATGCCCAAGAATTACGGCACAACCTAAAGAGATTAAAATAGTTGTTCCCTTCTTTAAAAATAAGATATCTTTAATAGAAAAAAATAATAACAAAAAAACAAACAACCACATTAAAGAAATCATAAAAAATTTAAAAGATAAATCATAAGATTCTCCAAAAATAAAAACAAAAACTATGCTGATTTTTCTAAAAAAACTATCAACAGCAGATACAAAGGAATTTTTTAATAAAAGCTCTTTCCATTGCTCAGAAAGAAAATTAACATTGTCTTTCTCTGTAAATTCCCTTAGCTCTTCAGTAGCATTTAATATCTTACCTGCATCGCCGCTAGCTTCCTCGCCAATATTTTCAGCACCTTGAGTTAAAACATTTCCGAAAAATAGTGCAGAGATTAAAAAAATTATTAAAAGTACTTTTATTTTCATCATATATTAAGGTAAAAATAATTTAAATATTTTAAGCAATTATCCTCTCCAGTTATCAAATTTCTGACCTTTTTCACGAAGTTGTTGAGCAATTTTATTAAACTGGGCAATTAGATTTTTTCTTACTGTATCATCCCTCGTATCGTTTATCTGCTCGCTCAAGACAGATGCCTTTCCCATCAGTTTAGCAATAACATCTTCTTTTAATTGTGTGCTAAAAGAAGATATTTGTTGCTTAAAGGCAAAATATAAGAGCCTATGTTCCCACAATAACATGGCTAAACCTACTAATAATATGCCTAAGTAAAACCATTTGACTCCTGCAGATATATCTTCTGCAGTAATTAATCTAAAAAGTGTAACTAAAATAAAAGCTGCCCATAAAAATTTAGCGAACAAAATATGTTTTTCTTCATATAACCTTTTTGTTATAGCAAGAATAGCAAAAAAAGGAACTATCGCTGTCAAAACAATGCCTAATGCACCATAAGAAACTAATATTGCAGATATCTCCATAGAAGTCAGCCAAAAAGTAGCAAGGATTGCAACAACTGCTGAAATACCAATTGCAATGTAATTGGCACCCTTACCCTCACCATTCAAAAACGGAATAAAAGGAGTTATAGAGTAAATAATCAAAGCAACCAATATGAAAATCAGAATTTTTGAAAATAGTCCTCCTTTCTCCCAAAAGTCTATATTTGTATTACTGCCTTCTTTATTAAGTGCTTTTTCCAATAATGCATTAAGTTTATTAAGAATATCGTCTGCGATTGAAGTCCCACTACTGCTTTCAGCAGCAACAACGAAAGAAACCATAAGAAAGATACCAAAGATAATTAAAGTTAATAAAACAAAATGTACTTTAGTCACTCTCAATTTATTCATATATTACTTAAAATTAATTTATTTATAAACCTTTCTCTAAGAAAACTAAAACAGCTTTCTCTATTCTGCCTTTTAATCTATCCTAAGAAAGTAATTTCTTCCCACCTTTATCTTTTTTATGCTTCTCAAGAAAATTTTCAATCTCTTTTATAATCTGCTCAAAATCTTTCAAACCATCTTTAATGTCTTCAAATGCCTTCTTATCGTCTATTTTCCCATATTTATGAACTAAAATATTTCTAAACTTCTTCATCTCTGCAATTAAAGATAAAATTTTGTTATCCAAAATATTATTTTTTCTTAGATTATTTATAATATCTTCCTCCATTTCAGGCACACCTAATCTTAAATCAGAGTTTATTATATTAAAAATGTCAATAACACTTTCGATAGCAAATTCTACTTTCTTATAAATTCCTTCTTTAATTAATCCCAAGTTCAAGAATTCGCCTAATCCTTCAGGAAGGTTTTCTTCAACAACAGCTATACTTTCTATGACATCATTAAGTTTGCTTTCTATCTCTTCTATTCTAAAGCCTCTTTTCTTTATCATTTTACAAGAGCCCTCATTTTTATATAATCATAATAATACTTCTTAAAGTCTTCAAATCTTTTAATAATATCATAAGCGCAGTCGTAAACAAAAGTCATATCTTTAGCATAAATTACCTTTCCCTTTAAAACCTCTTTTTGTACATATAATGGCAAATCCTGCAAAACATGAACATCAAATTTATCTGGAACTTCCCCTAAAATTTCTTTTCTAAAATCATACCTCTCCCTGTCATTTCCTTCATAATAAACAGCAAAATCATAATCAGACATTGGCCCTGCCTTTCCCGTAGCCTGTGAGCCAAATAAAATAACAAATTTCACTCTATCAAAATCAGGCAATGCCTTCAATTTTCTCATAAATAAACTAATTTCTTTCTTCATATAAAATCTAATAAATTTAACTTTAAATTACTTTCTAAAACAGCTTCCTCTGGCTGCTCTGTTTCTTAATTTCTTCAATTATCATCTTTTTTCCTGCCTTTCCCATCTTTATGCTTCTTCAAAAAATTTTCAATCTCTTTTATAATCAATTAAAAACTCTTCAATCAAACATAAATCTCAATTATCT
>ORJL010703006.1_pt1 | contig 10143 bp, 6 predicted proteins | sample 1779941 | NCBI WGS metagenome assembly ORJL01 (sample SAMEA104232317, study PRJEB22302) | groundwater metagenome | biome: forest; feature: aquifer; material: groundwater | place: USA | collected 2011-08-07 | depth 5.8 m | reverse complement strand
TCGCCGCGGCGGCCGCCCTCCGGGCCATGATCCGCCGGGAATCGAACTCGGCCGCCGAGAGCGCGGCACTTCCAGAGGCGAAAACGCTCCTCCGCGACCAGGCCCGCCACCCCGTCCGCAACGTCGCCTGGCGCGACGCCGCCGCGTTCGCGCGGTGGGCGGGGAAGCGGCTCCCGACCGAGGCGGAGTGGGAGAAGGCGGCTCGGGGGACCGACGGCCGCAGGTATCCTTGGGGCGGAGAGTGGGACGTCAGGCGCTGCCGCGCAGGGTTGGACGCCGAGGCCGGGCCCTCGCCCATCGGCAGCTTCCCCGAAGGCGCCGGGCCGTACGGCGGCCTCGACCTGGCGGGAAACGTCTGGGAATGGGTCGCGGACTGGTACGGCGAGTCGGCCTACGCCGGCCAGGACGGCGCCGCGGACCCGCAGGGCCCCGCCGGCCTTCCGGACGGCCGCCTCCCCGGCCCCGAACCCGGCGCGAACCTCCTGCGCTCCCCGCAACAGGGCCGCGAGTCGGACACCCGCAAGGTCGTCCGCGGCGGCTGCTGGGCCGGAGGCCTCGCCGGACAGGCCGCCTTCAACGCCCGCGCCTCGAGACGCCTCTGGGCCAACCCTTCCTACGGCCAACCCGACGTCGGATTCCGTTGCGTGAAGGACGCCAAATGAAAAACCGCACCTCGTGGAGATGGCAGCGATGGCAGTGATATGAGGCACACCCGGGAGCCTATGACGCCTCGCTGGATGGCCACGGTTCTGGGAGTCGCCGCCGTCGCGGTCTCGGCGCTTGGTCTCGCGCAGGACCAGGACCGCCCCACGGCGCCGTTCGACCCCCCGTCGCCCGGCACTTCTCCCTCGCGGTTCGGGAAACTGACGAGCCGGCGCTGGGCGTACGGGATGCCGTACGTGCGGGAGAACCTCGCGCCGGTCGAAAACCCGAACCCGGCGCCGGAACCGCAGCCGCGGCGGGAGCACCCCTTCGGCGTGGCCGTTTCCGGTGACGGGGCGAAAGTCTACGTCGGTCTTACGGGCTCCGAACTGGAACCGGGCAGCGAGGTCGCCGTCTACGACGTCGCGCAAGGCGGGGTCGTCAAGCGCATTTCGCTCAAGCCGGAGAGCGAGGCGGGTCCGCCGGGTTCCAGCCCCTTCCACCTGACGATGCACCCGGGCGGCCGGTTCCTGCTCGTCACCAACCGCTTTTCCAATTTCGCGAGCGTCATCGACACGAAGACCGACGCGGTCGTCTCCGAGATCCCGCTCGACTTCTACGCCCAGGGCGTCGCATTCGACCGGGAAGGCCGAACGGCCTACATCGCGAACCGGTATCTCGACCAGGTCTTCGTGGTCGACGTCAAGGCCGGCGGCAATTCATTCGACGCGTCGATGCGGGTGATGGGAGGCCTGGACGACACGAGGTTTTTCGACGAGGTCCATCCCGTCCTGGCCCGTACCTGCGCGACCAGCGGCTGCCACGACAAGAGCCGCGGCGGATTCGTGGCCGGACCGGATTCCCGGGAGAGTTTCTTCTCGGCGATCCCGCACATCACTCCGGGCCGTTCCTCCGGAAGCCGGCTCCTGCGCGCGGTAACACGCACCCGGCACGACGGCTACGCGGACGTCAAGCCCCTGCATCGGAGCCACGCGATGGGGACGGTCGTGTTCGCCGATCCGGATAACGACGCCGACTACCGGATGATCGCCCGCTGGATCGACGCGGCGTCCGAAGGTCCCGGCGTCGCCGTGGGAAACCCGCGGAGCCAGCCGAAGATCTGCGTCCTGAGCACGGACGGCCGCTACCTCTTCGTCGGAAACACCGGGACGCAGGACATCTCCATCGTCGACACGAGGATCCTGCGCGAGGTCGGCGCGATCTATGTCCAGAATGCCGTCGACGACATGAAGATCCACCGCTCCTCCGGCACGGGGCACGACTACCTTCTGGTGGCTACCCGGGGCGTCGGCTTCGGCGTACCCAGGGAACGGGACCCTTGGGGAGGGGAGAGTTGGAATGTCCGCAACCCTGCCGCGCAGTTCTCCGTGTGGCGCGACACGGGCACGGGTCGGATCCTCCCGAGGTCCGGGCAGGAGATCCTGGGGCCTTTTGATGCCGTGGACGGGACCGCGGAGATGGGCTTTCGCGACATGCAAAACGACATCGTCCTGATCGACATCGCCCACATCGGCATTCCGGAGATCTCGTCCACGGGAGGGCCCAGCTACCTCGCCATGCCCAATCGCTATGAGGCACACCGGGGATGGGTGCGCTACACCTCCGACACCGCGGAGTCCACCTACGGGGACGTCAAAGGGGACATCCCACCGGATCTCATGCGAGTGGTCGGGGCGATGCCGGAACAAATGGCGATCGTCGGCGACCGCCTCTTCGTGACCATGCAGGGGAGCAACCAGGTCCAGGAGTGGAGGATCAACGTCACGGCCGCGGATCCGAGCGACTATCTCGTGCCGGTGGGCGTCTACGCGACGGGGCTCCAGCCGATGGGGATCGCCGTGAGTCCGAGCGGGACGATCTACACGGCGAACTTCCTGGGAGGATCGCTCACGGTCATCGATCCGGCGCGCGGCGAGTCACGCGAGGTGATCGTCGATCCCTCGGTGCTGCGCCTGCCGGTGCCGGCCACCAACGCCGAGCGCGGAGAGATCTTCGTGCGCGGCGCCGCCTTTTCCTCGGACGGCGACACCTCCTGCTTTCATTGCCATCGAACGGATACCAACGACGGACGACCCTGGGGCACCCACCAGGTGCTCGGACAGGAGTATTCCTCGGAGCGAGGCGACCAGTCGCGGCGCGCCATAGGATCGACCATGGGCGTTCCGCAGTTGCGCGGGCTCTTCGGCATCCAACCGCTCTACTTCGAGGGGACGTTCACGGTGTTCGAGCAACCGCGTGAGGCCATGATCGAGCAAGCGCTCATCGACGACTTCCTCGGCCCCTTGCCGGCCGGAGACTATACGGGTCTCGAAGCCCATGTCCTCCTTTCGGGGGCGGGCGATCTCCCCCTCCCGGCGATCCCGCCCGAAATCCGTTCGAGCCTGGAAGAGCGGCGCGACGAGATGTTCCGGGAACTCTCGCTGAAGTATTTCGGGAAGGCGTTCACGCTGCGGGATCTCCAGCGTTTCGCCGGCGAATGGCAAATAAGCGAGCCCCGTCTCCTGCCCAACCCCTTCGACCGGACGAGCCGTTCGGTCTTGCGCGGAAAGGCGCTGTTCGAGGCTCCGCAGGTCGGTTGTGTGTCGTGTCACGCTGCCCCCCATTTCGCGAAGAAGGATCTCCCGAACAACCGGCAGCAGGCTTTCGAACCGGTGGTGACGCTGACCGCGCGCGACGGCGCGTCCACGCTGATCGGCATGAACCGCCTGGACTACCTCAACCATGTCCCGCGCGACCTGGAGCCGTGGGATATCGGCCGCGTCGAGGAGACGCAGGGACACTTCACGTCGTTCCAACTTCGCGGGATCTGGGATCGCCCGCCGGTCTTCCTCCACCACGGGATGGCGCGGACCTTGCACGAGGTGTGCTGCACGCCGGGCCACCCGGGACTTCGCAAGTTCAAGTACGATCCGCTGGTGGGCGGCGTCGCCGAGCGACCCGATCGGAGGGAGGTCGGCTTCAACACGACCTGGCTCTTCGAGAAGCCCGCCGAGAAAGTGAAGCAGCACATGAAGTCGAGGGCCCGGCTCGGGGTCGACACCCACGGCGGCACCTCGCAGTTGACGGCCCAACAGATCGACGACCTGGTCGACTTCTTGAATTCCATCCCATGACCGCGCGAAAGACCCGCAGGGAAGCGGTGGCGGCGATATGAGGCACACCATGCGAAGTGCGAAACGGAACGGGAAGGCCGGGAACGCCCCGGCGCCCGCGGAGCCGACGACGGTCATCCTCTGCTTCGAGCCCGGGGCGGGGCCGGAGGCGGCGCGCCGGGCGCTCAAGGCGCTCGGCCTGCCGGGCGTTCCGGACAATCGGAGCCGGTGGTTCGAGCCGGGACTGCTGACCATCCGCGCGGACGGGGCCGTCCCGCGGGAGATCCAGGAACGCCTCGCCGCCCTGCCCGGCGTGCGCCGCGTCTCCGCGATGCCCGCGGGCCACCGCCTCGTCACGCACGCCTTCGCGCGCGCCGACGCCGCGGTCGCGCTCGCCGGCGGAGCGGCGGTCGGGGACGGCACGCTCACGCTCATCGCCGGCCCGTGCAGCGTCGAAAGCAAGTCCCAGATCTGCGGGATCGCCGCGCAGGTCAAGGCCGCCGGCGCCAGGGTCCTCCGCGGCGGCGTCTTCAAGCCCCGCACCTCCCCCTACTCCTTCGGCGGCATCGCCGAGCGCGGCCTCGAGTTCCTTGCCTGCGCCCGCGAAAAAACCGGCCTGCCCTTCGTCACCGAGGCCCTCGACGCCTCCCAGTTCGACCTCGTCGCCCGCTACGCCGACATGATCCAGATCGGCTCGCGCAACATGTCCAACTTCCCCCTGCTGTTCAAGGCGGGCGCGCATCCCGCGGGAAAACCCATCCTCCTCAAGCGCGGCTTTTTCTCCACCGTGGAGGAGTATCTCGACGCCGCGGAATACGTCCTCCTCGGCCGCATGCTCGCCGGCGCGGACCGCCCCGGGTTGATCCTCTGCGAACGCGGCATCCGCACCTTCGAGACGTCCACGCGGTTCACGCTCGACGTCGCCGCCATCCCCATCCTCCAGGAGTGCTCCCGCCTCCCCGTGATCGCCGACCCCAGCCACGCCGCGGGCAACCGGAAATGGGTCCCCCACCTCGCGCGCGCCGCCGCCGCGGCCGGAGCGGACGGGCTCATCATCGAGGTCCACACCCGCCCGGACCGCGCGTGGTGCGACGGGGATCAGACCATCACGCCGGAGCAGTTGCGCGTCCTGATGGGGGAAATGACAGCGCTCGCGCCCTTCGTTCCCGCTCCTCGAGGATCCGCGTGAACGGCGACACCCGCCGCCGAGGACGAATGACTACGCGGCCATGTCCGCCGTGAACGGGGAGGATCCCACCTGGCTCAAGCAGGCGCGCGCGATCGAGTCGAGCCTCGGACTGCGGCATCGGATGGCGACCGGCGATCCGTCGCAGGTGCCCGCGAAGGAAGCCGCCGGCGTGGAGCGCTGATCCCTCGCGCGATGCGTCCCGACACCCGCCTCGGCCCGGTTCCCCGTTCAGGGCCGGGGCGGACCGCCGGGGATCGAGCGGTATCGCGCTCGCAGGACTCTGCCGCTCGGCTGCTCGGCCGGACGAACCCTTGACACGACACAGGTCGAGGCAAGTACACTGGGCTTGGAGGTCCATTCTGGAGGTCTCCATGCCGTACTTCGCGGGGAGTCGTGCCGAGAACGCGCCCGGGTGCGCCTGCCGAGCTGCCTCGAAGGTCGAGTATCTGCTCATCCTGGCCGTCGTCTCCATCGCCGCCGTTGGATCGGCAACTCTCTTCGGTCGTCGGATCTCCCGGTTCTTCGAGACCACGGCTCAGAGCGTGGATCAGGGGACGCCGATCGATTCGACGCTCCAGTTCCCGAGTAAGGTTGCCGAGGACGGTGCCACGCCCAAGGGCAGTTTCCCGGGTCCGAATCCCGAAAATGACTACACGCAGTTCTACCAGTCCCTGCTGGGCGACACCAAGCCGGTGGTTGACGTCATCGACGGCAACGTGAGGCTCCTCGATGACCTGCCGTCCAGCATCGCGCTTCCCACCAACCTCAAGGAGCAGATGCGCGCGGGACGGCGCGGGACGAACAAGGATGGTTTCGAACGCGGGGCAAACGTGCGGGGGCAGAATGGGAACATCGTGTTCGGCAACCCGGGCCGCGGGAGGGAGCCGACTCCGAGGGAAAAGGAGGAGGGAGCCGGGGCGGCGATACAGGTCAGGAGGGACGACGGCGACCTGGGCAATTTTCATTCACACCCCGACTTGAAACACTTCAGCCACGTGGATCTCATGAGCCTGGCCGAGGACGCGGGAGACAAGCTCAAGTTGCTCGAGCTGGCGAACGGCAAGCAGTGGGTCATCGTGCGGACGAAAGACACCCATCCACAGCTGACGGCGGAATCCGTGAACGATTGCTACGCCCGAGCCTTCCGCAACAAGTTCTCGAGCTACCTGAACCAGGCCGGCGGGGACATCGGACTGCTCGGCAACCTCGCACCGCCGATGAAAGACTTTTCGGAAATGGGCGTCGCTGAGATCATCCTGCATGCGGCCGCGATCGCCGCCCACGCCGGGACCCGACTTCCCGAGGATACCAACCCGCTGATGGAGGCCATGACGGAAGCGGGCACGATGGCGGTGGTGAAGGCATTGGGGTTCGGTGCGTACCGGGGACAGAACTGCGAGCCGCTCGGGCGAGTGGACAACAAGGATTGAGCCGTCGCTGCGAATGCAGCCACGACGCGGGCGGACCGGTACGCCTACGTCTGCGTTGCGCGCAGGGCGGGACGCATGCCTTGCCGTCGGCCTGGGGAACCGGTGCGCAGGATTCATCTCCGACGCCGAAGCCTGGAGCGGATGATCCGGGCCTGGCTTCTCGTTGCGCTTTGATGGTCGGTGCAATGGAGCGCAAACCATGGGCAGACTCTCCGTCGTCGTGTGCCTGATCCTCGGCGTCGCCGCGGGAGTGCAGGCTCAACCCGCCGAATTCCCGTGGCCGATCCACCTCGAGTACTCTCGTACCTATGCGACCGGAGAAAAGGTGTCGTTCCGCCTGGACGAGTCCGGTCAGGTGGCCGGCACGGTCCTCCTCGCCGGGGGGAGTGACGTCGAGCCGATTCCGTTCGTCTGGGGGGTCCGCGAAGAGGATGGCCGAGGGATCGTGTCCCCGGTTCTCCTGAGAGATGCAGCGGCCCTGGGAGCGACGGCCGAGTCCGCTCCTGCCGGTGAGGCAGGGGTCTGGTACCGATTGAAAGCGGGGCAGGAAGTCGTGCTGCGGTGGATACCGGACCGGACGTTGGTCATGTTGCAGTTGGTCCCGAGCGCCGTCAAACCGGACCAGGAGATTCTCGTGAAACGGGACCACCCTGTGGCCGGCGCCCTGGACAAGATGCAGCTCGTCACGGGAGCGGCATGGGCCCTGGGCAACGCCTGGCACAAGCGAGGGATGCCGCATTTGGCCGCAGAAGCGTGGGACGAAGCGTACGCGGCGTTCAACGAGGGACTGAACCGGGTCCCAATGCTCGACGACAGCCTCGAGTGCCGATATTACCACATCTACGACCCGGTGAAGGACGCCTGCAAGGGCGGCGAACGCGAGTACTGGGCGGGCAAGACCGGGGAACAGCTTTGGGGCCGCCTGTTCCTTGCCAAGGCGAAGTACCGTTGGGATCCGAACTCCGACCTCGACCTCAACTTCGCGCCGCTGTCGTTCTGGCCGTCCCAGCGCCACCCTGCCTGGCCCTGGGACTGGGAGCGCCCTGCTGCGGGATTCGAGGAGCAGGCGCTCTCGCAGTCGGGCGACCCGACCGTCGGAGTTCGCTATGCTCGACCGACCCACTGGCCGAAATCGGGCAGCGAGGGTTCGGAGGGCGAACTGGAGAAGTTCGTGGGCGGGGCTGAGTTCCTGGGAGTGCAACCGGTGCCCTCGGCCGACGGGAAGACTCTCGGCAGCATCGAGTTCGGATGCGCGAGTCTGCCGGCGGACGTCTCCCTCCTGCGGGTCCTGCATGCGGCGGTGGAGCCGCTCCGGACGGACATCTACTGGCTGGGTCTGTACCGGCGCCCGCGGATGGTCCACGCGCAGGCGATGGCCCTGGCCGGGAAACACGCCTTCTTCTGGGTCGCCGTGCAGAGCGGAACGCAAGTCGCCTGCATGCGTGCCAAGTTGGCGATTGGAACCGAGGGCGTCGCCGAGGAGGTGAGGAAAGCGGTCGCGCAGATCGCCGCTTCCCTGGAACCCCGTCCTTTGAGTGCAGGCCCGCGAGTGCAACGGGGTCAGGAAGTCCGCGTGGAAGGGACTCGACTTCGGTTCGAGGCTCCGGCGGGGTGGAAGGAAGAGAAGACGAAGGAGGTCCCGTCCGGTGTGTTCGTTCGCCAATTCTCTCCTCCGGGCGATGCTCCTCGCTACCGCCTGGTGATCGCGGTCTACAACGAGAAGGCGGATCCCCGCTGGAACGTCCCGCTCCCGCATCCGGCGGAGGGAACCTCGCAAGGCTCGGTCCAGGGTCCCGGGAAGCGGTTGGGAGAGGTGGTGGTATTCGCGGGAGTTTCGCCTCAGTGGGGCACGGTGGAGCAGTTGCAGGCGGTCTTCGGAGAGGAAACTCTGCCCGTCTACCGGTACCTCCTCGATCAGGACCCGTTCGGCACCAGAGAGCCATGGGACCGAGTCGAGGTATGGCTGGTCTGTGCGTCCAAGGATGAGGGGCTGTTGAATGAAGGGGCCATCCTGCTGGAAACCGTGGCTTCGAGTTTCCACCATTCCAAGTGAGGGACGGGCTCTCTTTCCTCTTCAGGGCCGGGGCTCTCGCGCCCTTCGTTCCCGCTCCTCCAGGATCCGCGTGAACGGCGACACCCGCCGCCGAGGACGAATGACTACGAATCTTGGAGGATCTTGCGAATCTTCGCAGCCTGATCTCCTCCGGCCGGGTATTGTCAACCAGACTCACCAGTTCACGCACTGGCCGAAGGAGGCGCCATGCCGATTTCACCGGAGGTTCCGGACGTCCGTCGCCGCTGGCGGACGGCTCAAGCCGTTGCGTTCGGTGTGGGTCTCGCGGTGTTTGCCGCCCTGGTCTTCTGGCCGGAGGCAGGCCTCACGGTGCTTTGGAGCTTCCTGATCCCCGTGGCCCCCGCCCTCGTGGCCTTCGTGCCCGGAGTCTGGCGCAACCTCTGTCCGCTGGCCTGGGTTGCTCTGCTTCCCGCGCGGCTGGGCATCGGCTGGGACCGGCCGTCGTCCCCGCGACAGCGGGCGTGGTTCGCACGCATCGGGGTGGTTCTTCTCCTGGCCATCATCCCGCTCCGTCACGTGGTGCTGGACTTGAACGGGCCGGCGACCGCCGCTCTGCTGGCCGGCGCCGTGTTTGCCGCCGTGGGCATGGGACTGCTCTTCCGGCAGAAGAGCGGCTGGTGCTCCGGGGTCTGTCCGATCCATCCCGTGGAGCGACTCTACGGAGTCGCGCCTGCCGTAGCGGTAGCCAACGCACACTGCGGGGCGTGCCGGACCTGTGTCGCGCCGTGCCCCGATTCCGTGGCCGAGAGCGATGCCCTGACCGCAAACGGCGACCCATGGCACAAGCTCACCGGTCTCCTCATGGCCGGCGCGTTCCCCGGGTACGTGTGGGGGTGGTTCCATGTCCCCCACTACGCGGGCGGAGAAGGATGGCGACACCTGGACCAGGCGTACGGCCTCCCCCTGCTCGGGGGGGCGTCCACGCTGGCGGCCTTCCTGTTGCTGCGAGCCTGGATGCCTGCAGGCCGCCTGCCCCTGCTATTCCGGGCTTTTGCGGCCTCGGCCATCGGTTGCTACTACTGGTATCGCGTCCCCTCTCTGTTCGGCCTGGGCCTGTTCCCCGGCGATGGCGTGCTGGTGGACTTGCACACGGTCCTTCCGGTCTGGTTCGTGGAGGTATCCCGGGGCGCCACGACCTTGCTGTGCGCCTGGTGGTTCCTGGCCCGCGGTCACATCCGACGGCCGTGGACCGTCCGACCGCCGGTCATGCCATGCCTCGCCACCGCGGCGCCGCTCCAGGTGTGAACCCGCCCCGGAGCGCGAGCGGGCACGACGGTTGCGGCTATGGCCTCGGGTGCCGTCCGGGAGCGTTGTTTGCGCGGGGTTTTCCCCGCGCGACCTTTCAAAGTCCCCCACGTCTCCGCGCGAGCGCGGGATCTATCCCGGACGGCACGTCCGGGCACGGCAACAGGGGAGCGCCATGGGTCTTCTCGAGCATCGTGTCGCGGTCGTCACCGGCGCCGGGCGCGGCATCGGGCAGGCGATCGCGTTCCTGTTCGCCCGCGAGGGGGCGCAGGTGGCCGTGAATGACGTCGACGCCGGACCGGCGGAGGAGACCGCGAGCCGGATCGTCGCCGAGGGCGGCCGGGCGTTCGCCTGCGCGGGCAGCGTGGCCGACGCTTCCGCCACCGATCGGCTCATGAAGGAGACCTTCGAGCGCTGCGGGGCGATCGACATCCTCGTCAACAACGCGGG
>ORJL010554948.1_pt1 | contig 10144 bp, 10 predicted proteins | sample 1779941 | NCBI WGS metagenome assembly ORJL01 (sample SAMEA104232317, study PRJEB22302) | groundwater metagenome | biome: forest; feature: aquifer; material: groundwater | place: USA | collected 2011-08-07 | depth 5.8 m | reverse complement strand
CGCGATTGTCGTTTGTAAGAACCGACCCCTGACGTCTTCACACGATCGATTTGGAAACGGCAAACGCCGCTGTAACCCAAACGCGGACTGCCCTCGTGCCGGCAAGGGTGCGTGCCGACTGGACGAAACCCCGTTGGGGTTTTTCCCCTCCCCCCGTGTCCCCAGGGTGGTTCGTTCCTCGCGACCCTGGGCTGGAGGACTGAATCCCGTTGGGATTCTGAGTCAGGCTGGGCACTCCTCCTCGGCGACCACCAGCGTGAGGGCGAGGGCTACCGCAGCGATCAAGAATGCACGAGACCTCATGGCGTGTGTGCCGAACGATCAGCTCACCGACGGCGGCCACGAAGCGCGTCGATTGGAACAGCAGCGCGAGACCGCCGTTCGCTTCAGCGCATGGTCAGTTAGGCCGCGATCGCGTGGAGGTGAAACTGAACCTCATCGTGCTCGCTCCTCGCCTCGACTCTGAATCGTGCGCACTCACGAAACGTGAAAACGAACTCTGCTGCGCCCCGCTCCCAAAACTCGCGCATCTGCCGCGTGTCTGCCAAGCTCCGAAGCAACGCCTCAGCGTTCTCCGGCGAAACAGACGGCCCCTCGACGAGATGGGCCTCACCGCGAACATGAACCGTGGGTGCCTGTCCTGGTCTCACGCTCAACCCCTCCGCGTGCTCAGTCACGAGCAGCGTCAGCAGATTCGTCATGTCGTACTCGCCGGTAGTGTTCATTTGGTTGAGCGACCTAACGATCAGCTCGCCGGTGATGGCCTTTGGTGGCTTTCAGGCCTCCCAAAGGCGTCGCGAGGCCGTCATTCTGTGCCGCGCCTGGATGAGCACTCTTGGATCTTCTAAGCATGCTTCGGTTTGTTGAAAAGCTGTTCGGCCGGGCAACCGAGCTCACGCTGTTTGCAGTACTTGCAGGCGAGTTGCCCTCTGACAAGACCAGTGCCCACTGAACCGAGGAACGCAAGGGCAACGACGAGGAGTAGCGCCAACCAGGAGAAACTCCGGACGAGCATGGTGATCCCGACGCCGAGAGGAACCAACGAAACCGCGAAATCTGGCACAACGTCTCGCCACGAGATTCGTTTTATGCATGATGTCCGTTCCAATCGCTTGCTGAAGAACCATGAACATACCCGACCCTTTCCAAACCCGCACCGCTTCCCGAAATAGTAACAGTATCGACAGCTTCCGGAAAGGAGCCGCCATTCCATCCAGACACAATAGACGGCGTAAAGCACGCCCCACGCGATTCCCAGACGCACCATCAGAAACAGGCCAATCGCATAGATCGCCAAACCGACCGAATTGCAGATGAGGACGATCCACCAAGGGAAGTTCTCGAATGACGACGTGTTCATAGTTTCACCTGACTTTTCGTGGGCTCCGACGTGGTGGTCCAACGCCCAAGCCCAGCGACCGGCGCTGGGAGCGCCCGTCCGCCGAAGCCGATGGTACTGTAAAATCTGTGACTCACAAAATCAAACCGCATAGCGCCGGTTCGCTGCATCGCCTCGTACACCACAAACCACAGAGCTACTTTGCCCGAGGGTCGGCCAAGGCCAAGACCCAACCCGCGACCAGCGCGACCAGAAATGCCGGCAGCGCTGATATGATCGGCCAAAGACCGAACGCAAGTAGCAGGAGCCGCCGGTGCTCGTTGGTCGATCCGAGTGGCAGCGAATGGATGTTTGCCCCGACAGCAAGCCCGAATGCTCCGATCGCGACGGCCAATGCTACGTGCAACGCTGCCAAACGAGGAGAGTTCCGGAGCCGAAAGCGTTCGTAACAAATATGAGCCGCGTACGCTACGGCGCTGACCACCCAGGCCGCCAGACGCCACACCTTTACATGACTGGCCGGCATGCCAAACACGATGCCAACGAAAGCGTACACGCCGCCGAGAATCACCATCGCAAGAAGCCACGGTTGCCGACTTGATTCGCCCATATGCGACCTAACGGCAGAGGTCAGGCGCGGCGCGCAGCGCCGTTGCCCGCACCGCCTTGTTGGCCATCCGCTTTGAATCCCATGTGTAACTCAACGATGCCCTGCGGAATATGGCCATCCAAAGACAAGGTGAAGAAGACCTCTTCCGGTACTCCCTCATGAACAAGCCCCCGGATGTTCTGGAACCCAAAGCGCCTGTAGTACTCCGGATGTCCCACGAGGCAGCATCCCCGGGCACCAAGGTCCTTCAGACGTGATATCCCTTCCTGTATCAACGCGCGGCCGATCCCCCTTCGCTGGCATTCCGGCAATACCGACACAGGTCCAAGTCCGTACCAGTTCGGGGAACCGTCGGAAATCGTCACCGGGGAGAATGCAATATGTCCAACTACTCGCCCATCCACTTCTGCTACGAGCGAGACCGTGAGCGCCTTGGCGGCACGCAGTGCGGCAATGATGAATTGCTCCGTATGATTGCTGATTGCCAGAGTCTTGAACGCGGCGATCGTGACATCGGCTATGGCGCTGACATCGGCGCTCGTTTCACTTCTGATTAGTACCCTGTCCATCACGTATCTGAATTCCTCTCCTGTTTGGCCAACAGTATAGATTATGACAAACTCGCCGGCCAATGACGAACTGGATGCGGGGGCGGTTTTCGTTCATTTCGCGCAAACTAGTGGGACCACCCGCCAACGGCAAGCGAAAAGCGCCAAAGGTGAAAAACGGACCGAGATGGAGGAATTCAACGCGTTTTGGCCCGATATTCACCCGACCGACGGGATTTGCGGGCTGGAAAAACGAGTGCCTGGCCTTCGAAACTCCAACTCACCAGGCTGAGCGGCGAAGGGGGCCATGAATTGTTTCTTTTGCAGGGAACATGAGGCGGGTGGGGCGGAGCTGAAGCACGTGCCGTCTTTGGGGCGGTTGGACTTGGGGCGGACCAATTGGGAGCATCGCCTCATTCTGCGGACAGTTCGGCTGATGGAACTGCCGCTGCGGATAAGAGATGTGGTTCCTCTCCCCTTCCTGATTTCCTGAGTTCCAGATTCAGCGCGGCCCAGGATCGTGCTCCCGAAGGAAATCTGGAACTCGGCCGTGCGCCCCGATTACGATTCTGACTCGTTTCTCCGAGCGGGGGTGTATTCTGGAAGCGCACCAGCGCACGCAGCCGCCAATTCCGCGGTAATCTCCTCCACGGGTACAGAAAATCGAATCTGTTTTCCCAGCCCCACAGCCAGGGTGTACGGGTGAACACCGAGATGCGTGGCTTCAGACAGCACATGCCTCCTTGCCTTGGGCTTCTTCGTGGAACGCGCTCGCGATGGCAGCCTCTGCCCGACGTCTCGCACTTCATTCATCATGCCGTCGTACAGCCCCATCAGGAAAGCACTCCGATGGCTCACACTCACGCCGTCGATGGTACTGAATTGCTCAAGGAGACTGCGAAAACTCTGAGCAACATAGCCGGCTATTCTGGTCAGCCGCTTGGTGGTGCTCGGATTCGCTTCGGCCAGCAGTTCGTCTCCCCGAAAGAAGCACGAGATACCGGTTGCCGATTCAATCGCCCATTTCACAGAATTCGCCACATCGTATTCTTGGTGGCCGAAAATGAACACTCGACGCGCGGTAGCCGAGCACTTGAAGCTGCCGCAGAACAGATCCGGCGTTTCTGAGGGGTCAGATCCGCTGAAGTCGAACCGGGCTTCAAGCCGGGCGATCTTCCTCTGTGCCGCGGCTTTCTCCCCCCCGGCTGCGCGTTCGGCCAGGGCTTGCAGCTTCTCCATCAAGACCCTGGCAGCCGCACTGGCTGGCTTCAGATTCGCACTCATATCATTACTCAGTTGTAGGCGTCCATGCCCGCGCAGGAGCAGACCAGGTTTCGGTCGCCGAAGACGTTGTCGATGCGGGCAACGGCGGGCCAGAACTTGTGTTCGCGCAGCCACGGTGCCGGGTACGCAGCCTGCTCGCGAGAGTAGGGATGGCTCCAGGCGTCCCCGCAAACGACGTCCGCGGTGTGCGGGGCGTTCTTGAGCGGGTTATCCTTGGCATCGGCCTGGCCGGATTCGATGGCGGACATCTCACCGTGGATGGCAATCAGCGCATCGCAGAAACGGTCCAGCTCCTCCTTGGATTCGCTCTCCGTCGGCTCCACCATCATCGTTCCGGGCACCGGCCAGGAGATGGTGGGCGCATGGAAGCCATAGTCCATCAACCGTTTGGCGACGTCCTCGACCGTGACGCTCTTGAAGTGGCGCAAGTCGAGGATGCATTCGTGGGCAACCAGGCCCGAGTGGCCTCGATAGAGCACGGGGAAGTGTTTTTCGAGGCGTTTGGCGATGTAGTTCGCGTTGAGAATGGCCACGCGGCTGGCCTCCGCGAGGCCGTGGGGGCCCATCGCCGCAATATAAACCCAAGGGATGGTCAGGATGCTGGCGCTTCCCCAGGGCGCGGCGGAGACGGCGCCTGTTGTGGGGCGTTCGGGAGTCTCGACGGCGGGATGGCCGGGCAGGAACGGGGCAAGGTGCCGGGCCACACAAATGGGGGCCATGCCAGGTCCGCCCCCGCCGTGGGGGATGCTGAACGTCTTGTGCAGGTTGAGGTGGCAGACGTCGGCGCCGATGTCACCCGGACGGCAGAGCCCGACTTGCGCGTTCATGTTCGCCCCATCCATATAGACCTGCCCACCTTCCGCATGGATGATCTGGCAGATTTCCACGATTCCTTCTTCGAACACACCGTGGGTGGAGGGGTACGTGACCATCAGGGCAGCCAGTTGCGGCGCGTGAGCCGAGGCTTTGGCGCGCAGGTCTGCGAGATCGATGTTGCCGTTCTTATCGCAGGCCACCGGCACGACTTGAAAGCCCGCCATGACGGCGCTGGCGGGGTTGGTGCCGTGGGCGGATTGGGGGATGAGACACACGCTCCGGTATGCGTCCCCCCGGCTCAAGTGATAGCCACGGATGCAAAGGAGGCCGGCATACTCGCCCTGCGAACCCGCATTGGGCTGCAGGGACACGGCGGCTAGCCCGGTGATCTCCGCGAGCCATCGCTCCAAGTCGCGACAGAGAATCTGATAACCCGCAGCTTGGCGGATAGGCGCGAAGGGGTGGAGCTTGCCGAACTCGGGCCAACTAACGGGGAGCATTTCGACTGTGGCGTTGAGCTTCATCGTACAGGAGCCCAACGGGATCATGGAGGTCGTCAGAGATAGATCGCGCGACTCGAGGCGCCGCAGGTAGCGCAGCATCTCGGTTTCGGAGTGGTAGTGGTTGAAGACCGGGTGTGAGAGATACGGGGTGGTTCTCGCGTGTGGAGTTGACGAGAGGGCATCCGCACCCGCGCGGGCCGCCAAGACGCTCAAACTGACCCCGATTGGCGTGCCCTCGTTAAATACCTCGAGCAATTCGGTGACGTCGGCCGCACCGGTGGTCTCATCGAGTGCGATGACGATCGTATGCTCATCGAGGGCTCGGAGGTTGATGCCGCGCGTCTCCGCCGCGCGCAGGATGGGGTCCGCAGACTTCGCGCCGAGCCCGACGCGGACGGTGTCGAAGAAGGGGGCCTGGCCGGTCTGGTACCCGAGTTCGCGCAGGCCGGAGGCGAGGATTGTAGCCAGGAGGTGGACGTGCCGGGCGATTGCCTTCAAGCCTTCCGGCCCGTGATACACAGCGTACATGGCAGCCATGTTCGCCAGGAGGGCTTGCGCGGTGCAGATGTTGCTGGTGGCTTTCTCGCGGCGGATGTGCTGTTCCCGGGTCTGGAGGGAGAGGCGCAGAGCGGGCTTGCCGCGAGCGTCTTTGGAGACACCAACCAGGCGACCCGGCATCTGGCGCTTGAACGTGTCGCGAGTGGCGAAGAACGCCGCGTGAGGGCCTCCATAGCCGAGCGGCACCCCAAACCGTTGGGCGCTGCCGACGACCACGTCGGCGCCAAACTCTCCCGGAGGGCGCAGGAGCGCCAAGCTGAGGAGGTCCGCGGCAACGACCGCCAACGCGCCCGCGGCGTGGGCGGCGGCCACGTGGGCTTCGCAGTCATGGATGGCGCCGTCGGTCGCCGGATACTGGAGTAGCACTCCCATCACTTGGTTGTCGAACTGGAATTGGCCAGGCGAGCAGACGACCACCGTGATGCCCAGCGGCTTGGCCCGAGTCTGGACCACGGCGATGTTCTGTGGATGGCAATCGTCCGCCACCAGGAACACGTTCCTTCCCTCGGCCTCCTTGAGGCCCTGGCACAGGACCATGGCTTCCGCCGCGGCGGTGGCTTCGTCGAGGAGGGAGGCGTTGGCGATTTGCATCCCGGTGAGGTCGCACACCATCGTCTGGAATGTGAGCAGCGCTTCGAGCCTGCCTTGGGCGATCTCGGCCTGGTAGGGCGTGTATTGGGTGTACCAGCCCGGGTTCTCGAGAATGTTGCGCTGGATGACCGGGGGCGTGACACAGTCGTGGTAACCCATCCCGAGGTAGGAACGGCAGATTTGGTTCCGGGCCGCCATGAGGCGCAGGCGCTGGAGGGTTTCCATTTCGCTCGCGGCATCAGGCAGGTCGAGCGTCCTCGGGAACCGAACCCGGGCGGGGACGGTCGCATCGAGGAGCTCGGCCAGGGAGGAAAAGCCGAGAGCACGCAACATCTCCCGCTGCCGCTCCGGGTTCGGCCCGATGTGGCGGTGGACAAATTGGTCCGGGTGCGCCATAGAGCCAGAGGGCTTGGGCGCCGATGTTTGGGATTCGATTCCAGTCGGCATGTTCCAATTCAATCTCGGTCGTTCAAAAGTACGCGTGGAAAGTACGGACCCTTGGCCACATTGCAAGCGGGTTCTGCGATGAGGCACCTGCTCCCCGGACGAAGGAGTTGCCGCTGGGTCGTCGGTGATGCCGGGAGAATCCTCACTTCGCCGGAGAAGTGGGAATGATGTTGCGTCAACGGTGGGCGGGGACCATGATAACACCGGAAAACGCCTTTTGACGGTCTTTGGCCATGAGTATACCGACTGAAGAAGCTCTGCGGAAGGAACGGGATCTGGCCGCTCGAATCACGGAGGCTAGTCCGGTGGGGATCATCGTTGTAAACCGCAGCGGTCGGATTGTTTTTGCGAACCCAGCCGCCGAGCGCCTTCTGGGGCTGGCCGCGGACGAAATAGTGCAACGCGCGTTCAATGCTGCTGCCTGGCATATCACCGACCATGATGGCAGACCGATTCCCGACGACCAGTTGCCGTTCCAGCAGGTGATGCGGGGCGTCCCAAGGGTCGCCGGCGCACAGCTCGCAGTCGAATCGCCGGATGGCACGCGGGTTCTACTGTTTGTGAATGCCGCGCCGTTGCGGGATGAGTGCGGCCAGCCTGATGGAATGGTCGCGACGGTGGAGGATGCAAGCGCCTCGGTCAGAATGGTCGGGGAACTGCGCGCCGCGCAAGAGGAGGCGGAAGAAGTCCGGGTCGAAGTTCGGTTGCACCAGGCGCGGAAGATGGAAGCCGTCGGGCAGTTGGCGGGTGGTGTGGCGCACGAGTTCAACAACCTGCTGCAGGTTATCCAGGGCAATGCCGACTTGGCTGCGAACGGTCTGGGTGCCGACCACCCGGCGCGCGAGAGCCTCGCGGAGGTGAACCGAGCCGTCGGCCGGGCTACCACCCTTGTGAATCAGTTGCTGACGTTTAGCCGGCGAGCGCCTCTCCGGCGGGAGCGATTCGACGTTAACACCGCGATTACCGAGCTTGAGAAGCTGACTAGGGGGCTGATGGGGGCGCACATCGAGCTGGATCTGCGCCTGTCTTCCGAACCGAGGATGGTGCATGCGGACAGGAGTCAGGTCCAACAGGTGCTGGTCAACCTCTGTGTCAACGCGCGTGATGCGATGCCCGATGGGGGAACGATCACGATCAGCGCCAGCCACCGCGAGCGTCTGCCAGAGGAGGCCGAGGGCGAGGCGGTCAGGCTAGCCGAGGGTTGGGTTTGTGTGACGGTCAGCGACACGGGGCGAGGGATTCCGCGCGAGATCCAGGACCGCGTTTTCGAACCGTTCTTCACCACGAAGAATGTCGGGAAGGGGACCGGGCTTGGCCTTTCCACAGTGCATTCGATTGTGGGGCAGCACGGGGGGAGTGTTCAGTTTCAGAGTAAGCCGGGTGGGGGAACTACCTTCACGGTCCTTCTTCCTTGTGCCGGGCCTGCGCCTGAGACTCCTTCATGCGACGGAACGAGTTGAAGCACTGTCGAATCGCGGAATGGCTGGTTTCGGGGTGCTGGCGGCAGGGGAACAGGGCTACGCGCTGGATGGGAACCCCATCAGTTCCACGTACACTTCATGGAAACGGGGATCGTCGTTGAGCGAAACGTGTTCAATCCGGGCCACCAAGTCAGCGAATGATCCATCGTGTTCACGGAGGCCAAAGAGGGCAAGTTTAGCCCCCAGCAGCGCTGTGTTGCCAGCGGCCTGGACTTTGTCCCCGGGGAAGTTGATCAGCCCAATCCGCCTGGCACTGGCCCTGCTGATGTAGTTCCCAAAGGCGCCCGCCAGATAGACGCGCTCAACCTCCTCCCGCGCCGCCCCCCATTGCTCCAGAAGGAGTTGGATGCCCGCCGCGATGGCCCCTTTGGCGAGCTGCAGCTCGCGGATGTCTGTCTGGGTAACCACCACCGGCGGGGCAAGGGCGAGCGGCGCCCCCTGGGACAGCCTTCCGGACGGTTGCACCGAGCCGAGCTCGAGCGCTCCGGCGACGGCATCCACAAGCCCGCTCCCGCAGATGCCTCGTGGCGTCTGGTTGCCCAGCACATGGCAGTGCAGACGACCTTCCCGCACGGAAACCTCAGAGATGGCGCCTGTGGCCGCCCGCATACCCATCGAAATGCGCGCCCCTTCAAACGCGGGCCCGGCCGCCGTTGAGGCGCAAAGCAGTCGGTGGCGATTCCCGACGACGATCTCCCCGTTGGTGCCAAGGTCCACGAGCACGGACAGGTCATCCCTCTCGTGAAGTTTGGAGGCCAGAATTCCAGCGAGGATGTCGCTCCCCACGAAGCCTCCCAGGCAGGGGAGGAAGCGGGCGTGTGGGCTGCCGGGGAGACTCCAGTTGAGATCGTCGGCTTTGAAGAGCCGAAGTCCATCTCCGCCGGAGTCGAAGGGGTGATGGGAGAGGGGCTCCACGCTGATGCCAGAGAAGAGGTGATGCATCACGGTGTTACCGACGATGACCACATGCTTCAGGTCGGTTTCTCTTCCGTGGATCGTGGCGAGGAGAGCCTGAACGAGGCCACCAATCTGTTCCCGGATCAGGGTCTCCAGGATTTGTTGACCTCCATTCGCGAGCGCAAAGTCGATTCGGCTCATGATGTCCGCGCCGTGTCTGGCCTGGACGTTGAGCGCGGTCCGCACCGCCAGGACGTGGCCCGTGCGCAGGTCAAGCAACTGGGCTACCACGGTTGTTGTGCCAAGGTCCACCGCAACCCCCAGCCCCTCGTCGGGGACAAACGCGAAAGCCGTATCGTCGGCAAGGATAGTGGCGTCCCACTGGGCCAACTCGATCTGTAGGTCCTCGGCAGGCGCCACCCGGCAGGCCAGGCGCCAGCCCTCAGCAAGTTCGGCCGGGGCGATGAGCCGTTCGTCATCCGCCGTCGGCGTGGCTGAACCGGTGAGAACCTTGATTCGGCAGCCTTTGCAGCGCCCGCGTCCGCCGCAGGGAAACTCGACACCCTCGCTAAACAGGGCGTCCTGCAGGGACGCCCCGCGTTCGATTGACAGCGTTTTGCCCAGGGGCAGCAACTCGATGTTGATCACGTCATTCATGTGGAGGGGCGTTCAAAAGGGTGAATGTCCACGGTCCCAAAGCGTGTTTCGAGAGGCGCGCAGCGTGCGTACTTCGCTTTCTTGGGTGGGTCTTGAGGTCATTGCGACGGCAAGCGCTATCAAAACCTCCATTTGGCCCAGGGTCAAGCGCGACGGGCGCCCCCCGAAAGGGGCGGATCCCAGACTGGGAGCGCCGGCATCCTGCCGGCGAGTAGATGAGGAGGCGCCCACCACGCCGGCAAGATGCCGGCGCTCCCAGCGAAAGGGCCGATACTCGGGTCACACGCCGTTCGCACGAGTCGGTCCGTCGCTCTGCGACGAGGAGTCGGGCTCCGACCCGCCTCAGAGGAGGCTCGCAACGCGGCGGAAATGGGACCCGGTGATTGGCAGTTCGCCGGGCTGGCGGAACTGGG
>ORJL010033377.1_pt1 | contig 10145 bp, 7 predicted proteins | sample 1779941 | NCBI WGS metagenome assembly ORJL01 (sample SAMEA104232317, study PRJEB22302) | groundwater metagenome | biome: forest; feature: aquifer; material: groundwater | place: USA | collected 2011-08-07 | depth 5.8 m | reverse complement strand
CGGGGCTCGTGATGGAAATGAGTTCTGAGGTGGGATCGCAGATTGTCGACGCGGATGGCCTCCTCTTGGACGCATCAAGCGGGACACAGGCTACAACTAGTGGTGCGCCGGCGGGAATCGCAGATACGGCGAGCTCCAATTGTACCTTTTCGGTGTCTGAGGGCACGCTCACGGGCACGGGTGGCATAGGGCTCAGGAGCGACGCAAATATAAATACCGCTAAGTCAGAGTGCTCCAACGTAAGTAATTGCGTCTGGTGTGCTCCAGCTGCGAGTGGCAGTTCATGCAACATGACGTGCCAAGGCGCGATTGCAGTGAATGCTTATACTCCGAGTGATTATTTTCTTATAAATTTCGCCGCAGTACACACCTTCAGCACCGAGATGGAGGCAGAGGTACAGGGCATGATTCGTATCGATGGTGATCCTATCAATATGGGAGATGGAGCCGACGACCTGATATACGAGTCCCAGGATTTTGTACAAACCAGTTGCAGTGATGCTGCCAACGTAGTAGTTGAAGACGAGAGTAATACGACACTGACCGGCCTTACTGTTGACGGCGACGCGTATGATGCAACCTCTTCGGATGGCACTTACCACGAATATTATGAAATTATATCGTCCGCCGCTTCAGAGGGCAGTGCGAAAAACTGTGTCGTTAGTGATCAGGTAACCTTGCGATGTACCGTGCCAGCTGGCATAACTGGAGCCACGGTTATAGATTGCGTAACTTCTGCTACATCGAAGAATTCGGCATCGCTTTGCCAAGGCCAAGACAATTGCGATCAATTTGTTTATTAGTAAATAGAAATGAATGTCGTCTAACCAGTTCAATTGCGGTTTTATAGCCCCCGAGGAAACTCAAAAAGAGTCCTCGGGGGTTTTTCTTGCGGCGATCGGTGTTGTAAAAGCGCTCGTTGTTTTACTCCCCCTCTTTTACTTTCCAGAGCTCATCAAGATTTACAGGCTTCCCAAGGAGACCCTTTTATTTTTTCTGTCGGCCGTTCTTTGCTGGCTTTGGCTTTTTGGCAATAGGCGTTCAACATTTCCATTACTTATCCCTATTCTTTCCTGCCTTGCGATCGGTGGGCTCTCCCTCATTAATGTCATCAACCCATTTGAAGGCGTTATCCACCTATTGAACCTATTCATCGGGGTATCCCTTTTCTGGGGCGTGGTGAATCACTTAGACCGCGAATCGATCCTCTCCACGTTCCGCTGGATCGTTATCACGGGGACATTTGTCTCACTCGTTGGAATTGTCCAGGCGTGGGGATTTGACATCCCCACCGTATTTCAGGCCGCGCGGCCTGCCTCAACCTTCGGCAATAAGAACCATGCCGCACAATATCTCCTGTTTGTTCTGCCGACGGCCTTTTATCTTTTTCTCTCTGCGCCGAAATCGTCGCGGGAGTGGCTTTATGCCTTCATGACGGCGCTCATTGCGACTTATCTGGTTTATACCGATACACGAGCGGCGTGGGGAGCCGCAATAATAGCTTTCATAACGCTGTGTTTCATCCTCTCCCGCTGCGGTTTTTCCCCGAGGCAACTATTGTCCTTCAACAGGCGCAAATGGTGTCTTCTATCGGGGATTATTATTTTTGTTACGGCGATGAACATTCTCCCCCGTCATTTTACCACGAACTTCAGCTCCCCCAACGTATTGATTCGCCTTCAAAGCATGGCCCAGTTGAAGCAAGGTCGATTTCCCATCTGGGCCAATACCCTGTCAATTTTCAGGGACCATCCGTTTTTGGGGGTGGGCAAGGGAAACTTTCAGTTTGTGTATCCGCTTTATAATCGGCGGGTTCTCAAAGATAACATATTTAACGACAAAACGAGGGTTTCCGAGGCGCATAACGATTATGCCCAGCTTCTGGCCGAGGTTGGTCTCTTGGGGACGATCGCTTTTTTCTGGGTCTTGGCCGCACTGGCCAGAATATACTGGGTGGCCATAAAAAGAGGGTACGATCCACCTCTGCTGGCCGTTGGTTTTGCCCTGACGGCCATCCTTGTGGAGGCATTTTGGGACTTCCCCTTCGAACTTGCCGCGTCCACCGCCTTTTTTTGGATTTACGCGGGAATGCTGTGGTCCCTCGCGAGAAAAAACTCCTCCGCGACCGAACTCCCCGTATTGCGGCGAAGATCGAGTTCGGGAATTATCGCCTTGCTGGCCATTTTTAGCACGGCGGCTTTCATCTTGTCCGCCATGCATCTCAGCGCCGAATTCTTTCACAGTCGTGCCGTGTATAGCAAGCCATTGGCACAAGGAAACCAAAAAAAAATAGACCTTGCCGAAAAGGATTTGAAATACGCGACGTGGATATATCCTTTTGATTTTCAGTATTATTTCTCGTTGAACCACTTGTTGCTTAAGGAAAAGAGATACCATGAAGCTCTTCAGGCCGGTCTTCATGGCTTATCTCTTGATCCTTATCACATAAATTTACTCAATAATCAGGGCATCATCTATGCCAGACTTGGAGATGTTAACAAGGCAATCGAGACGTTTAAGGCGGCTTTAGAAATATATCCAGAATACAGGATCGCGCGCAAAAATCTAGAGACCCTCCTCAAAAAAACCGGTCAATCATCACAGATCAACAATGTCACAGAAACGCCTTAAAACATGGGTACCTCTAAAAACCCCATCGTAAGTTTACTTTTGCACGCGTATTGATACAATGCGCTCTATAAATACAGAGGAGGAGAGCGCAATGACACATGACAAGCAGGTTCAGGGCGGTTTCTTTGATGCGGACATGAGGTAGCAGGAAATAACCGATCAAGGCGATCCGCTGGAGAAGCTGGATCAGCACATCGATTGGGAGCTCTTGTTCTAGGAATTAACCGGATAATAGAGTCACATATTACCCTTAGAGATGCAACTCAAAATTTTGGGAGAAGGAGATGGAGGCGAGGGTTTGTTGGAGGTGAGCAAGTTCAAACATGGTGTAACCACCCGTCACGGAGCAAATGGGTAAAACTCTTTTTAAATCCGGCAACTGCCGCCCTCACGGCAACGGCACCCTCTGCGGCGATGCGCTGGTGGACATTATGTCAACATCTCATCAAGAGTAACCAGCCTTACATTTTCTATCTTTGCCCGCTCCGTTAAACCGGCGTCAAAACCGGACCTTCCAAATATCATCTTATTTACATGAAAGCCGAACTTTTTAGAGAAATAATCTGCTTTTTTGTTCAGTTCATTTAGAACCGCGAGCGTCAATTTTTTACTCCCCCACTTCGCCTCTCCGATAATGATAGATTTGTGTTTTTTGCTGATCGCGGCGCAATCTATTTCTACGCTTGAATCCCAGTATCTTCCGACAATATCCGGATCGAACGGAAGTTGGGCTTTCTTTGCTTCAGATATCAGCCATTTCCGGCAAATCTCTTCAAATCCGTTCTTTCCGACATAAGCATCGAATTGGCCGGCAATGATAGAGACCAGCTTATCCTCCCGGCCGCCTTCGATCAAGTTGATATTAGGCGCAATGAACCTAAAATAAAATTTCATGAACATGTCAGAGATCAAATACGCGCCCTTCCTGCTTTTCTTTGGCTCCTCCGTAACGGGAATTTCTCTTTTTATAAACCTTAAACCTTCAAGGGTGTGAAGATACGGCCCAAGGTGGGTTTGCTCTATGCCAACGGCGGTTGATATCTGCGACTGCGTCCTCAAGCCGTCGCCTATCGCCTCAAGGATCGCAACATAACGCACCGGCTCTTTAAGTTCTTCGTGTATCAGAAAATACGGTTCGCCTTTTATTACGGACGCCTTTGATCTGACCTCGCGTTCAATATTTGCCAAGACCGAAATTGAACGGTCAAATATCTCAATATAGAACGGCACGCCGCCGGTGACCGAATAGACCTCAACGAGTTGAGACTTGCTGTAATTCGGGAGAAACTTATTGAATACAGAAATAGGCAGTGGATCAAGCCACATGATCGCGGAGGCTCGGCCATACAGGGGGCCGCTTGAGGATAAAATTTGTTTTTCTATCATCCCGATCCTGCTTCCGGTAATGCAAATATTGGCCTTTGATCCGCTAAAATTATCATCCCAAATTTTTTGAAGCAGAGAGGGTAGTTCGCCTTCAGTCTCTATCGCATATGGAAATTCGTCAAAGACTATAAAGATCTTATTTTGGCGTGAATATTGCGCAAGGTCAGTCAAGGCAGATTCCCAATTTGGATAGCTGAAATCGCCTGGGATAGAAGCTTTTGGATCTTTAAAAAGCTGAAGCTGGCGCGAAAAGGATTGCAACAACATTTTAGTTGTGGTCTTTGTCGCCGTCCAATAAAAAATGGGCTTATCCTTTCCAAAAAATTTAAGAAGCGAACTCTTTCCAACACGCCTGCGCCCGTATAATATGATAAGATTAGCTTTTTTAGCCGCCCACAAGCGATCGAGCTCTTTTAACTCTGATTCTCTATTTAAGAACATACGTATATATTATGATAATTATAGTGTAATTGTCAAGGTGTTTTTCATTTTAAGTTACCTTTGAATTATTATAATTAGAAGGGAAACCACCGGTCACGGAGCAAATGGGCAAAAATCTTTTCTGACTTTTGATGGCGTGACGAGTGGTTAGAAGCTCGATCCACCGCCATCGCCGACCGCCTCTGCCAGCTCTTTTACCGCCAGTTCCGGACCTTTAGAGAATTTGACGAGCCTCTCTTTTTCTATCCCATTCTTAAATTCTAATCTGTAGTCTCTTCCCATAAAATGCTCCCTTCGTCTATTGACCTTGCCAATTCTTCATTACTATTTTTTAATGTGACCATCTCTACCGGGGTTTTGATGATCGGTCTGATCTTTTCGACAAATTCGGATCTATGAATTAGGCCGCCTTCGGCGGCAACTTTATTCTTCGAGCGCCCGCCAAAGGCGGGTCAGCCTTCGGCTGAAGCGATAATATAGCGAGTCGAGAAGCTCCCCATGACGCAATTTAGGTTCTCGACTCCGCCCCGAACCAAATGGTTCGGGGTTCCGCTCGAACAATAAATGACGCAACTTTGAAATTCCTATACATTTAATTACATTGGCTTGGCTTAGGAAAAATAGTTATCTAGCAACTTATTTTGACTTGGGACGATAATAGTATAGAAACAAAAAAGGACATCTTATGGGAGTTTTGGACAGCTTAACATCCAGCATCAACGAATCCTATGCAAACGCAGAGGCTCTGCGAACCACTATTTCCATTCCATCCTTTTTTAGAGGATTTTCTCTCAAATCTTGCAAGATTGACCGGCGGGGTCTCGCTCGATAATGCCCGGACATTGGCGGCGGAGTATAGAACGAAAGCAATGTGCAACTTTGCGTTCCTCGGCTCCGATGGAGCAACCAAGGCGGCCACATCCGCTCTTCATACTACCCGTTATTATTTAGATAGCGGTTATAGTCGACAAACCGTCGGAGTTGCAATTGAAAACGTTTATAAGTATGTCGAAATGACTTTGCGAATGAAACAGACTTGGCAGGATCTTTTGAGGTATGGCAGAAATGCCGTTAAAGAAACCGGCGTTGCCGGTGCGGCGGTATTTCCCACTGCCATAATGAACCTTGAGGTTGGAGCACTCCTTGCCCTCAAAGGCGGCGTAATAATAGCTGGCGGCGCCAGCATCTTGGCCGCTGGTGCCGGAACCGCCGCCGGTCGCGGGGTAAATGAATTGATTGGAAGGCCGTGCCTTGGCTGGACCGACTTATCCGCGTCTGTCACGGTGGACAATGAGGCTATAAAAAGGGAGATAGACAAGTTCGGCAACTGCCGCCCTCACGGCAACGGCACCCTCTGCGGCTTTCGCGCCGGCGGATATTAAGTAGCCGAGACGTCCAGCTTATCTATATACAAGTGGATATTCCTTAGGCTTTGACAATGATTCTAATTCCAGGTCCACATCGATATCCGGCCAATAGAAATGGACACCAAATAGGCATTTCACATTCTGAACACTAGAGATACTGGCCTGTTTGAACCACGGATAATCCTTGAAAGATAAAAAATATTCCATACCGTTGGCATATAACCATATGCCATGCTTAGAAATATTTTGTATCTCAACCAAAGTGTTTTTTCCATGCTTTTGCAATTTCATCGTACTTGTCCTCAACAACTCGCTGTATTTCTTTCAACTGTTTAGGCGGCAACCCATAATTCTGCGACAATGCCACGATTGGCTCCAACCAAAACTTTGCCTCACCATCCGGACTTGAAACATGAACATGCATTCTTCTCTCTTCTCTCGAAAAGAAAAACAAACGATATTTCTTATATCGAACAACTGTTGGACTCATATTTTATCTTCACTCTAACAGATGTTATAAAAAAACCAAAAGCACGAAGCTTTTGGGGACAGTCAAACATCCGCCTGACTGCGATTATGTTTGAAATATAGCATGAATATTTTTACTTTCAACACAATTTTGAATGACAGTGGCGACGTGCGCATAAAATCCATATAAAACAAGAAGATAGAACGATCAAGAAAGACACCACTGCATTTTAGACGGGTGTGGATTCGGTTAGTTTGACGGCTTCGGAACGGGCCGGCCGGCGCGCATTCAGCTTGAGCGTATGCAAAGCCGTCCTCGGCGACGCGGATGACAGACGTTTACCTCAACTTATTGAGAAGTTACTAGAGGCGGTGATAACACTTCTGAAAGTCGGCGAAATGGTGACAGACGACCTTGAACAACGGACTTTCGTTGAATAGCCTTGGTCGGTATCTCGCGCGTCCTTGTGCAACAAGGACGGAGCCGAACAAGGATCGTGCCTAAATGGGGAAGGAGCAAGTGAAATCCGGCTGGGAAAGCCTGCGGAAGGCTTTGCGGGGTTTTTGCCGATATCGGAGGGCACGCTCGACCTGCTAAAAAGTGACGAAAAATGGACGACGATTGTCCTCCTTCGACAATCCTTCGACATGGCTCAGGATGTAGCTCAGGATGAACGGGTAATTTCCAGCTCCGCCCAGCGTTTGAACATGTCACTCCATCGCCGCCAATAGTTCGTCCAGCGAAACGGTGGCGAAACTGGTTGCATAGTCGCTCATAGCATAGGGGATGACGAGTTCCCGACCGTGCAACAGCGAACCGCAGGTGTAAACGACGTTCGGGACATAGCCTTCGCGCTCCGTTTCGATCGGAGCGAGCAACGGTTCGCGCAGGCGGCCCAGGACGCGCGAGGGCTCTTTAAGGTCCAACAGAAACGCGCCGAGACAATACTTTCTCATCGGACCGACCCCGTGGGTCAACACCAGCCAGCCGGCTTTCGTTTCGATGGGAGAACCGCAGGTGCCGATCTTTACGAACTCCCACGGCTGGGCCGGCGCTAGCAGCAGGCTTGGCGTTTGCCAAAAGTGGATATTGTCAGAGTACATGAGCAGTATGTTCTCGTCGTCCTGACGCGACAGCATTGCGTAGCGGCCGTCTATCTTGCGCGGGAACAACGCCATTCCCTTGTTCTGAACGGCGGGGCCGTTAAGGGTAATGAACTTGAAGTGGAAAAAATCCCGCGTCTCCAGCAATTGCGGCAGGATGATCTTGCCGTCGTATGCGGTGTAGGTCGCGTAGTAAGTGAAACTGCCGTCCTCGTCTCGAAATTGAACAAAGCGCGCGTCCTCGATGCCGTTGCTCTGGCTGGGCACCGATGGGAACAAGACGCGCTGGGAGACCCGGCTGGCGGGATCAAAGCGCACTTCGTAGTTCGATTCGGCCAACAGCAGGATACCGCGGGCGGTATCGTCAGCTGCGGCATCGGGCGCGCCGGCACGCTGGTTCTTCGCGGCCATCAGGACGCCGCGCAGATCGTCCAGCGTAAAGTTTTCCTGAAGTTGATCGAGCACGCGCCATGAGAGATCATTTTGCAGGCCTGCTTCCTGAAGCTTGCGCGCAAAAAGCGGCTTCTCGTAGATCGCATTAAGCACACGATCCGGCTCCGTCACGAACGGCACCGGCTGAGTGAGCGTGATACGTTGCTGTGCGTTCACGATACCTTCACGAAAAGTAATGGAGGAAATATGCCCCTCGCCTGTGGCCCTTAAGCTCAGGATAAAACGGAGCGCGCCCTTGGGCAGTCCGGTCTGATCGGGGTGCGGCACTATGGAAGGGTTGAACAGCGCCGTGGATTCAAACGAGTATTCGTGCGTAAAGTAAGCGCCGATGAGCGCCTGTCTATCCTGTGAAGTTTCGGGCACTTCGCTCAAAAAAAGGCGCAACTGGCCGAAGCGATAATGCAAAAGTCGTTCCACCTGCTCGTGCCGGTCGGAAAATTCGCCCAGCACCTGATGTAGCAGTTGGGCAACTTGATCGTCCGAGAGTTCCATGATGCGGGTGATGATCCGCATCGCGATATCGTCGCTGGTGGGATAAAAAGGGCGCATCAGCACCCGCGAACGGTCGGGAGTGAGCGTGGGTCCTACACGTTTCGCGTGCACGGTTTGTGAAACGACCTTGGTCATAATTTTGTTTCCGCCAACGGTTCTTTGAAGCTGGTAAGTGTTGTTTGCAGCGCCTGCATTTCTGCCAGCGCGATCAAGAACGCCAGCGTGGACTCCGCTCCCTCGTTCTGGCTCACGCGGTCCACATGCAAACCATCGCGACAGCCTCCGGTGGTAGAATCGTAAAGCGCCAGGCCAAGATCGTTCCTGCCCAAGAACCATTCGAAGGCCCTGCGTGCTTCGGTGACCCAGAACATGTCTTCCGTGGCGTAATAAGCCTCGATGCAGGCGGACACGGTGACCTGCGCCTCGATCGGTTGCTGATCGAACAGCGCGGGTTCTTTTCCGCGCTTATAAAAACCGTTCGAGCCGATGGGCCGAAACGAGCCGGTGTCAGATGTCTGAATTTTAAGCAGCCAGCGAAGCGTTTTGAGGCCTACTTCCGTCATTGCGGCATTGTTCATACATCGGCCGCTTAAGATCAGCGCGTGCGACAGCTTGGCGTTTGCGTAGGAGACCGCGTCCTCGAACCACTGCCAGTCTTCGGTCGCGGCATCGGTGTAGCGCTGCAGTAGTTTGGCCGTAAGCAGTTCGCGGATCTGTTTCGCGCGCCGATCGCCGCCAAAACGCTGAAGGTATTCGTCAATGCCGATGAGCGTAAATGCCCACGCGCGCGGGGACGTGAAGTCGGCGGCAACAGGCAGCGCCTGTTCGAACAGCTCCGCCGCGAGCATTTGAAAGCTTCCGTGGCCCGCGTGCCCAACGCACAGACCCAGCGCCCATAGCGCATGGCCGTGGCAATCCTCCGAACCGCCTTGCTCCTCCAGCCAGCAACGATCAAAGCTCATGAAATTGCGGAATCGGCGGCTCGTTCGGTCAAAGGCGTGGTTCAAAAACGCGGCATAGGTGGCGGCCCGCTCGTTGATGCGCTGCGAGTTATTCCCCGCCTGTTGCAACATCAGTGCCAGATACAGCGCGCGGGCGTTATCGTCCGTGCAATATCCTTCGGCAAAATTCGGCACAGTGAAACTGGCGTGCTGAAAGATGCCGGTCGAATCGCTCATGCGGTACAGGTGATCGAGTTTCATATCCGGCAACTGTCCGGGCTGTTCGTCCAGCGTCTTGATGGGTGACGATTTTCGTTCTACGAAACTATGCTCATGGCTTGCCTGATCGAAGGACTTCATGTAAAGCTGTGCCACGCGGCTCCACACCATGTCGCGTCCTAGCTGATAAGCATTTTTCCGCATCAAGTGGCGCAACGGTTCGTCGTGCAGCAGTTCGCTGACGGCCTTTGCGATGGCCTTTGCGTCGCGGAACGGCACCAATTTGCCGCGATCTGCGGTCAGTATCTCTTGCGCGTGCCAGTAGGGTGTGGAAACCACTGCATTGCCGGCACCGAATGCGTAGGCCAGCGTGCCCGAAGTGATCTGTGCCTCGGTAAGATACGGTGTGAGGTAAATATCCGCCGCGCCTATGAACCGCATTAATTCGTCCAGTTCGACGAAGCGATTAAAAAATATAACGTGCTTCTGCACGCCAAGGTCTTTGGCTATTCGTTCGAGGCTCAATCGGTACAACTCACCCTCGTCGCGCAGCAGATTGGGGTGGGTCTGGCCGACCACGATATAGACCGTATTGGGAAATTCGGCGATGATGTCCGGCAGCGCGCGCAAAGCGTATTCGATG
>ORJL010132094.1_pt1 | contig 10147 bp, 8 predicted proteins | sample 1779941 | NCBI WGS metagenome assembly ORJL01 (sample SAMEA104232317, study PRJEB22302) | groundwater metagenome | biome: forest; feature: aquifer; material: groundwater | place: USA | collected 2011-08-07 | depth 5.8 m | reverse complement strand
GTAGGGTGGGCACCGCCCACGTTCCTCCTACGCCAACCCCAACGGGGTTTCAGGCATGAAGCCCAGGGTTGCGCCGAAGGCGCTACCCTGGGTGGGTGGGCGATCCATCACCAACCCCAACGGGGTTGCGGAAGGGTCGTGGCTCCGTGTCGATCCCATACGACCCGTGTACAAGAAGGCCACAACCCCGTTGGGGTTGCCGTGATTCCCGCCAACGATTTCCAGGGTAGCCGCGTCGCGGCAACCCTGGGCTGGAGGACGCAACGCCTTCGGCGTTGGCAAGCAGCGTGCGACCTTCAGCGTTGGCCTTCAGCACGCCACTTTCAGACTCTGGGAACCGCTTCGCGCGGCGCATCGGCATCCCCACTTTTCTGTTCGCCGGAACTGTCGCGGACCCCGTCGAACTTTCTTCCGCATTCCGGGCACCTTGGTTCCGGGAGGCCCTGAAGATCGTAACCGCAAACGAGGCATAATCCGTGTCCCACACGCCTCCTGCGTCGACGCCAACGAACAAACTCGATGCAGGAAAGGAGCAAGAGGGGCGAAACGAGTACGGCTGTCGCAAATCGTTGCGGGGCATGCACCGCGACCCGGCTCCAATCGGGATCGTGGTACACCACGGAATCGAACGCTTGGCTCGTTTGGGCTACTGAATTCGGGGTTCTGACGCTGTGCATGTCTAACTCCGGCGGGAAACCGCTAACAAAACTACCTTCGATCGAATCAAACGCGTTTGACGAATGCGGCGCGCGCCAATCGCACCCTTCGACATGGTCGAAACGAGTCCGGCAGTTCCGACAGATCGTCAGATCCAACAGCATCCGAACTCGCGGATTCCGCCAGCCCGGATATTTCATCAAGCGCACGACGAACCGGTGCGTGCTCCCAAATGCAAGCTTGTATTCCAGCCCTACCGATGCCCGCCACACGATCGTGCCGACGGCCAACGCGAGCGACAACAGGAAAAGCAGCGATCGAATGGCTACGCGAAGTTTCCGCATTCCGGGCACCTTGGTTCTTGCAGCCCGTGAAGATTGTAGCCGCAGAGTTGGCACTGGTGTCGCCTCTGGCGCCTGCGCTCGCGCCAGGGGCCGGTGAGCACGACCAACACGGGCACACCGAGCAGCAGCGTCGTCGGCACCCACATCGGGAAGCGAACGTAGTTGAGCTGCACGGGGATCGCCGGTTTCGTGTCCGAGGCCGGGATTCCCGCGTCGATGTTGAACTGCAACGTGAACGCCGACACGCGCGGGGCGTTGCGGATTTCCGTGTACCAGAAGTCGCGGCGGCGGCCGAAGCGGCGGACCAGCGGAACGTCATTGCCCTCCGGCGTTCCTTCGGGATAGTCGGATCGGCGAGTCGTCATGATCGCGGGCGGATTGCGATAGGCGATCACCAGCACCTCCGGGTCGCTCAGGCGGAACCAGAAAATCCGCGCCCGACCGTCGTACACATAGAACACCAGCCGCTGCCGCCCGGTCACGTCCCACGTCCCGCACACGGCGTGGTCATAGCTCACCATGCAAATCACGGCACAGGCCACGGAGGCCAGGGCGAGGAAATATCCGATCGGCGGGCGGCGCATCATTCCATTCTAGCACGCCGGAGGAGCGACGACTCGGTCCGCGCGATATTGCGGAGCTTCGCTAGGCCATGCCACCCGCCACCCCGCTCCGGTCGTGAACAGGACGCGGAGACGCTAAAATGCCCACCTATGGCTGACACGTCCTTTGTGTTGATCGTCGAGGATGAGGCCGCCCATGGGGAGGCGATCGCGGAGGCGCTGCGGCGGTCGCAGTTCGCGTGCAACGTCGTGACCAACGGGGCGGACGCCGTGGTGAGTTTGCGCGCCCGCCCGCCGGACGTGGTAGTCACGGACTACAAGCTCGGCGGGTCGATGAACGGCATGGACGTGCTTCGCGAGGCGAAGCGGATCAACCCCGACACCGAGGTGATCCTCATCACGGCCTTCGGAAGCGAATCCCTCGCCCGCGAAGCGCTGAGTCACGACGGGGAACATCGCGCCTACGATTATCTCATCAAGCCGATCGACATCGACGAGCTGCGAACCAAGGTGCAACGCGCGGCACAACAGGCGGGGACGGCCCGCGAGTTCCGCGCGCTTCGCGAACAGGCCGACAAAGCGTTCGAGTTCTCCGGGATCGTCGGAACGTCGGACGGCATCCTCCGCGACATCAAACGCATCCAGAAGCTCGCCCGGAGCAAGAGCACGGTGTTGATCGTCGGTGAAACAGGCACGGGCAAGGAACTCTTCGCGCAGGCGCTGCACGTCAATTCGAACCGGGCGGCCAAGCCTTTCAAGGTGCTCAACTGCGCGGCCGTGAGCGAGACGCTGCTGGAGAGCGAGCTCTTCGGACACGTGAAGGGCGCGTTCACCGGCGCGGTCACGGATCGGAAGGGACTCATTCAATCCGCCGACGGAGGCACGCTCTTTCTCGACGAGATCGGCGACATGCCGCTGCCCATGCAGGCGAAGCTGCTGCGGACGCTGGAAACGGGCGAGGTCATTCCCGTTGGATCGAACGACACGCAATACTTCGACGTGCGCTTCGTTTCCGCAACGAACAAGGATCTCGGCGAAATGGTTCGGCTGGGGAAGTTCCGCGAGGATCTCTTCTATCGCCCCCACGGACAAGCGGCCATCCGCATCACGCCGCTGCGAAACCGCCGCGAGGATATCCCCGCTCTCGTGAAGGAGTTCGTCCGCCAAGCGAACGTGGAGATGAGCGCACACTTCGAGGGCGTCTCGCCAGAGGTCATGCGGAAGCTGATGAACCACCATTGGCCTGGGAACGTGCGGGAACTTCGCAACGTGGTTCTCCGGATGTGCGTCGAGGCCGATTCGGCGGTGCTGAGCGTCGACGACTTGCCGGAGTCGCTACGCGCATCGACGGACATCGTGCTCGCCGGTCCACCGAATCTCGCGGGCATGAGCATGGCCGACGTCGAGAAACTGCACATCATGAACACGTTGCGAATGTTCGGCGGGAATCGAGAGAAGACGGCCAAGGCGCTGGGCATCGGGGCGCGGACGCTGTATCGGAAGCTGCGCGATTACGGGTTGCGATAGGAAGAAAGGTCCGCACAGCGGACCCTACGAAGAGGGGACCGTACGAACAGTGGCGCCGGTTACGCGCCGGTTGCGGAACCACCCTGGAGGGCGGTGATCACCAGCTGGATCAGGCCGGTGAAGATGGTGTCGAAGACCAGACTGATCAGAAGTTGCAGGATCGCCGCCATGAACGTTCTCCTATTGGGGTCGTAACGTTGACATCGGCGTTTTCTCGACCCGCCCATCACCCGACGTTTCATCGGGGCGATTCCGGCGCATAAAAATCCCCGCCGAAGCGGGTATTTTAAAAAATGCGGCAATCACCTACTCTCGCCTTGCGACTACCATCGGCCGTGCAGCCTTAACGGCCGTGTTCGGAATGGGAACGGGTGTATCACTGCACGTATGCTCACCGCAAGAGCAGATGATACGCAGGGTCCGAAGCGCGTCAAGGGGCTAATTCAGAAAAATTCACAAAAAAACAGATTCGCGATTGGGACACGATCGACCGCGATCGACCCCCCTCAATCCCCCTTGGTAAGGGGGAAGGAAGACGGCGACCGCGCGGCGGCACTGAGAAGCGCCCTACGGTGTCTTGGAACCGGCCTTGGCGGCGGAAATCAGCTTGAATTCCAGCGGTTGAGGCTCTTGGGCCAATTCAACGCCCTTGGGGAGGCGGTATTCCGGGGTCGCCAGTTTGATGAGGTTCAGGGCGTCGAAATCCTCCTGTTTGAGCTGAATGATGCCGAACGCCCGGGTTTCACCGCGCTGCAGCTTCTGGATATCGTCGCGCTGCCCGGCGACGGTGATCGTCTGGGTCAGCAATGCGAGCGGCTGCCCGTCGCGGTCGGCCGGTTGAACCGGCAGCGGCAGGTTGGACACGCTCACCGCCAAAAGCACGGGAACGGTGGAGATCTGGGCGGTGATTCGCTGACTCTGAACCGTCGCCGTGACCTCGACGGCCGTCGGCGACACCTCGGCGTCCGGTCCGAAACGCCGCGGATCAAGGGCAACCGTTACTGTAACCGGCTTCCCAACTGGCTGATCCTTCAAATCGCGGTCAATGTCGGACGAAATGTCAAACTGGGAAATCTGCTCGACGGAGAGCGCCTGAACCTGGCTCTCCCGAAGTCTGACGCTCAGGGTCGAGCGGCCCAGTTGGGGTTCCGCCTCGAAAGCGAGCGTGAGCTTCTTGGCGACGAGCGGAATCTCGCGGGTCGTGAGGTGGTCGACGCGAACGTTGAACGCCTCCGGCTGAACCGAGACGACGGCGAGCTTGCGAAGGTCGGCGGACTGATCGGCCAGCGATTGTCGGACAGCGTTTCGCTCCAAAGCGACGACCGCCGGTCCCGTCGGTTGATCGGGCACGGTAATGCGCAGCTTCAGCGGTCCGCGCGATCGAAGCTCCTCCATGACGCGGCGGGGTCCGGCGACCTCCAGCCGGAACGCGGGCGGTACACCCTCCACCGCCACGCGCATGTCCGGACTCGCGGCTGGAGCGACGGGTTCGAACGAGACGCGAACGGTGGCGCTCTCGTTGACGAGACTGTCCGCGCCCCACCAGATGAGGACGGCGAGGACGGACGAGGTGCTAAGAAGTTTGAGTTGTTCCATCATGGGTCGGCGCCAACGTGACCGTTGCTACGTCTTCAACCGCAGGCGGTTCGATCGCGGCGGAGGCTTCTCCCGTCTCCGGCACTTGTCCGCCGAGTTCGCGGGTAAGGAACGCGCGGAGCGTGTCGGCCGTAAACGGACGACGCAGCACGCCGCCCATCGCGACGGAGATCGTACCGGTTTCTTCGCTGACCACGATCACCAGGGCGTCAAGTTCGTGCGAAAGACCGACGGCGGCGCGATGTCGACTTCCGAAGGAGCGTTCCAGGTCGCCCGACTCGGCCAGTGGAAACTGACAACCGGCCGCGACGATGCGACCTTGATAGACCACGACGCCCAGGTCGTGCAGCGCCGTGCCAGGCCAGAAAATCGTCTCCAGGAGTTCCGAAGACAGCGCCGCGTCGAGCTTGACGCCGGTTTCGCAGATCGCGCCCAGTTCGGTGATCCGCTGAACGGCGATCAGCGCGCCGATCTTCTGCTTGGCGAGCTTTTCGACGGCGGCGACGATCGGCTCGATGGTCCAGTCGGAGGTGCGAATCCACCGTTGCAACCAGCGACCCTCGCCGACGCGAACCAGCAAGCGGCGGAGTTCCGCTTGAAAGGCCACGAGCGAGACCAGGAATACCGCAAGCATGAAGTACGGGTAGAGGACGTTGATCCGGTCCAGCTCGAATCGCTCGGCCACGAGCCAGACGACCGCGAAGCTGAGCGCCGAGATGGCGAGGACGGCACGGACCAGCCTCGCTCCGCGGGTTCCGTGGACGGAGCGCAGCACCGCGTAGACGACGCCGCCGACGAGGGCGAGCTCGACCGCGGTGACCCATGGCCGTTCGAACATGCGCTCGAAGAGGGTCTGTAGTTCTAGGATGAAGTCGGTGGCCGCTAACATTCGTTTGTCGCCAAATACCTATCCAAGAAACCCTCACCCCTGCCCCTCTCCCAAGGAGGGAGAGGGGTTAATGGGATGGGCTCTGAAGTCAGGATGCGCCCGTTCGTTCCCTCGGATCCGCTCGTGGTGCGCCGCGCCGTCCGCGACCGAGCATATCCGTTGTCCGCTCCCGCCGCTTCGTTCGCCGGTACGGATTCGTCTATTCTTTGTCGACCGCCCCCAGCGCCGGGGTTCACACGGCGCATCGTCGGCGATCCGTTCCCCACCGTCGCGCTATGCAGCCGATCCCGTAGGGTACGCTGTGCGTACCTTTCTTCGCTTCGACCACCACGGGTCATCCAACCACATCCTCACGTCGCCCACCCTCGCAGCAGCGAGGATGGGGCGCCGGCCGTGGCAAAGATGGGGCGCTAATCACCGGTCGACAAGCCGCCAGTGACGCCCGGCGGAGGATCGCTCGACGAATCGAAAGGCGTTCCACTTCCGCCGAACACGTTGACAAGGAATCGCGGCGGACTACATTCGCCGTGGCCCGAAGCAACCCCGGGTCGACCGTCCGCGGCAGGGACCGGTCGTCGCGCGGGGTTCGGTGCAAACGGGTCGAATGCGGGGCTCATAGCTCAGTTGGTAGAGCGCGTCGCTGATAACGACGAGGTCTCAGGTTCAAGTCCTGATGGGCCCATTGAACGTAACTCACGTCGAGCGCGATGCTTAGATGCACATCACCAAATACGTACGCCCGGACCGTGTGCCACGGCTCTGCGAGCAGCGGATGGCGCGGATGCGCCAACGCGCCGTTGATTCTCGGGATTCGCAGGAGGGCGGGCCGGCCACACCGAAGCAGGAGCTTCTACAAGCGGCCGTGGGGGATTTCGGGGTCGTCCGACGCTGTCGGCATTCACGGTCGGTGGTGTCGTTTCAAGGCGACGAACCACGCCAGCGCCAACGTCGCCATCGCACCCAGTCCGAACAAGCATTGGGCCGTTCGTCTAAACGCGACGCGGTTTCCCAGTCTTCCGTAGACCGCGCCAAGCAGCACGCCGGAGAGGAAACCGGTGAGATGGGCGAGCACGTCGGTTCGTTCGCCGCCTGTGCCGAGAAAGCTCAGCAGCACCACGGCGCCGACGAGCGGGGCGTTGCGGGCGAGTCGCGACGCGCGGGTCTGTCGATGGCGGATCCAACCCAGGGCAGCCACGATGCCGAGAGCGGCGAACACGGAGGTGGATGCGCCGATCGAAGTGTGCGCGCTCTCGCGAATCAGTCCATTGAGCAGGTTTCCCGCGCCGCCCGCAAGGAGAATGCTCATCCATGCGAAGCCCGACCCCAGGAGTTGACCGGCGAACACTCCGATCAGACCGCCGATCAAGATGTTGGAAAGCAGGTGAACCAGGTCCGAATGAAGGCTCAAGGCGGTGATCGCCCGCCACCACTCACCCTGCCGAATGGCACCTGCGTTCATCTTGCCGGCGTCGAACCAGTTCCGCGCCAAGGCGTCTTGATGCTGGAGAATGGTGACGATGACCAAGACCGCGGCGTAACCGAGGACGCCCGGCCAGCCGTTGCCGAGTCGAGAGAAACTCGCCCGGGCGACGGGGATGGCGCGATTCTCTTGAAGGTAGTCCTGGATCTCGGCGCGGGCTTGCGCGACGAACGGGGTGGGTACGAAGAGCCTGCATTCGTCGGGCTCTTCCTGAAGGACGTAGGCGATGCCGGCCGCCTCAAGCGCCAATCCCAGTTGCATGCAAGCCCGGCGACTCGAACGGTAAACCTCCTCCATAGGACATCATGGTAACCGAGGGGTCGGATTCCAACCTACTCCAAGAACCCTCACCCCTACCCCTCTCCCTAGGAGGGAGAGGGGGACTGGGACCGGATTCTAGCGGGATACGAATGCAAAGGAGGCAGATTATGGTTGAGCCATGAACACGCGCTGGAGGATGGAGAAATCGCCGAGGTCGACATCGCCGTCGTGATCGAGCGACGCACAGTCGCAGCTCTTGCTGATCTTCGGTCCCGGACCGGACAGACAATGCGGAAAGCTCTGGAATCCGACGGGGTTCGCAAGGGTCGCACAGACGCACTCGCGAGAGGCCTCATCGCAGGCAAGGTTCTCCGCGGAACAGGGATCGCCATCGGAAAGACAGCGATCGCCGCCGCAGCGCTCCGGCCCGGTGCAGAACAGCGCGTCGTCGCATTCCGCGTCCGCTTTGCAGGTTAGGGAAACGCAGCCGAAGTCCACTTCCTTGGTGTTGACGGACCCTTCAGACCGAATGGCAAACACCAACGGTCCGCCCGCGGGCTCGCTGCAGAATTGGAACCCGTCGATAGGAACGTGCGCGACGTGAAACCCAACCGTTCCGATCTTGGCCCACGTCGGAGCAACCCCGAGTCCGTTGAGATTGTTCCCGCCTAGATCGTTGACCCGCCCCGTCGCGCCGTCGACGGCGACATCGAAACCAAGCAGATTCCACTGGGCGGCGAGCGATACGAGGGCGGGAGTCGTATCTAGGCTCGTCGGATCATATTCCAAATCCACTGCGGCCGTGGTGATTCCATTGGTGCCATGCGCCTGGCACCATGCTTCCAGATAGATCGAACCGCCCACGATGAGCTGGTCTAGAGCGGTGACCGGTACACCGACGCTCGCGAGGTCAGCCGTCGTCTGCACGGCAGACGGCGAGCCCAACAGCAACAGTCTCACCGTCACCCTCGGCGGAGTATTGCCCGCGCGCTCGGGCGCGGAAGCCGTGGCCGTTCCTGAGCACCACATCGAAAGGAGAACGATCGCGCGAACAAGTCCGACCAACCGATGTTTCGCGCCCAACGCCCGCCCCCTAAGAATCTTCGTTGTTTGTCGCTTGCGATCCGAACCTTCCATCGCCCTCTTCCCCCCCCATGAATCTAGCACCAGAACCCCTGATGACGGCCCCCGTCATCCCAGGCGTGAGCAAGCAAGTCCTCGGCCCCCCACCCTCGCTGTAGCGAGGATGGGGCACCCGTCACCCTGCCCAATCCAACTTGCTTTTCCCGAACCTTGCAACAGCGGAGAGGGCGGGGAGACGCGATGGCCTCCCCGCCCAGGTATCTACTCCGCGTGTCTAACGCACACGCATCAACGAACGCTCGACTCACGGGTCCCAACGGGATCCTTGAGCGCGCGAACGCGCTCGGTGTTCAGCAATTGTCGGAGCTTGCCGCGCTCGAAGCCCTTCCAACTGCTCTCCGGAACCGGCAGCCCGAACGCCTTCAGCGTCGTCGCCGTCGGCAACGCCAACCAACCTTCCGACGATGCGGTGGTTCCACCGCAGGCCGGCGGGAGGACGATCGCCGGATCATCGCACGTTCGCATGAACGCCGTGATGAAGTACGAGAAGTCCTCCGGACCGACGCAATCGTCGGGGCTGCAATTGACGAAGTTCGCCCTGTCGCAGCTTCCGCCGAGGTAACCCGTCGCGTAGCCCGGATCATCGGGGCAGAGCAAGAAGCAACCCGCGAACAAGGCGAGGTCGCCCGGTCCGACGAAGCATTCGCCGTCGCCGTCCAGGTTGTACAAGCCGCCCGGACAATCGGTCGGTTCGAACACGCATCCGGCGAGCGGGTCGCACCGGTCGGCCGTACACGCGTTCTCATCGTTGCACGTGATCGGCTCATAGAGGCAGCCCTTGGCCGGATCGCACCGATCAATCGTGCAGACGCTCTCGTCGTCGCACGTGACGATCTCGTAGACGCAACCCGTCGCGGGGTCACAGGTGTCCGTCGTGCAAGCGTTGTGATCGTCACAATCGACCGGTTCCCTCACGCAACCGATCGCCGGATCGCAGCGCTCGACCGTGCAGGCACTTCCGTCGTCGCACGTGACGTCGACGTACACGCAACCCTTCACCGGGTCGCAGGTGTCCGTGGTGCAGGCATCGTGATCGTCGCAGTCGACGACCGTGTGCGAGCAGCCGGTCAGCGGATCGCAACCGTCCGTCGTGCAAGCATCTCCGTCGTCACATGTGACATCGGCCGAGCACGAATGTCCGAAATCCACCGGATCGGCGCGGCCTTCCGCGAAGATCGAGGTTCCGAACCGAGACGGTTCGAGATGGAACTGCACTTGTTCGCCTTCGCCCTGCTGCAACTTCACGCGACCCAGCAGAACCCATTCCGGCCAGAGGCCGACGCCGCCGGACTTGCTGCTGCAAGCGCCGAACGTGCTGACCCCGCCGCAGCCCGTGAACGAGCCCGAATGGAACAGCGGGAATGCGCTGCCGTATTCGATGGCGATCTCGTCGTCCACGCACAGATCCGATACGAGTTCCAGGTTTCCGCAGGCGATCCCGTGCGGGCCAGGGCTGTACTTGGTCGCCCAGACCTCGACGTAGAACGATTCGCAAGTGAGCAATGACTGGCAGGAAGGCGGCGGATCCGTCGTGGTGTCGTCGGAGCTCGCCGACTGAACCACGGCGAGTTGATACGCCACTTCCGGACACGGCGTGTCAAATCGTTCCGGATCGCGGACGAGAACGCCCACGCAGGCGCCCTCGACACAAGCATCGCCCGTCGTACAGGCGTCTCCATCGTCGCAG
>ORJL011312469.1_pt1 | contig 10148 bp, 8 predicted proteins | sample 1779941 | NCBI WGS metagenome assembly ORJL01 (sample SAMEA104232317, study PRJEB22302) | groundwater metagenome | biome: forest; feature: aquifer; material: groundwater | place: USA | collected 2011-08-07 | depth 5.8 m | reverse complement strand
TGCCCTGCGACATCAACACTTCAATCTGACGAAGCACCACCACGATCTGCTCCGCGCTGAACCTCTTCTTCGGCATAACCAAAGCTCCTTTCCAAGCTCAGTTTCTCACAAAGCTTGGTCCAAAAAAGCCAGGTCAGGTCATGTAGCCTGATTGTCCGAACTCGCGCCAAGATAAGTCGCCTCAACCCTAGGATTGGCCCGGACTTCCTTTGCCGGCCCACTCAACACACTATAGCCAAGTTCGAAGACATAAGCATATTCGGCTACATCCAGCGCAGCTTTCGCATTCTGTTCCACGAGCAGGACACCGACACCCTCTGCCTGCAGGCTTTCAATCACGCCGAAAATGTTTTTCACGATGAGGGGCGCCAGTCCAAGGCTTGGTTCATCCATCATCAGAATTCGGGGGCGTGACATCAGCGCTCTCCCAATTGCAAGCATCTGTCGTTCGCCACCGGACAGTGTACCAGCCTTCTGCAGCTTGCGCTCCCGCAGCCTGGGGAAGCGGTCGTAAACCTCATCTAATCCGGCACGCAGGCGCGTCCTGTCGCGCCGATGGACAAAACCTCCGAGGTTTAAATTGTCCTGCACCGTAAGTTCAGCAAAGAGTTCGCGACGCTCAGGCACAAGCGTCCAGCCCATTCGAACGCGTTCTGCGGCGGCAAGACCGTTTAATGCGCGACCGTCCAGGCTGAGATGACCGCGGAACGGAAGCAGGCCCATGAACGCATTGACCAGCGTCGTCTTTCCGGCTCCGTTGGCGCCGATAATCGTGATGATCTGACCTTCCGCAATCTCCAGATCCACGTCATGAACTGCGTCGACGTTGCCGTAGGACACAAAGATATTCTTCGCTTTGAGCATGCTAGCCTGTACCAAGGTAAGCCTTCACAACGTCAGGATTCCTGCGGACCTCTCCTGGCGACCCTTCGGCAAGCATTTCTCCGAAATTCAGAACGTAGATCCAGTCAACCAAGCTCATGACGAATTCCATATCGTGCTCCACGAGCAGAACCGCGACGCCTCTGTTTTTTACATCCCGCAAGATATCGCGCAGCTCGGCCTTTTCCGGCTTGCGAAGCCCCGCCGCCGGTTCGTCAAGGATAATCAAGCTCGGATCTGCAACTAGGGCTCGCGCCACTTCGAGCAATCGCTGCTTGCCAAGCGGCAAATCGCCAGCCGGCTTTTGAGCGTCATCAGCAAGGCCGACTTGCTTCAGATATTTGAGTGCTTCAGATACTGACAAGGCATCCTCGTAGCGGTCTAAATACAACGAGCCGCGCACAAATCCCGAATGGGTTCGCAGATACGCGCCCAGCATCACGTTCTCCAGCACCGACATGTCAGCGCGCAGTTTGACGTGCTGGAATGTTCGAGACACACCCAATTCAGCCGCGATACGAGGTGACTTGGCGGTGATGTCCTGCCCGCGAAAAACGACCCTGCCTGCCGTTGGCTTCAGCAATCCGGTTATGATAGCCAGAAGCGTGCTTTTACCCGCGCCATTCGGACCTATCAGCCCAACAATCTGACCGGAGTTGACCCTGAGCGTTGCGCCGTTGACGGCGATCAGGCCACCGAACGCCTTCTTGATCGAGGAGACTGCGAGGACGGGCGCTTCGGCGCCGGACCTCTGTCTGGGCGGCATCAATCCATTCCGCATAAAACGCGACGCGAGACTGCGCGAGATATTCAAACCGAGGGCCTTTGCGATGCCGCCGTTCGTGCGCTGCAGGATGAGGATAAAGGCGACTCCCGCGAAAATGCTTTCGAAAGCATTGTTGCTAGAGATGATGGGAAGCACGTCTTGCAACCAATTCCGTGTCATCGTGACCACAAGCGCCCCGATGGGCGCGCCCACGATCGACTGCATCCCTCCCAGAACGCTCATCAAAAGAAGCTCAGTGCCGATTTCCAGACTGAACGAGTTTGGACTGACGGCGCGCTGAACATGCGCGTATAGCCATCCAGCAAGTCCCGCTATCAAAGCCGACAATACGAATGCGGCCAACCGCAGCCTGAAGGCTGATGCGCCACAGGACTCAACGACGATGTCGCTTGCTCTCAACATCCGGATGGCTCGTCCCTGACGTGACAGCAAGAGATTTCGCAACAGCAGCGATAGCACCAATAAAACCGACCATATGACGAAATAGATCCGATCCATTTCCTGGAGCGACCAATGAGATATCGAGATCGGAGGCACGCCAGAAATTCCGGTATGTCTGCCGAAGATGTCCAACGCACCAAACAGATAATAGGCGGCGATACCCCAGGCAATCGTGGTCAGAACGAGATAATGTTCCGACAGATGCAATGTCGCAACGCCGATCACAAACGCGACAATTGCCACAAGAACCAGCCCGATGGCTAATCCAAGCCAGGCAGATCCAACGCCATTTGTCGTGACCCAGCTCGTCGTATAAGCCGCAAGCCCCATAAATGCCGCCTGTCCGAACGAAGGCAGACCGGCGCCTCCAGACAGCAACGTGAGACCGAGCGCGGCGATCGCAAAGATTCCGGCATAGTTCAACAACACGATATAGAATTCGGGCAGCACGAGCGGAGCGACAGCAATCGCCGCGATGCAGATCGTGAGCCCAGTTCTGCCAGATGCGAATGCGGCATGCTTCATGCGTGCTCGCCTTCGCTTTCAGTGCTGGGTCTGTCCGTCGAAAGAACATACCGAAGTATGATTACAGGTATGATTGCGATGAATACGATGAACTCTTTGTAGGGGCTCCAAAAGTAGGCCGAGAACGACTCGATGTTCCCGATCAGGAAGCCCCCCAGCGCCGCCAATGGATAACTGACAAACCCCCCTAATACGCTGCCCACAAACCCTTTCAGCCCGATGAGAAATCCGGTGTCGTGATAAAATGTCAGATTGGGTGCGATCAGAAATCCTGTGATGACCGCAAGTCCCGTAGCGATCAGAAAGGCAATAGACCCCGAATCGCGCGTACGAATTCCGACAATCTCCGCACCGACGCGGTTCAACGCGGTTGCTCTTAAAGCCTTTCCTTGCAGCGTAAATTCAAAATATGCGTACAATACCAGCGAACAGAGCGCGCAGCCCACAAGCACCAGAATCGCCTGGCCGCCGATCTCGATGTAGGGCGTTGCGATGGAGAGATCGAAATAGCTCTCCATACGATATCCTTCAGATCCGAAGAGCAGCAGAGTCGCGCCTGCGAGGGCAAAATGAAGAGCAACAGCAATCATAAGAAGTGAGAGCACTGAAGTGCTACGCGCCGGCTGAAATATGACTCTGTATAACAACGGACCGATCGGCAACATCAACGCAAGCGTAAGCAGCACATTCAGGATCATCGCTGAATACCTGCCGGCCAGCGCAGCCAGCACAACTGCCACGAGCGGCAGGACTAGATAGATCAACGCCGCACGGGGCATGTCGGCGAAACGTCCGCTGCGGACCAGCGATATGATCTCTAGTACGATCGCCACTAACATAAGGCCGACGACCAAATATATGGTTCTCGGAAAGCGGCCTTGCTGCAGGTCCGCGTAAGTAAGCACAGAAAGCGAGACGAGATCGCCGTAAGGCACGAATCCGATACGAGTGACGTTGAAGATTAACACCACACCAATGGCCAACAAGGTGTAAGTGGCGCCTCCGACAATTCCGTCCTGTAACACCGAAAGAAACGTAAAGGCGTCCATCACGTACCCCGACAGCCTGTCAGCATAAGCCGAAGATCTAGTTGTCGGTCAGCTTCCAACCCCCATCCTTGAAGTTAATCAGAACGATGCCTCGACTGTCGATCCCGTTCGTGTTGCCCTTCTGGAAATGGTAGATGCCGTTGACTCCCGGAACTTCCTTGGCAGACAGAATTCCGTCACGCATCGCAACCTTGAATTCTTTTGTACCGGGGCGCGCCGTCGGCAAAGCCTGTTTTACAGCGTTCGTGACCAGCATTCCCATATCATACCCGTTACCGGAAAGGTAACTTGGACGACTATTTGGATCTGCCTTTTTCAGTTCATTTGCGAAATTAAGTCCGATCGCCTTGCTCGGATTGGCATCGGGCAGCTGTTCGGAAATGCTGCCTGGGCTCGCGGGAACGAGCGCACCGTCAATCGATTTGCCTCCGAGCCGGACAAATTCCGGGTCAAGCACGCCGGGTGTGTTGTAGATCGGGCCGGAGAACTTTCGCTCCTTCAGCGCAATATGCGGCATCGAACCAACTCCCGTCGACGTTCCCGCAAATACCGCATCGGGTTTCTTGCTTAGAATGCGGAGCACTTGCGACGATATGCTGACGTCTGATCTCGAAAACCGTTCGTTCGAAGACACCTCGATGCCGTATTCTGGCGCGAGACGCGAAAATGTGTCGAAGCAAAGGTCACCCCAGGCATCCGAGAAGCCGATAAATCCGACATTCTTGATACCCTTCGCTTTCATATTCTCTAGGATCGCCCTTATCCAGACATCCGAGGCGGCGGCGACCTGGAACGACCAGTCTGACTTTTCTGGCGGAAGATAAATCGGAGCGGCCGAAAGATGCGGCGTATTCATCTCCGCCGCGACCGCTGCAATCGCCAGTGAATTTGGTGTGCTGTTGTCGCCAAGGATAATATCCGCCTTCTCTTCGACGATGAGCTTACGAGCTGCGCGCGACGCTTGCGAGGGGTCGGTTGCGCTATCAAGTACGATATAGCGAATTCTTTCGCCGTTCACCTCGGTTGGCGCGAGTGCCAAGCCGGCTTTGAGCTGGTTGCCCGATGAAGCCGCGGGTCCTGTCAATGACAGTACGACGCCGACAACAACATCCGCTTTTGCGTGGCCACTTATCAACTCGCCAACAACAAGCGCGAACGCAACCACAAGCCCGGTCAATTTTTTATTGATCATGCTCTCCACCCTCGTTCTGACGTTCTTCATTTTCTTCTTGGTATTGAAGCCAATTATTCCAGGCTGCGCAGTGCTAAGCCGGGTTTATAAGATTTCATGGAATGGATATCTCCCAGCCGGATTCTCTCCGGCCAATCCGGATTTGCTAGGAGCGCGCGCCCAAGTCCGATCAAATCGAACTCGTGACTGTTGAACCTTTCCAGAAGCTGGTCGATATGTGCGTCCGAAACGGGAAATTCGCGTTCGCTAAAGACGTCTGAAGACGACACCTCTGCCGATAGACCAAGCGATCCAATCGTCATTACCGGCTTCCCAGTAAGCCGTTTGCTCCAACCGGCCAGATTGAGATGGCTACCTGGAAATTCCGGCTCCCAAAACCGCCTTGTTGAGGCGTCGAGGATATCGATTCCTGCCTCGACAAGCGGCACAAGAAACTGCTCGAGCTCGGAAGGAAAGTTGAACATGCGGGCTTTGTAGTCGGCATTTTTCCACTGCGAGTACCGCAGCATCAGCGGAAAACTGGGGCCGACTCGCCGACGCATCTCCTCGACCATTTCAACTGCGAAACGCGTCCTCGCGACGGTATCTCCGCCATACCGATCCTTCCGATGGTTGGTGGCGCCCCAGAAGAACGAATCAATCAGATAGCCATGGCCGGCATGAATATTGACGCCGTCGAATCCAATCTCCTTCGCGACCGTCGTAGCCTTGGCGAACGACTCAATCACCTGATCGATGTCCTTCTGCGTCATGGCGCGAGCAGCTCTTGCGAGGCCGTCACCCGGCTTGTATTTCATGTCCCAAAGTTCAATGGGGATTCTGCCATCCAGCACTCCGGACGGAGCGACCGACACCTCGTCTGGATTAAACGCCCTGTACGCTTTACGGGCAAAGCCCGAATGCCACAATTGAACGAAGATTCGACCGCCTGCTTCATGCACCTCGTCGACCACCCTACGCCAACGATTCAAACACTCTTCTCCGTAGAAATTCGGGCAATCGCTGTCATAGTGCGCGACCGGATGGTCTGGAAAAGCGCCCTCGGTGATGATGAGCGCGACACCACCTTTTGCTCGACGCCGATAATAGGCTGCCACTCCCTCCGCAGGGATGCCGCCCGGAGCGTAGTGCCGTGTCATTGGCGCCATAACAAAGCGGTTGCGTAGCTCGAGACCGCCTATCGTGATCGGCTCGAACAGCGGCCTCACCGCGTCGCTTAGTTCATTTCTTAGACTTTGAGACACGGCAACTTCTCCCAAATCCGATTGTCTTTCTCAGGCTCGACAATGAAAGGTCTTTTGTCGGTCATAGTTATAAGCGCGGCGCATAGGTCTTGTCGGTGAGACGGCTTACTTGATGGAAAAATCCCGGCTTTGATCCGCCCGCCCCCCCAGAGGGCGAGCGCAAAGCGGCATCGCGGCGGCTAGCTCCTCCAATAATTGGTCGACCTCATCCACATTTCGAGCCCCACCGAACACATAGCGGTCCGGCCGCACAACAGCAGCGATCAACCCCCGCGACTTGAACCATTCTGCAACGTATTTCGATTGTCGGGTAAGCTGGATGCCGGTGAAACCTCGGGCTGTCAGCCCACTGAAATTCCCAATTTCAAGGACGTGCGCACCGATGCTTGCAAGATAGGCTAGATGCTCGGGAGCCACACCTTCGGCGTAGCGTTGGCTGGCAAAAATAAGCAGGAATCTCATCCCGTAAATGTCATCCACCAGACATTCGCCGTCCCCCTTGACGATAGCCGGCTGCGGGAAAATTTCGCCTGCCGGCAGTTGCGATCCCCCATTCTGCTCCCGACTGATCAAGCCTCCGACAAGATTTGGTATCCATTGCTGACGGACGAACCTTCCATTGGATTTGGTCATTTCGTGCTTTAGGCGATTATCTCGCTCCTGGGCAGCCGTCGGATCGAGTTCCCCGATTATTTTTCCGAATTCGACCGCACGCGATACCAACTCGGCGAAATGCGGCTTTCGCTCTTGTTCGTACGTAGACAGAATCCGTGAATCGATTGCGTCTCGCTCTGCGAGCAGTAGTTTCCACGCCAAATTGGCGGCGTCCCGCAAGCCCGAATTCATGCCTTGTCCCATAAATGGCGGCGTTTGATGAGCTGCATCACCAACGATGAAGGCATTTTCCCTTCGCCAAGCTTGGGCAGCGGCGGCGCGAAATCGGTACACGGCGTTTCGCCAGATGGAAACGACGCTAGTGTCCACGTATTTGCTTAGAGCGTTCAGAACGTGCCGCGGACGCTTGAAATCCTCCGGATTCTCCCAGGGAAGTATGCGAAGCTCCCACCGCCTAAGATTTTCGGGGCCACATACATAGGTTACAGGACGTGAAGGCCAGCAATATTGCTGGGTCAGGGGAGGCACACGATCCAGGTCGCTCACCCAGGCATCCACGACCGCCCACCACTCGTTGAAATTCAAATCGTCATAATCGATATTAAGCGTACGGCGGACGATGCTGTTCGCGCCATCGCAACCAATGACGTACCTCGCCTCGAGCCCTTTCACGGTACCGGTCGCTGCTTCGCGTACGGTTAAGTGACAATAGTCCTCTTCAAAATGGAGGCGCTCAACATCGTGAGACAGGAGCACGGACGCATTGCTGAACGTCGCGAGACGCTCTCGCAACAAGCGCTCCAGTTCGGGTTGCAGAAAGGACGAATTTGGCGGCCATCCAAGGGGATATGGCGGAGAGGCCGGCCGAACCTCGCGAATTACAGAACCATCGACGCCGACATAATTTGTCCCTCTAAACGGGGACGTGTAGGGCGCCAATTCGTGAGCGACTCCGCAGAATTGCAAAATGCGCATCGACTCGTGGTCGATGCCTATCGCGCGCGGGCGGTCAAACGCCCTTGCCTCCTTCTCCAACACGAGGATGTTCATACCCCCTTTTGCGAGAAGGTTGGCCAACACCGCACCGGAAGGTCCCAAGCCGATAATCGCTGCGTCAAAAGCCATGCGGAGCTCTCGAAAGACGCCGACGCATTACGGCGCGCCGCAGTCGCGCGCCAATACCAAGCGAGCTGCTTCTCATACCGGCCGCACATAGCGACGTGCGCATTCCTTATACCCATAGGGTATATGTGCGCTTCGACCCCGCATTAGCGCATTTCATGCGTTCTCTCTAAGGAAACTTGCGGCGCGGCCCTAAGGTGCCGACATCCGATGATCGAGGAATGCGATGATCAAAGCGCGTCGGATAGGATATGTGGCACTTTCGACGCCGGACTTGAGCCGTCAAGTCGACTATTATCAGTCGGTTGTTGGCCTAACCCTGATAGACCAGTCCGCATCCTTTGCGGTCTTTGCGGCCGCGAATGCTATGGAAGCGGTCGTGCTGGAAAAAGGTGACAAGGCGGGCGTCATTGGACTGTCCTTCGTGACGTCACCGAATATAGCCTTGACGGATATGGCCGCGGCTTTCCGAGCGATGAGTATAGGCGCAGAAATTCAGCCTGGGCGGGCGCTGGCATCGCAAGCTGTCTTTATATCCGATCCGCACGGCCTCCGGATAGAGCTTTCGAACGAGCCATCGTTCTTCAAGGATCAAATTGTTGACAGAGCGATTTCTCCGCTCAAGCTCGGTCACGTTGCGCTCACGACCACCGACCTTGAGCGCAGCACAGCATTCTATGAAAATGTGCTCGGATTCTCTCTTTCAGACTGGCGAGAGGGCCGTGCGAAATTCTTGCGATGCGGTCCCGACCACCACACGATCAATGTCTTTTCGGGCGCGGTCGATGCGGTCCATCACATCGCGTTCGAAGTCCGGGACTGGGGCCATTTGGCGAGAGCAGCTGATGTACTGCTGAGCAATGGCTTGCCCCTCGATTGGGGCCCTGGCCGGCACAACATTGGACATAACGTCGCTTGCTATCATCGAAATCCGGACGAAGTACGCATCGAGTTCTATGCCGAAATGGATCAGATGAAGGACGAGGAGCTGGGCTATTTCGAGCCCAGGCCCTGGCACTACGATCGGCCGCAGCGGCCCAAGGCATGGCCTCAGGATGTAAAGCGCGGCTATTGGATCCCGAATGCCCCGTAGAGCCATCGCTCCAACAGGCCGGCAATTCAAAACGTACTCCAAAGGATCTGACCCACATGCAGGAAGACAATGTTTATCGCAGCGTTTGGCTCGAATTGATGGATACCCCGTTTGAACAAAACTGGGTGACGGCCGCAAACATTCGTACGCGATACGTCAGATCCGGCCCTCGAAACGCTCCGGCTGTTATAATGCTGCACGGGACCGCCGGCAGTTGGGAAACCTTCTGTCGAAATATTCCCTACCTCGCAAAAGACTTTGACTGCGTCGCCTTCGACTTGGTCGGTACCGGGTTTTCTGACAAGCCCGACTATCCCTATGAAATTCCGAGATTCTCAGAACACGTTGCAGCCGTGCTGAATAGCCTTGAGATCGAACGTGCGTCATTCATTGGCGTTTCGCTCGGTGCTTGGATTTCGGCTAAATTCGCGCTCGACAATCCGTCACGCGTTGACCGCCTGATTTTGATATCTCCGGCAGGACTGGTTTCAAATGCCGAAACAATGTCCGGAATCAAGAGCAGAAGAACGAAGGCGGTAGATGATCCAAGCTGGGACAATATATCGGAGATCATTGGCAGACTCGTGTATGATGCAAAGAGCGTTCCCAACGACATCGTTGCGATCCGGCAAGCGACCTATCGTCTGCCAGACATGAAACAGGCGATGAACAATCTGCTTGTCTTGCAAGATCCCGAGATTCGTCAGCAAAACAATATAACCGCGCGGGAGTGGGCCAGCATCACCGCGCCTACTCTGATAATCCGAGCGTCAGATGTTGCCGATATATATTCTCAATCCGCCGCTCAGCTGCCTGAAATAATGCCCAACGCGATAATGGAAAATTTCAGCAAAGTGAACCACTGGGCGCATTTCGAAGACGCGTCGCGTTTCAATAGACTGGCATCAGCATTCCTTCGCGGTGTGGACCACGCGGGTTGTTAATGCAGCGCATCGCGCACGCGAGGTCGGCACCTTTGCTAATACTCGCTCCTCTACAATCTGTTGCTTGTTCGTAACGACAGTCGCCCAATGGCAGCAGCTCGTACTCTTTCGTCACCGGCGGCCCCGAATGTTTTGGCGCAAAAGCAATGGTATTTTGAAAGAATACCCCGAATATTTTTTGCCGCGGCGCCTCCTAGATGGAAACGGCGGGTGACGAATTGATCGATTATATGATCTGTCAGAAGGCCGCGCTG
>ORJL010095589.1_pt1 | contig 10148 bp, 8 predicted proteins | sample 1779941 | NCBI WGS metagenome assembly ORJL01 (sample SAMEA104232317, study PRJEB22302) | groundwater metagenome | biome: forest; feature: aquifer; material: groundwater | place: USA | collected 2011-08-07 | depth 5.8 m | reverse complement strand
GTCTCGGCATCGCGCGTCGCCTCCGTGCCGGGGGGGTCTCGGTGAACGACGTCCTGACCCACTACGGCGTGGCGTCGCTCCCCATAGGAGGAGTGGGCGAGAGCGGCTTCGGCCGCCGGCGAGGAGTGGACGCCCTGGACGAGATGACCCGCAGCAGGACCCTCCTCACCGACCGTGCGGGCCTGAGGCGCGAAGCGTACTGGTTCCCCTACTCGAAGCAGTCCGTCCGGGCCATGCGCGCGCTGCTGCATTGGCGGGCGCGCGGTGGACTCACCGGCGTCGTCGCGATGGCGCGGCAGATGCTGGGAAAGGAACGCTGAAATGACACGCCTGGTCGTCGACGCCCTCAGCCACGAGCTCGAGGCCCAGAGCGAGCGCCTGCTCCCCTGCGTCCACTGCGGGTTCTGCCTGCCGGCCTGCCCCACCTACAACCGGCTGGGGGACGAGGCCGACTCACCGCGGGGTCGCCTCCACCTCATGCGGGCGGTCGTGGACGGACGCCTCGACCCCGGGAGCGACGCGTTCCAGACCCACATCGACCGCTGCCTGGGGTGTCGCGCTTGCGAGCCCGTCTGCCCTTCGGGCGTGGAGTACGGCGCGCTCCTCGAGCTGGCGCGGGACGTGGCCGCCAAGCACCGGCCGCCGGCTTTCCTCACGCGCCTGCTGCTGTTCGTCTTCGGATCCGCATCCCTGCGTCGGGCGTTCTTCCTGGGCGGGCGGCTGGTCCGCGGCACGGGGCTCGCCGCGCTCGGGGCGCGGGTCCTTCCGGCCCGAGGTCTGGCCGGGAGCGCACGTCTGGGCCTCGCCATGCTGGCCGCCACGGCTCCCTGGAAGGGGCTGCGGACAGCCGGGTCCGGTGCGGGTGCGGCCGGTGGCGTCGCCGCGCCCATCGCACGCGGCCGCGTCGCCGTGTTGCTCGGGTGCGTCCAGGAGGGGCTCTTCGGACGGGTGAACGACGCGACCGTCCGCGTCCTCGAAGCCAACGGGTACGAGGTGGTCTCCGTCGTGGGGCAGGACTGCTGCGGTGCGCTCCACGCCCACGGTGGGGACCTCGAGGGAGCGCGCAACCTGGCGCGGATCAATGTCACCCGCTTCGAGGCGGCCGGGGTGGATCGGGTGGTCGTCAACGCAGCCGGGTGCGGCGCGGCCATGAAGCAGTATGGCGACCTGCTCTCCGCCGATGCCGCGTTCGCCGCTCGGGCCGCCGCGCTCGCCAAGAACGTGAGGGACGTGACCGAGATCCTCGCCGAGGCGGGGCCACGCCGTGGCGCACCCGTCCTCTGTCGGGTGGCCTATGACCACCCGTGCCATCTGCTCCACGCGCAGCGCATCCGACAGGCCCCCCTGGACGTTCTGGCCGCGGTCCCGGGGGCGGAGGTGCGCGTCGTGGACGACGCCTCGGAGTGCTGCGGGGGCGCGGGGATCTACGGCATCACCCACCCCGACCTCGGGGGCAGGATCGGGGGCGACAAGATCGCCTCCGTGCGTCGCGCGGGGTGTGACGTGGCCGCCACCCCCAACCCCGGGTGCATGATGCAGATCGGCGCGGGTCTGCGGCTGGAGGGGGCTTCCGAGGGGGTGATCCATCCCGTGGAGCTCCTGGACGAGAGCTATCGGAGAGCAGGGTACTACGCATGAGGGAGGGCCCGGGGGATTCGGGACTTCCCGTGGACCCGCTGGGACTCCTCCGGTGGGCCCGCGGGCACGCGGAGCCCATGATGGCGTTCCTTCGTGCCCTCGTGGAGGCGGAGTCCCCGACGGACGTGCCTTCGAGTCAGGCAGCCGTTCAGGCCCTCGTGACGGACGCCCTGGAGGATCTGGGGTTCAGGGTGAGGCGTTACCCGGGGCGGACCACCGGCGGGCACATCGTGGCCCGGCCCCGGCAACGGGTCCGGGGGCGCCCGTTCCAGCTCCTCATGGGACACACGGACACCGTGTGGCCGCTGGGAACGCTGGCCGGCATGCCCGTGCGGATCGAGGACGGACGGCTCCACGGCCCCGGCAGCTTCGACATGAAGGCGGGCGTGACGCTGATGATCTTCGCCCTCCATGCCCTCAGGGAGCTGGGCGCCGAGCCGGCCGCCACCCCGGTCCTCCTGCTCAACTCCGATGAGGAGATCGGGAGCCCCGACTCCGGCCGCACCGTCCGACGCCTGGCGCGGCGGGCCTGCCGGGCCTTCGTTCCGGAGCCCGCATTCGGTCCCGAGGGGCATCTCAAGACGGCTCGGAAGGGGGTGGGGACCTATACGGTGCACATCCAGGGCCGCGCGGCCCACGCCGGCCTCGACCCCGGGGGCGGCGCGAGCGCCATCCAGGAGCTGGCGCTCGTGGTGGGGAAGCTCCACGCACTTACCGATCTCGGGCGAGGCACCACGGTCAACGTCGGAGTAGTGGAGGGGGGCACCCGACGGAACGTCGTAGCCGCGAGGGCCCGCGCGGACGTGGACGTGCGCGTCGTCACGGTGGAGGACGCGAAACGGGTGGAAGCGGCCATCCTCGGGATCGGGCCCGAGACGCCCGGCGTGACGCGGCGGATCGAGGTGGGACACGCCATCCCCCCTCTGGAGCGTACGCCGCGGAACCGGCGTTTGTGGACGCAGGCAACTCGGGCCGCCGAGTCGCTGGGGATCCCACTGGGCGAGACGATGGTGGGAGGAGCCTCGGACGGGAGCGTCATCAGCCAGTACACGGCCACGCTCGACGGAATGGGCGCGGTGGGCGATGGGGCCCACGCGGCCCACGAGCACGTCGTGCTGGACGCGACGGTAGACCGGTGCGCCCTCCTGGCGCTGCTCCTGATCGCGCCGGTATCCCCCTCGACGGGGGAGGAGTGATGAGCCCCTACCATATCCGGCCGTTCAAGACGATCGACGAGTACCGGGAGTGCGTGGCACTCCAGGAGGAGACCTGGGGCGAGGGTTTCTCGGAGCGCGTGGCTCCGGCGATCCTGAAGGTCGCACAGATCCTGGGTGGCGTTTCCGCCGGCGCATACGCTGCCGACGGCAGCCTCGTCGGGTTCGTCTTCGGAATGACCGGCTTGCGGAACGGCGAAGTCGTGCACTGGTCCGACATGCTGGCCGTGCAGCGGAGCATCCGGGACTCTGGCCTGGGAACCCGGCTCAAGGCGTACCAGCGACACGTGCTGCTCGAGCGGGGCATCACCAAGATGCACTGGACTTTCGACCCCCTGCAGTCGCGCAACGCGTACCTGAACTTCGCGAAGCTCGGGATCGTGGCCCGGGAGTATGCGGAGGACATGTACGGCGAAACCGATTCCCCCCTCCACAGAGGCATCGGCACGGACCGCTTCATCGCTCTTTGGCTCATGGACTCGGAGCGAGTCGTCCGGCGCATGGCCGGCGAGGAGCGGGGGCCTGGCCCGGAGGTGTTGGGCGCATGCCCCGCGGCCCTTCGCGTGGCCGGGCTCGGATCGCACGACCCTCTCCGGCCCGGCAGCGCGCTGCTGGGTCTGGAGGACCCGACGGTCAGTGTGGCCCTGCCTGCCGACATCTCGGCGATCATGTCGGAGTCCATGGAGCTGGCCGTGGCGTGGCGGGCGGCCACCCGCACGGTATTGACTCACTATATCGACCGCGGCTACGAGGTGCGCGAGCTCGTCCGCGGCGAGCGCATATCCCACTATCTGCTCTTCCTCGAGGGTCATTGATGAGAATCGAGCGCGTGGAGCTCCGCGAGATCCCACTGCGTCTGAAGGAGTACTTCGAGATCAGCAGTGGCGGGAAACAGGACCGGAGGATCCTCCTCCTGAGGTTGGAGGGGGAAGGCCTCGAAGGGTGGGGGGAGTGTGTGGCGGGAGAGGACCCGGGGTACTCGTACGAGACCACGGAAACCGCATGGCACATGCTCACCGACTTCATTCTGCCTGCGGTGGTGGGGAGGCAGGCGGAGGGGCCGGCGGACGTGTTGGCTCCCGTGCAGTGGATTCGCGGACATCGCATGGCCAAGGCGGTCGTGGAAATGGCGGCGTGGGACCTCGCGGCTCGGATGGATGGCGTCTCGCTGTCGAAGAAGCTCGGCGGCATCCGCTCGGCGGTGCGGGTGGGCGTGAGCGTCGGCCTCCAGAAGTCCGACGAGGCGCTCCACGAGAAGGTGGCCGGGTACGTGGCCGAGGGCTACTCGCGGATCAAGATCAAGATCAAGCCGGGCCGCGACGTGGAGATGCTGGGGGGGCTCCGCAGGAAGTTTCCGGATGTGCCCTTGATGGCGGACGCCAACTCGGCGTACCGGCTGTCCGACGCGCCGCGGCTGAAGGAGCTGGACGACCTGAGCCTCATGATGATCGAGCAGCCGCTCTTCCATGAGGACTTCCTCCAGCACGCGCGGCTCCAGGAGCAACTCCGGACGCCCATCTGCCTGGACGAGTCCATCGAGTCGGTCGATGACGTGGAGCTGGCACTGCAGCTGGGGAGCTGCCGCATCATCAACATCAAGCCGGGGAGGGTCGGAGGGCATGCGTCGTCCCGGCGCATCCATGATGCCATGAGGGCGCGAGGGCTCCCGGTCTGGTGTGGCGGGATGCTGGAGGCCGGGGGGGGGCGGGCCCACAACGTCGCGCTGGCTTCGCTGGAGGGGTTCACCCTGCCCGGTGACATCTCGGCCTCGCGCCGGTACTGGGAGCGCGACATCGTGGACCCGGAGTTCGAGGTCCATGACGGGCAGATGAGGGTGCCGACCGGCCCGGGGATCGGTGTAGAGCCGGACCATGAGCGGATCGCGGCGCTGACGGTGCGGAAGGCGACGTTCGGCTGAAGAGAACCCCCGCAGCGGAGGTCAGGCAGGGTCCCGCGCCTCGAACGTGAACCGCTCGGTGCGCACCCGATAGCGGCGGGCGGGGATCCCCAGCATGCGCACGAGCACGCGGTGCGCGCCCCGCCCGAGGGCGGTGCCCACGCGTTCCTCGCCGTTGACCGCGGTGGCGAGATCACCCCTCAGCCACCGCTGCAGCTCGTCCAGGTCGGAGAGGGAAAGGGTCTCGACCTCGAATTGGCCCAGGTAGTAGTAGCGCCCTGCCTCCATGGGACGCAGGGGGAGATCGAACGTGGCCTGGAGCGCCCCCTGGACCTCCGTGAGCGAGTCGAGGGAGAGCTCGGCGGCGCCCTCTCCCCCGGTCACGACGCGATAGCGCCGCTCCAGCGGGTCGAAGAGGACGCTCGCCCGCCACTCTCCCCGTCCCCGCTGGCTGTCGAAGAAGCCGTCCTTCCAGAGCTCCGCTTTCACCTGGATCCGCAGGGGGAGGCCGGAGTGCAGCGCGCGAACGAGCCCGTCCTCCTCGAAGAGATCCCCGAGGCGGATCTCCAGGGCCCCGCTCTCGAGGTCGACCGCGACGCGGAGCGGGCCGGAGTCCTGGGCGATCCCGGGGGCGGGAAGGGCTACGGTCAACAGGAAGCCCAGGGCCCGCCCCAGAAGGACCCGCAGGGATGGCCATGCCGGGGCTGCGTCAGAAGCGATGATCGATCCGCACGAAGAAGTTCACGTTGCGGTCCTCGCCGTTGAGCGGCCAGGCCCAATAGACCCCCACGTCCCCGAGAAAGACGCCGAACCCCACGTCCATGAGCGTGTCCGTGTCCGGTCCCAGGCGCCCCGGGGTGCCCGCCTCGGAGAGAGACCAGCCGCGCCCGGCGTCGAAGAAGAGGGACCAGCTGGGGCTGATGCTCTCGGGAGGGGACCAGCCCCACCCCGAATTCCACTGGTCGTCGCCGCCCCAGTCCGTGTCGAACGTCAGGGTCCCCCGGTACTCGGCCTGGAAGAGCGCGACCCGGTCGCACCCGTAGCCCGCGAAGGTGGGCACCCGGACGGCGTTCTCCCCCGCATCGAGGAAGACGGAGTAGTCACGTGCGCGAGCGCCGCAGTCCAGGGACATCAGGGGGAAGCCGGGGAGGGAGCCCTCGCCGCCCAGGGTACGCTGGAGCTGGGGCGGAAGCGGCTTGCCGTCGAGGGAGCCCGCGGCGAAGCCGCGGAGGCGCAGGTCCGAGCCGGGACCCAGGCGGGTATAGCGGCGGAGGTCGACCGACCCGGCGGTGAAGTCGGTGTCCAAGGGGCGAGGGTCCCCCACGAGGCTGGGCGGAGCCGGCTCGGCCGCCCGGTACCCCGGAATCTCGAGGTCTCCGCCCATGCCCTTGGCGGCGGTGGCGGAGAGGTACCAGCCATCGCTGGGGTCGTCCCGGTCGTTCCGGTCGTCGATCCTGATCTCTCCCCCTACGGTGCGCAGGCGCCCCTCGCCTACCAGGGGCTGCGGGCGCCAGGCGTCCTCCTCGTCCTTCAGCGTCCACGGACTCCCGACCGGGGCGAAGGCGTGCTCCTCGTCCCGGTACTCTGCCGTGAGGCGCACGCCGGAGTCGTCGTCTTCGTACCGGAGGAACGCCGAGAATCCCTCCCGGTCGTAGTAGTCCCGGTAGTCCCGGTGCAGGAGGAAGGTGGCGAGAGAGGCCTCGAGGTCCCGCAGGCCGCCGTCCTCGATGGGCGTGACCAGGGAGTGGGCCGTGCCGCCGAGGCTCAGGCGTCCCGCCGGGCCGAAGTGCTGCTCTGCCCGGACGAAGTAGCCCATCTCCTGGGTATCGAGTCGGAGGCCGGAGTCGGACCGCCAGATCCCCATGACGTCGGCCCTCAGGTAGCTCTCTCCCTCCGACCGGAAGACGGGCCCGAACAACACGGGGAGCCCCTCCACGCGGTTGTAGTTCCCCTCGCGGCGGATGGACAGGTAGGAGCGCCCCCGTGCATCGCGGCCGCCCCGGCCGAACCAGAGCCTGTCATCGTAGGTGATCCGCTCGCCGCGACGGCGGTAGGCCAGGGCCTCCCCGTACACGGTGAGCTGTCCTCCGACGGCGCCCGCTTCCGCGGTCACCTGTCCCCCGATGACCGTCACGTCGCCCGTGATGCGGCCCCCGGGGGGCACCTCGAGGTCGCCGTTGACCACCACGAGGTCGCCTTGGATCTCGCCGGCCACGACGAAGGGGCCGGTCAGCACCGCGACCTGGCCGTGGATCACCCTCCCCACCGGCACCTCGGACGGGCCTCGGAACCGAAACGTCGAGGAGCGGTTGAAGAAGTCGATGACCTCGTCCGCGACGCTCCGGGGCAGATCCAGCTCGTCCACGCGCTCCTGGGCACCCGCCGGCACCGCAGCCAGGAACGCCATCACCCAACCCATCCTCCGCAACATGGCGCGTCTCTCTCCGTCCAAAGACCCGATGTGGCTCCGCGGACGTATCAGGCACGGATCGTACCAGCCTGGTATTCTGTCGCAAGTCTCAGTCCGACTATGACTTGACATCATCGCCCGCCCCCGGGGTGGTGTGTCGCGGAAGTCACCGGGCCGCCCTTGCCGTTGCTCATGGACACACCCCTCACTCCCGGATCCCGAGGCGCCGCATGCGGCGGTAGAGGTTGGCCCGATCGGTCTGCAGGCGCCGCCCCGCCTCCGCGACGTTGCCGTCGGCCGTCCGGAGTGCGCCCCGGATGAGCTCGCGCTCGTAGCCCTCGAGCCGCTCGCGGAGGCTCCGCGCGTCCGCGTCCACGTAGGCGGGCACGGGCGCGCCGGGCAGCTGGGGGCCCGACAGGACGGGGAGGACGGCGGCGACGTCGGCCGCTCGCACCTCCGGGCCCGGGGCGAGGATCGAGAGGCGCTCCACGATGTTCATGAGCTCCCGGACGTTGCCAGGCCACGGGTAGCGCTGCAGCGCCGCGACCGCCTCAGGGGAGAAGCGAGGGGCGCTCATCCCCTGGCGGCGCCGCAGGCGCGCCAGCGCATGCTCCACGAGGAGAGGCACGTCGGCGAGGCGCTCCCGGAGCGGGGGCATCCGCAGGGGCACCACCTCGAGGCGGAAGAAGAGGTCCTCGCGGAAGCGCCCGGCGCGCGTCTGTTCGTGGAGGTCGCGGTTGGTGGCCGCGATCACGCGCACGTCCACCGTGATCGGGCCCTTGCCTCCCACGCGCTCGATCACGCCGCTCTCCAGGGCGCGGAGCAGCTTGGCCTGGGCCTCGGGCCCGAGGTCTGCGACCTCGTCCAGGAAGAGGGTTCCTCCGTCGGCGAGCTCGAAGCGCCCGCGGCGGCGCTCGGTGGCCCCGGTTAAGGAGCCCTTCTCGTGCCCGAACATCTCGCTCTCCACCAGGTCCTTGGGGATGGCGGCGGAGTTCACGCGGATGAAAGGGAGGCCGGCCCGGCGCGAAAGCCCGTGGATGGCGGCGGCCGCCAGCTCCTTGCCGGTCCCGCTCTCTCCGGTGATGAGAACCCGTGCGTCGGTGGGCGCGATCTTGCGGACTGCGTCCCGGACGCGGGTCATGGCCACCGTGCTCCCCACGAGCTCGGCGGCGGGGCCGAGCTCGGCGACGAGGGCGCGCGTGAGGTCCCGCGCGCGGGAGATCTCCAGCGCTGCCCGGAGGGTGACCAGCACCGACTCGGGGGTGAGAGGCTTCTCGAAGAAGTGGAAGGCCCCCATGCGGGTGGCCTGGACCGCGTCCGAGAGGGTGGCTCGGCCGCTCATCATGACCACGGGAACGCCGGGTGCGACGTCACCGAATCGGGGCAGCGCCTCCAGGCCCGTCATGCCGGGGAGCATGAGGTCCAGGAGGATGACCTCGGGGGGAAGGCGCTCGGCCTCCCCCAGACCCTGCTCGGCCGATGCGGCCTCCCGCACCGCGTACCCCTCGGACTCGAGGAGCGCGCGCAGCATCCTGCGGATGTTGCCTTCGTCGTCGACGATGAGGACGTCCATGGCCATGTTCGACTCCTACTCGGGTCGGCGCGCGGGGGTGTCACCGGAGCGCGGCCCGGCGAGGGGGAGCCAGATCTCGAAGCTCGCGCCACCCTCGGGACGGTTCGCGGCCGAGACCCGCCCGCCGTGGTGCGCCGCCGTCTGGCGGACGATGGCCAGGCCGAGGCCCGTCCCGTGTCGCTTCGTTGTGACGTCGGGGTTCCAGATCTCATCCATGAGCTCGAGCGCGATCCCCGGCCCGCGATCCTCCACGCGGACCCGCGCCTCCTCGTGGTCCGTGCCGATTTCGACATCCACCCGGCCGCCTTCCGTCTCCTGGGCTTCGACGGCATTCAGCAGCAGGTTCCGGAAGGCCCGCTCCAGGGCGTCGAAATGGCCCTCCACCATCACCGGGGCCGATCCGGCCGTGACGTGGATGGGGACGCGCTCGGACGCGTGTTGTGCCGCGAGCGAGCCGAGCAGCTCTCCGAGATCCACCAGCGACCTGGGGCCCTCCGGCACGCGACCGTACTGCGAGAAGGTCCGTGCCAGCTCGTCGAGGCGCTGGATCTCCTCCAGGAGGATCCTGCCCGCTTCCGCCTCGGCGCCCTGCCGCCCCCGAGTGAGTGAGGCGGCTGCCATGCGCATGGGGGTGAGGGGGTTCTTGATCTCGTGGGCCACGCGCCGCGCCAGGTTCGTCCAGGAACGCATGCGGGCGTTCTCCAGCTCCGTGCGCCGTCCCTCCTCGAGCTGCGTGGCCATCCGGCGCAGGGCGTCGCGAAGCGTGGCCAGCTCCTCCACGGCCTCCGCTTCTGCGGAAACGGGAGGCAGGGCCTCTCCCCTGGCGATGCGCTCGGTCCACTCCGCCAGCTCCGCGACCGGGCCGCCGAAGCCCCGGGCGATCATCCGCGCTGCATAGAACGCAAGGACCGCCACCGCCAGTCCGGCGAGAAGCGCCGCCACCGGGAGGACGCGGACCACCCGCTCCGCGACGAACGTATAGAGGCGCGACATGCGCACGGACCCGGAAAGGGCCTCGCGGTGGCGCGCCGCCGCCTCGCGGAGTGTCGGGTCCGGGGGGCCCGACTGCTCGACCGCGTCCAGCAGCCCCTGGCCCGTCTCGGCCACGGCGTCCCATGCGCCGAGGGTCCCCGAGCGGGTCCCTATGCTGCGGAGGGTCCACACGCCCCCGCCCACGGAGAGGGCGGCCGGAACCAGCACCACGAAGAGGATGGCCAGGAAGATGCGTCCCTGGAAGCTGCGGACGCGCATGAGAGACATGGCCGGGCCGGGTGGGTGGAGCCTGCGCGCGAGGTTGCCGGCCCCAAAGGTAGACGGCAGCGGTCCGCCAGGTCTACCCGCTCACCGGACGCACGCATTCGGGGCAGAAGCGCCAACCGGCCTCGAGCGGCGTACCGCAGCGGCACGCCCTCCTCC
>ORJL011774608.1_pt1 | contig 10150 bp, 6 predicted proteins | sample 1779941 | NCBI WGS metagenome assembly ORJL01 (sample SAMEA104232317, study PRJEB22302) | groundwater metagenome | biome: forest; feature: aquifer; material: groundwater | place: USA | collected 2011-08-07 | depth 5.8 m | reverse complement strand
GTCGTTGTACGTGGGACAGGTCTGGAGGACGTCCACGAGCGCGGTGCCCCGGTGCTGGATCGCCTTCGCGATGAGCCCGGCGGTGTACTTCGGCTCGAGCGCGTAGCCGCGCGCGATAAAGGTGTACCCCGCCGCGAGCGCCATCGCGATCGGGTTGATGCCGTCCTGGATGTTCGCCTCGGGCATCGACTTCGTCCGCTTGCCCCGCGCGAGCGTCGGCGCGGCCTGGCCCTTCGTGAGGCCGTAGACGTTGTTCGTGTGCACGAGGTAGGTCATGTCCACGTTCCGCCGGCCGGCGTTCACGAAGTAGCCGGCGCCGATGCCGTACCCGTCGCCGTCGCCGCCGAGCGCCACGACCGTCACGCCGCTGTTCGCGAGCGCCCCGCCGGTCGCGGTCGGCAGGACGCGGCCGTGCAGGGTGTGGAAGCCGTAGGCGTGGATGTAGTGCGGGGTCTTCCCGGAGCAGCCGATGCCGCTGAAGACGGCGACCTTGTCCGGGTCGAGGTTGAGCTGGACGAAGGCCATCTGGATCGCGGTGAGGATGCCGAAGTCTCCACACCCCGGACACCAGTCGTTGTGGAGGTCGGTCTTGTAGTCCTTCAGCGTGAACTTCACGGGCGCGTCAGCGGACATTCGTCACCACCGCCTCCGCCGTCCGGCCGGCGTACACGTTCGCGAGCGCGCGGACCATCTCGTCCTCGCTGAGCGGCCGGCCGTCGTACTTCAGGATGCGCTCCTCGATCCGCACGCCGGTGTGCTCGGCGACGAGGGAGCCGAGCTGGCCGGAGTAGTTCTCCTCGACGAGGACGAGGCGCTTGGCCCGGCGCAGGAGCGCCTCGACCGGGCCGGCCGGGAAGGGCTTCATGAGCCGGCACTGGACGAAGTTGATCTTCAGGCCCCGGGCATCCAGGATCTTCATCGCGTCGAGGATCGTGCCCTTGGGCGAGCCCCAGGAGACCACGGTCAGCTCCGCGTCTGCGGGGCCGTGGAGGGTGTACTGCTGGTCCGCCGGGATCGTCCGCGCGATGAGGTCGAGCTTGCCCATGCGCTTCTGCATCATCGCCATGCGCATGTGCACGCCCTCGGTGATGTGCCCGTCTGGGTCGTGCTCGTCGGTCGTGGACCAGAAGCGCCCGCCCTTCTGGCCGGGGCGGCTGCGCGGGGAGACCCCGTCGGGGCTCAGCGCGTAGCGGAGGTACTCGTCCTCCGGCTCGCCCTGCCCGCTCGCGCCGTGCCCGTCGTTCGGACCCTTCTCCGCTTCCGGTGTGGGCGTCGTGCCGTCCCAGAGCTTGCCGCGCTCGATCCGGTCGTACTTGAGCTCGAGCCGGTCGATCGTCGTGTAGATCGCGGCGAGCTTCTTGTCCACGAGGACGACGACCGGGAGCTGGAACTGCTCGGCCCAGTTGAAGGCAGAGAAGGTGTCCTGGTAGCACTCGCGGAGGTCGCCCGGCGCCGTGACGATGTGCGGGAAGTCGCCCTGGGCCGGGTGGAGGACGAACTGGAGGTCGCCCTGCTCCTGGCGGGTGGGGAGGCCGGTGGACGGGCCGCCGCGCTGGTACATCGTGACGACCGGGCCCGGCGCCTCGGTCATCGAGGCGAAACCGAGGCCTTCGACCATGAGCGCGAAGCCCGGCCCGCTCGTCGCGGTGGAGACGCGCACGCCCATGTGGGCCGCGCCGACCGCCATGTTGATCGACGAGATCTCGTCCTCGCACTGGACGACGAGGAGCTCCTGGTCGCGCTGGTTCTTCTCGAGGAACACGCTCTCGTCGGTCGCCGGCGAGATCGGGTAGTAGGTCTGGAAGGCGCAGCCCGCCTTCAGCTTCGCGATCGCGATGATCTCGTAACCCTTGGCGAGGATGCGCGCTTTGGGCTCGGGCCCCGGGCCGAGGCGGTAGGGGAAGCTCGCGGCGTCGAGGTGGTCGCGCACGTGATCGAACGCGAGGCGGGCGGCGCGCACGTTCAGCGTGCCGACCTCCGCGCGCTTGCCCTTGAACTGGCCCATGACGACCTGCGCCACCAGGTCGAACGGGAAGTCGCACAGCGCGAGCGAGGCGCCGAGGGCGACCACGTTCTTCATGACCTCGTAGGCACGGAACTGCGGGCCCTTCCCGATCTCGGTGAGCGCGGCCTTGATGATCTCCATGAACGGGACGGGGTAGAACTTCAGGTCCTTCCGCGCCGCGGTGGTCGGGTCGAAGCCGCTGTCGGTGTCGTAGATGACGCCGCCGCCCTCCGAGACCTCGTGGAGGTGCCCGAAATGGGTCGCCCACCGGCGGTGGTGGCCGTCCCCGGTGAGCGTCTCGTCGTCCAGGGCCACCAGGATGTCGGCCTGCTCCTTGTACGAGCGCACGTCCTCGTCGCCGACGCGCACCCGGTAGAAGGAGTGCTTCCCCATGATGTTCGAGTGGTATTCGATGTTCGCGTAGACTCGCAACCCGGCACGGCTGCAGGCCTTGGCGAATACTTCTGCTGAGGCATTGATGCCGGAGCCCTGAGGGCCTCCGATCATCCAGGTCAGTTGGTTATTCTGCACGTCGGAACTCGTATGCTACCAACTCGGATGAAGGTCCGTCGCGAGCGCGACACCCTCGGCGACGTCGACGTCCCGGAGGACGCGCTCTGGGGCGCGCAGACCCAGCGAGCGGTCGAGAACTACCCCATCTCCGGCTACACGGCATTCCCCGCCTTCGTCGACGCCACCGTCATGGTGAAGAAGGCCGCGGCCCTCGCGAACTACGACGCGGGCAGGCTCGACTCGGTCAAGCGCGACGCGATCGCGGCGGCCTGCGACGAGCTCCTCGCCGGGAAGCACCGCGAGGCCTTCGTCGTGGACGTCTTCCAGGCCGGGGCCGGGACGTCGCACAACATGAACTGCAACGAGGTCATCGCGAACCTTGCGAACGAGCGGCTCGGCGGGAAGCGCGGCACCTACGAGCCGGTGGACCCGAACGATCACGTGAGCATGGCGCAGTCGACGAATGACGTCACCCCCACGGCCATCCGCCTGGCGGTCCTCCACCTCATGAACCCGCTCTGCACCGAGCTCGACGCGCTCGCGGGCGTCTTCACCGCGAAGGCGAAGGAGTACGCCGAGGTCCCCAAGGCGGCGCGGACGCACCTCCAGGACGCCGTGCCCATGACCTTCGGCCAGGAGATCGGCGCGTGGGGGACGATGCTCCGCGACTCGGCGGCGCGCATCCGGGGCGCAAAGGCCGAGCTCGGGCAGCTCGGGATCGGCGGCACCGCCGCCGGCACCGGCCTGAACGCCGACCCGGAGTACGCCGCTCGCGTGTGCCGGAAGCTCGCCGAGTGGACCGGCGAATCGATCGTTCCGGCCAAGGACCTCTTCGCCTCGATGCAATCGGCGGCCGCCTTCGTACGCGCGTCGAGCGACATGCGCACGGCGGCGATCGAGCTCGCGAAGATCGCGAACGACATTCGCCTGCTCGTCTCGGGCCCGCGCACCGGGATCGGCGAGCTCCAGATCCCCTCGGTCCAGCCGGGCTCGTCGATCATGCCAGGCAAGGTCAACCCGTCGATCGCCGAGATGGTTGATCAGGTCTGCTTCCAGGTGATCGGCAACGACACCGCGGTCGCGTTCGGCGCGCAGGCGGGGCAGCTCGAGCTCAACGTCATGATGCCGGGGATGGCCTTCGCGCTGTGCTTCTCGGCGACGATCCTCACGAACGCGACGCGGGTCTTCCGCGTGAGGTGCGTCGAGGGGCTGAAGGTGGACGCGGGCCGGGCGAAGGAGCTCCTGGACGCCAGCCCGTCGCTCGTGGTGACCGCGCTCGCGCCCCACATCGGCTACAACCGCGCCGCGGCGCTCGTGCAGAAGGCGCTGGCGGAGCGCCGGTCGCTCCTGGCGGTCGCACTTGACGAAAACGTCATGCCGGAAGCCGAGCTGCGGCGCATCATCGACCCGCTCCCAATGACCCGCGGCGGGGTGCGGTAGTGCCCCGGCAAGAAGAGTGGAGGCTCGCATGAAGATCCCAAGCGCTCTCGCGACATCCCTCGGTGCGCTCGCGCTGGCCTTCGGGCCTATCGCGTTGGCGGGTCCCGCGGCAGCCACCACCGCCGGCTACCACGCGTCGTACTTCTCCGAGAGCTCCTTCCTCTCGCTGTCGCCGGGGCAGACCGGCCAGCTCGCGGTCGGCTACGCGAACACCGGCGACGAGGGCTGGGTGAAGGGGACGACCGCGCAGGCCTCGCTCCACACCGCCGCCCCGCTCGACAACACGACCGACTTCACGGCGGGCTGGTCGGTCAACTGGACGTCCGGCAATGTCTACGCCGTGCAGTCCACCGACCTCGTGGCGCCGGGCGGGATCGGATTCTTCGTCTACAACGTGAAGGTCCCCAGCGCCGCGGCGCTCGGCACCCACACGTTCTACGGCCGGCCGGCCGTCGAGAGCACCGGCTTCCTCGAGGACTACGGGTACTACCAGATCGTGACCGTCGCCACCTCGACGCTCACGATCACCGGCTCGGTGCCGGCCTCACCCTCCGCGACGACGACGCCGGTGCTGAGCGGCGCCGGCGCGCCGGCCTTTGCCACGGTCACCGTCAGCGAGGGCACGACCACGGTCTGCACCGCGACGGCCACGTCGAGCGGCACGTTCACCTGCGTCACCTCGGCGCTCGCGGGCGGGAGCCACTCGCTCGTCGCCTCGGCGGCCGGCGTCGGGGACTCTCCGGCGTTCGCGTACACGGTTGACACGAGCGCGCCGTCGGTTTCGGGCGCGTCGACCACGAACACGGTCACCCTCGTCGTCAACTACTCGAAGGCGATGCGGTGCACCAGCGACGGGGCGCTCGCGAGTATCGCGTCGGCCGGGAACTACGCGATCGCGACGTCGCCCGGCAGCACCGCGGTCGCCGAGACGATGACCGTCACCGTCGCGAGCGGGTGCCTGCAGGCCACGCTCGCGCTGAGCAACCCGCTCACGAACGGGGCCTCGTACACCGTCACCGTGAGCAACGTCCAGGATGGCGCAGGCAACCCCATCGGGACCGCCCGGACCGCGACGTTCACGGTCACCGACTCCGGCGTCCCGACCGCGACGGCGGTCCAGTCTGGCGCGGCGATGGTCACCGTCACCTACAGCAAGGCGATGAGCACCGCGACCACCGGGGCGCTCGCGACCTACAAGCTCGATAGCGTCCCGTGCACTTCGCTCTGCTCAGGGGTCACGACCACGAGCACCGGCGCGGTCATCACCTTCACGACCGCGCCGACCGTGGGCAGCCATGTGCTCGACATCACCGGCGCGACCGACTGGGCGGGCGCCCTGATCGCACCGAACCCGACGAGCATCACGATCACCTTCACCACGTCGGTGAGCCGGCCGACGGTCACCGGCGCCTCGGCGACGAACGCGGCGAGGGTGAACGTCACGTTCAGCACGAGCATGGACTCGGCGACCGCACAGAACGCGGCCAACTACACGATCCAGAAGGCCGACGGGTCGGCCTACAGCAGCTTCGTGAGCGCCACCTGCAACCCCACGGTTGCGGCCTGCACGTCCGTGGACCTCGTGCCGAACACGACGCTCGTCTCTGGGTCGTACAACGTCGTCGTGAGCACCGTGAAGGACACATTCGGCAACGTGGTGAACCCGAACCCGACGATCCGCGGACCGTTCGCGTTCACGCTGGACACGAGCCTGCCGACCGTGACGAGCATCTCGGCCTCGCAGACCGGGATCGGTACCGCCTCGCTCGCGATCACGTACAGCAAGGCAATGAAGTCGGTCGTCGCCTGCGGCGGCAGCGGCGCGGCGACGGCCGGCAGCGGCCAGTACATCGACAACAGGGGCAACTACGGCGTCGTCAGCGGCGGCTCCGGGCAACCTGACCCGGCGGCACTCAACGCGGCGCTCGGGGCCCCGGCGAGCGTGGCGATCAGCGGCGATTGCCGGTCGGCCACCTTTGCCCTGTCGGGCAACTTCACCTCCGGCAGCTACCTCCTGACCTACGCGACCGCGCAGGACCAGTCCGGAAACCCGATCACGGCCGGCTCGCAGGCGTTCGTCTTCGTCGACACCGTCCGGCCGACGATCACAGCCGTGGCCTGGATGAGCGCGACGCAGTTCAGCGTGACCTACAGCAAGGCGATGAAGGGCGGCACCAGCCTCTCCAACTCGGCAGGCAACGTGGCCAACTACGTGGTCAACAATGCCCCCGCGGGCAGCCTGTGCGCGAGTGGCGGCACGCCTACCATCGCGGCGAACGCGGGACCCACTCCCGTCGCGCAGACGGTGTGGACGATCACGTGCGCCGGAGCGAACGGTGTCTGGGGCGGTGCCGGAGCGAACACCGTGCAGGTGTCGAACGTCGCCGACAACAGCATCAGCGCGAACGTCATCACCCCGAACCCATGGACCCAAGCCTTCTAGCCGGCAGCCGGGCGGAATTGTGGAGGGACCGGAACCCGGAGGGGTCCCGGTCCCTTTCGTTTCGGCTGACTCGTCCTGCGCAGACCGTGGCCGCGCTTACTCCACCCGGATCGTCCTGATCCGGTCGCCGACCTGCACCGCGTTCGCAACGTCCTGGCCCGCGGTGACGAGGCCGAAGTTCGTGTACTGGCCGTCGAGGAACCGGCACTGGCCGGTGCAGATGAAGAACTGCGCGTCGTTCGAGACCTTCGGGTCGCCGCCGCGCGCGACGCCGAGGGCGCCGATGACGAAGGGGAGGTCGTTCGGCTCAGTCGGCAGCGTGTTGGCGCCGCCGGTGCCGTTCCCCTTGGGGTCGCCGCCCTGGATGACGAAGTTCGGCTCGACCCGGTGGAAGACCAGCCCGTCATAGAAGCAGGCGCGCGCCTTGGCGACGAAGTTCGCGACGGTGAGCGGCGCCTTCGCCGCGTTGAGCGAGAGGACGATCGCGCCGCCCTTCTCGAGGGTGATCGTCGCTTTCGCAGCCGAGCCGCTGGCCGCGGCCGGGCAGGGCGGCTTCGCGGCCGCCGTCGCGGTCGTCGTCGCCGCGGCGGGGCTCGCCGAGGGCCGGACGGTGGCCGCGACGGTCGCCGCCGCGGGCGGAGTGACGACCGGGCGCGGAGAAGTCGCCGGCGTCGGGGTGCCGCCGCCGCAGGCGGCGAGCGCGAGGGAGAGCGTCAGCCCGCAGAGCCGTCTCATGCCGCGGTGACCCTCTTGATCTTGTCGCCGATCGCGATCCCCTGGACGACGTCCATCCCGGCGGTGACCTGGCCGAAGTTCGTGTAGTTCCTGTCGAGGAAGGCCGACGGCTTCTTCGTCACGAACCACTGGGCGTCGTTGTTCACCGCCTTGTCCGCGCCGCGGGCGATGCCGACCGCGCCCACGCCGAAGGTGAGGTCGTTGTACTCGCTCGGCATCGTGCCGCCGCCGCGGCCGGTGCCGTCGGGGTCGCCGCCCTGGACGACCCAGTCCTCCACTCGGTGGAAGGTCTTGCTGGCGTAGAAGCCGGAGCGGACCTTGGCCAGGAAGTTCTCGACGGTCTTCGGCGCGCTCGCCGGGAAGAGCGCGATCGTGAACGATCCGCCCTTCTGGAGCTCGACGGTCACGCTGGGCTGCTCGGGACGCTCGGGCACGTGGTCCTCCTCGATCGGGCCGCTCTGTCTGCGCGCCCGTGCCTTTGACGATACGGCCGGTCTCGCTCGCTCGGGTGCGCGCACCGCGACGACGTGGACCGCGACCGCGGCGGTATCGTCAAGGCATGCCCATCTACCAGGCGCCCCGCGGGATGCGCGACCTCGGGCCGGCGGAGGCGGCGGCGTTCGACGCGCTCCAGGCGGTCGTGCAGGCGCGCGCCGCGCGGTACGGCTTCGCCCGCATCGTGACGCCCGCGGTCGAGGAGCGCGAGGTCTTCCTCCGCACCGCCGGGGCGACGAGCGACGCGGCCGGCAAGGAGATGTACGACGTCGCGCTCCACGGCGAGGGCGGTCTGGCGCTCCGGCCGGAGGGGACCGCGCCGGTGACGCGCGCCTACCTGCAGGCCGGGCTCCACCGGGCGCCGCAGCCCGTGCGGCTCTTCTACTTCGAGCCGATGTGGCGCGGCCAGCGGCCGCAGGCGCTCCGCTTCCGTCAGTTCTGGCAGTGGGGCCTCGAGTGCTTCGGCGCGGCGGAGCCGGCGGCGGACGTCGAAATCGTCGCCTTCAGCGCCCGCTTCTTCGCCGAGGTCGGGCTCACCGACGTCGAGCTGCAGCTCAACACGATCGGCGACGACGCCTGCCGGCCGAGGATCAAGGCGGCGCTCAGCGAGTACTTCGGCCGCTACCGGAGCGAGCTCGACGCGGACTGCAAGAAGCGGCTCGAGACGAGCGTGCTGCGCGTGTTCGACTGCAAGAACCCTCGCGACCGAGAGATCGCCGCCGGCGCGCCGAAGGCGCGCGACCTCGTGTGCGCCGAGGACCGCGCCCACTTCGCCGCGGTCACCGAGGGCCTCGAGCGGCTGGGGGTCGCCTACCGGATCGTGGACACGCTCGTGCGCGGGCTCGACTACTACACCCGCACGGTCTGCGAGTTCCACCTGACCGATCCGGCGTTCACCAAGGCGGGGGACATCGCCGTTGCCGCCGGGGGGCGCTACGACGGCCTCGTCGCGACGATGGGCGGGCCGGCCGCGCCGGGGGTGGGGATCGCGGGCGGCGTCGACGTGCTCCTCAGCGCGCTCCGCCAGCAGGGGGTGGCCATGGACAGCGGCCCGGCGCCCGAGGTCTACATCCTGTCGGGCGAGCCCGACGACGCGGCGGACCGGCTGCAGCTCGCCGAGCCGCTCCGCGACGCGGGCTTCCGCGTCGGCGTGGACTACTCGCGGCGCTCGCTCGAGAAGCAGCTCGAGAGCGCGGTGAAGCACGGCGCGCGGGTCGCCGTGATCCGGGGCGTCCCGGAGGCGCGCGGCGGGAACGTCATCGTGCGCGACCTGGTGGCGAAGACCCAGCGGGTGACCCGCCTGGCGGCGGTCGTCACCGAGGTGGGCCGGCACGCGCCGCGCCGCGCCGCGCCGCGGCTGTGGAGCCCATCCGAGCACGAGCCCGGCGCCGCGGGCGAGACGCCGTACCTGCGGGACGAGCGGGACTAGGCTCCGGACGATGCTGAGGACGCACACCTGCGGCGAGCTGCGCGCCGGACACGAGGGCACGATCGTCACGCTCGCGGGGTGGGTCCACCGCCGCCGCGACCACGGCGAGCTCACGTTCATCGACCTGCGCGACCGCTACGGCCTCACCCAGGTGGTGGCGCACGCCGGCGAGCAGCCGCTGGCGCACGCCGCGCTCGGCGCCGCGCGCAACGAGTGGGTGCTGCAAGTGAAGGGGCGGGTGCGGCCGCGGCCGGAGGGCACGCGGAACCCCAAGCTCGAGAGCGGCGACGTCGAGGTGGTGGCCGACGAGGTCACGGTCCTCAACGAGTCGAAGACGCCGCCGTTCTACGTGAACGACGAGTCGACGGTTGACGAGACGCTCCGCTGGAAGTACCGCTACGTGGACCTGCGGCGGGAGCGGTCCCGCGAGCTCATCCGGCTGCGTCACGAGGTGGTGGACTTCATCCGCCGCTACTTCGTGGCCCGCGGGTTCTGGGAGATCGAGACCACGATGATGATCCGCTCGGACCCCACCGGCGCGCGCGACTTCGTCGTGCCGTCGCGCTACTACCCGGGGCGGTTCTGGGCGCTGCCGCAGTCGCCGCAGCAGCTGAAGCAGATCCTCATGGTCGCGGGGATCGACAAGTACTTCCAGATCGCCCGCTGCTTCCGGGACGAGGATCCCCGCTCCGACCGCGTCTACGAGCTCACGCAGCTCGACGTCGAGCAGTCCTTCGTGGAACCGGCGGACGTCATGGCGCTCGCCGAGGGCTGCTACACGGAGCTCTTCGCGCGGTTCGCGCGCAAGCCCTTCCACGAGGTGCCCTGGCCGCGGATGACCTACGACGAGGCCGTCCGCCGGTTCGGGACCGACCGACCCGACCTCCGCTTCGGCATGGAGCTCGTGGATCTCGGCGAGGTCTTCCGCGGTAGCGGGTTCGCCGTGTTCCGCGACGTTGTGGCTCGCCCCGGCGGCGCCGTGCGCGGGATCGTCGTGCCCGGAAAGGCCGGCGCGAGCCGGAAGGAGCTTGACGCCTGGCAGGCCGTCGCCAAGCAGAAGGGCGCGAAGGGCCTCGCCTCGTTCGCCTTC
>ORJL010141407.1_pt1 | contig 10154 bp, 9 predicted proteins | sample 1779941 | NCBI WGS metagenome assembly ORJL01 (sample SAMEA104232317, study PRJEB22302) | groundwater metagenome | biome: forest; feature: aquifer; material: groundwater | place: USA | collected 2011-08-07 | depth 5.8 m | reverse complement strand
GTGTTCAACCGCGCCCGGACCGCCGGGATCCGATCAGCCTGCGTCACGCTATCCTTTCCGGGGGAGACCGGCGGGTATGCTTTGAACGCATTCATCACCAGTGACTACGGTCTGGTGTACGTCGAGGAAGGACCGGATAAGATTGCTTGTGTTGAATCCGGGAAACTTACCTCTCTGTCGATGCAAACTCAGTCCCGCCGGATAGGACTTAGAAACAATACGTGGTGGGACAGCCTTCAAACTTGCTACTATTTATCGTCCGGCAATGATCAAAACCTAAAATCGGTTATGGGGAATATTTCGATTTATTGGTAGTCGTTCCATCGTTCAAAACCGACCGTCCGTGTCGGCAAACCTGGAACTTTTGCTTCCAAAACGTTAATTACTGCTTTAAAGTCCCGGAACCATTTCTTGAACTTATCGAAATCGGCTTTGGATAGGGGTTTCATAGCTTCGCAGTGCATTGGCTCCTTAGGTTACTACCTGTTGCGTCCGTTGCAGTTTGGCGTGGCGGTAAGGTCTTAGCCTCCCTTTAAGCCGATATTTCAGGTGGCTGCTTCGAAGGAAGGTTCGGGAATCAATATCGTAAACGAGCCTTATAAGGCTTCGTCTATGTTTCTGGTGGAGGCGGGGGAGAGTCGAACTCGGCCTGAAACAACGCTGTACTTTGTGTAACTTCCGTTTATACGACGCTTTATTCAGTGACGTTTTAGGGGGGGGGAGGGCACCGATAGTGTGGTTGAAAAATTTGTTCTGAACGAAGTTCGGGTTAAAAGAGACTCCTGTGAAAAAATGTACAAATCGGTGATATACTCCAGTAACTAAAATTATGAATCGAAAGAACGTCCACCTCGAAAGGCTGGACCTGATTTTGTTCCCCCTCATTTTGGGGGTAGTGTTTATCCACGCTTACGATCCCGTTTTCAACTCGATGGGGACTACCGGCGACTTTATCAGGAATTTTATTAGCTACGGATTAGCCAGTATCGCTGTCCCTGCGTTTTTCTTCAAATCCGGTTTTCTTTTTTTTTATGAAACCGAATGGTCGGATGCAGCGTACTATAAAAAGCTAAAAACGCGATTTCGAACTGTGTTGGTACCTTTCTTATTATGGAACTTGCTCGCGCTGATATACATGTTTGTGTTCTTCAATATTCCGCGCTCGGAAACGTTCCAATTCTGGTTTATCCGCGAACTCATAGTTTTGATTTTGCTCACGCCTATATTCCACATTTTGCACAAGAGAAAACCGGTGGTTGTTTTAGCCATATTTCTTGTCATCTGGTTGTTTTTCGACTGGTCGCATCCCGAGTTTCTTTCGCCATTCTCAGTCATGGCTTCTATGATGCCCATTCTGTTCTTTTTCGCCGGTTCGGTTTTTGCCATTAAGAAACAGCAGCCTTTCGTGACTGATATGTATGGCATTATTGTATCGCTGGTTTCGGTTGCCGCGTTTGCCGCGGATACTATTATTAAGCCGCCGGGAACGCTTTTGCATAATGTTGGTGTTATGACCGGGCTGGCCGCTATTTTATATTTAAGTAAATTCCTCCAGATAAAAAGGATCAAACCGGTATTCTTATGGCTGGGTAATGCCAGTTTCTTTGTTTTCGCTTTCCCCGAGCCGTTTTTGGCGACGACTTTGCCTAACATACTACAAATTATTAAGCCAGCGAATGACGCTCAAAAACTGGCATTTTATCTGGCGACCCCGCTGGTGATGACGGGTTTGGCACTTTCTGTGTATGTATTGCTCGCCCGTTTCCTGCCTTGGAGTACTGCCATTTTGACCGGTGGGCGGGCACGCCGGGTAGAAGATCTCCCTGTATTCCCGGATAAACTTAAACCGTTGAGGAAGCACGAAGCGAGGCATATTCCCGGTTACGTGATGCGGATTATCATTTCACTTGAGACGATATTCCTTTCTGCCGTAGTGGGAAGCGTGCTGCTGGGGACATTTCCGCCCCTGGGATTCGCCTTTCCGATTGCCGTGATCTCCGTATGTATCGGGTATTGGGCGTGGGTGATTGTTGTAAAAGCAAAAATATTTTTTAGAATCGCCATCTCAGTTGCGGCGATAATTGCAGTTTGGTTAGCTATGCCGCTTTATGCAGATTATATACCCCAAAATAGCGGAATTGTGATAAAGCGTCCCCCCGGCGATTTTACCCCGGTGTCAGTACATTACGGAACGAGAACACCGGATTTTTTCCAATCGATAGAGAGCGGAGTTCCAAACGAACCTTCGGTAGTTGGTTTAGCATTAAACAACTATGCTATTGTCTCCGTTTATTCGAAGGATAATCAAATACTAGTCGACGCGATATTGTATGCCGGGTATGGGAACAAGCGTAGGGAAGACTACACCACCATTGGCACTAATTCCACGTTTAGTTTCGATGTCATTGGAAATTTTCAAGCAGGAAATGTCTCCGATAAGTACTTGTTTCAAAAGGACGGGATTTTCGAACTTGCCGTTGCCAGGATAACGAGCGCTAATAAAACCGTTCCGATGACGGGAAAATCTAACATAACGAAAAATGTAGATTTGGCTATGCCGGTCACAATAAGTCAAAGTGATCTGCCGGACGATGCTAAAGGATGGAGAATATGGAAAAGCAGCATCGGGTTTGAAATAACCGACAAAAAAGGTGTTCCCGTGTTAGTCGTCGAGTATAAGCGGCCGAATCAGGTCGTAGTTTCGGGCTTGTTCGCCACGCCGGTGGGCATTATGAAAGTAGATAACAACGAAAATGTCATATTTGCATTTGGCGATAGCCCGCTCGAGTTGGGGCCGTATATCGTGAATAGAATAAGGCCGCGAACTATTCTTGATTTTTTTAAGTCTGAAGTAACCTATAATTTAAGCGGCGAAAGGATAACATTTTAGCCGGTTAGAACCGCGAAAATACCGGAAGAGCCGGAAACAAATGGAGCTAGCGAAAAGATTCGAACTCTTGACCAATAGCTTGCGAAAATACTGTGCAGGTCGTCGGCTTCGTTTGAAACTACGTCCATGATGATCAAACGCTCCGACGTTTAAAGCACAATACATTAGTGCCTTTTATCCTCAAAGTAAAGGCTTAGAGGTAGGTGGTTTTGGTGGAGGCGGGGGAGAGTCGAACTCCCCGTCCAAGAAAGACTGCCCGGAATTTACTACAAGCTTAGCCGGCTAATTAAATCTTACCTGATTGGCCTCAACCGACGGAGTTCAACCAGGCCAGTCGATGTTTCTTTCGCCGCTCTTATCGACGTCGGAGAGGCGGCACCCCGGCTTAACGTCACCCAATCCCGGCCCGTCGAGGTGAGGCCGGGTTGGATGTGCTACCTAATAATTAGGCGGCAACTAAAACTGCATCATCGGCAGTTAATTTTTGTCACGTGATTAATGAGGGTAGTGACATCCTCAGCCTGCAATTCCGCAACTAACCTTCCCTGTCGAATCCACGCGCCCCCTTATATAAATCAGTCGAAAGCCAGAGGTTAATCTATACGATCACGTCTTGCTTTCGCGGCGGTTTTTCAGTGCCCGGGACATTTCCCTGTCCGTTTCGCGGCGGATTATCGTTTCCCTCTTATCGTGCAGCTTTTTGCCTTTAGCCAGAGCAATCTCTATCTTGGCAAGATTGTCCTTCAAGTAAAGGCGGGTGGGAACCATGGTCAAACCTTTCTCCGCCATCTTGCCGGTAAAATCGCGAATTTCCTTGCGATGTAAAAGCAGCTTCCGAGTTCTTGTCGGCTCATGGCTCATATAGCTGCCGGCATCGTATCGTGCGATATGAGCATTCCAGAGCAGCAATTCATTTCCTTCGTGGCGAACATACGCATCGCTGAGATCGACCTGACCGGCGCGAATTGATTTAATCTCGGTACCGGTGAGTGCCAGTCCTGCTTCGATAGAATCGCCAATATGATAATTATGATAGGCTTTTCGATTAGTGGTAATTACGTGAATTGTTGCCATGTCTCCTATTATACACGCATGAGAGCCATCCGCGAAACTAAAATCCGAATAGTAAAATAGGTAAAAGGAAAGGGTATTTACCCCAATCCAATCTAGTAGAATAGCCTTGAAAGAAAGAGCAACCTATCAGAAGGAGGGAATAAATACCCATGCATATTATACAGACTCCTCTGCTCGATTTCGAGGCCTTTATCGCGAAGAAAGACAATGACCAGCTGACGATGGTGCTGGAAGCCATACCTGCCGAGGGCTTGATTGCCACATTAGAGAGGGAACGCTGGACGGGGCGAAAAGGCTATCCCGTGCGGGGGATGTGGAGAGCTCTCACAGCGGGTGTCTTGAGGCAGGCCGAAACACTGGCTGATGTGGAGCGGCTACTGAAGCGTGACAATGATACCCGTCTAGTTTGCGGTTTCAGCAAGGACAATATCCCCAGCCAGGATGCTCTTACTCGATTTTTGAAGAAGATGGTGGAACACGATGATTTGTTAGAGAAAGTGTTTTAGCGAACTGGTAAAAGAAGCACGAGGGAATCTCCCGGAATTCGGCGATAAGCTTGCCAGGAACGACGGCATTCCGGTCGGCCCGACTACCAGTGCGATACTTTCCGCAGCATTGCAAGTAGCCAAAACGGGCAGAGGTTTGGCCGTAGCTATCTCACCGGATGACGGGTTCAAATACTCCAGCTTCTACCGTAATTTCCTGGGCACCCCCAACAAAGCACCGGGAAAGAAAACCGTAGATCTTTCCGGATAGTTATGCCCCGCACCTAAAGTCAAGGCCGTCGAGTTGATCGAAGCAGTGGATATTGGTGAAACGGCAGAGGTTATCCTGGGCGACCGGGACTCGCTAAAAAGCGTGGTCCAGGAACTCAAGGTGCGCGGAATAAAACCTGATTTCAAGCAAAGCGACGAAGGCAAGTTCCTGCTGACGTTCATCAAATAGCCGCATGCGATCACCCGAGGCTTCTTAGCCCTAAAGGGCTTGGAAGAACCGCCCCTCCTTGCTATAATGAAGCATCCGATACCGAGTCACCGGACGGAGGAGGCAACAATGGCAAAGAGACAGGTACAGTTTACCTTCCCCGAGCAACTCACCAAAGAGCATATCATCTATGACTTCGGTATCAAGTTCAAGGTAGTTACCAATATTCGCCGTGCCGACATAACCGAGCATAAGGGATGGGTGGTATTGGAGTTGGAGGGTAACGAAAAAGACATCGACCGCGGCCTCGCCTGGGTAGAAAGCACTGGCGTCAGGGTTGATCCCGTAATCGGCGACATCGTCGAAGGCTAGATACTTCTTCTGCTCGCAGGTTCCCCGCAGCGGATATTTCTCCGTTATCTTGTGTGCCCTATTTTGAGCTGAATTTTTGGGCAGCGTCGTAAAAAGCTCTCCAGAACGGGTCTACCACCGGGTGCGCCAATTTCCTTTCCTTCCCACCTTCTTTAAGAACCATTCCTTTCTTGGCGTCCGTCAATTCACCGACAATAGATGAGCGAATGCCCTTTTTTGCCAGCGCATCGACAACGGCAGCGGCCTTATGCTCGCGGCAGGATATTATCAGGGTGCCTTCGCTGATGGAGGCATACGGGTCGATTCCGAACAGATGGCAGATTTCCGGCACGCCGTCTTCGACCACGATATTTTCTTTTTCAATAGTTACCCCCAGCTTCGCCGCCTGGGCCACTTCGTATAAAGCCCCCCAAATCCCGCATTCGGTAGCATCATGCATCGATGTCACGCCGTTATCTCTAACGCCGACGGAAATAGCCGTCAAGGCGTCTTCCACCACCGACATCTTATAGAAGATCCCCTGTGCTTTATCCGCAAACGCGGCACCTAACCTCTCTTTTAGCAGGTCCGGGAACATGGTGGCGAATATCCCGCTGGCTTCGATTGCAGGCCCTTTGGTAATGATTATCTTGTCTCCGGCCTTCGCGAATCTTGGCGTAACGTACTCGGTTAGCTCGCCCACGCCGGTGATCGTTGCTCCGCCCACCATCGGGTAATGGCAATTATCATACCTGGCCGTATGTCCGGTAATAACGCTGATACCCATTTTTTCGCACTGCTGGTGAATGACCGTCCACATGATATCGAGCTGTTCCCGCGTCATCTCCATGGGCAGGTTCAGGTCGATCGACAAGTACTTCGGTTTTAGACCGCTGGTCACCGAATCGGAGGCAATGATGTGTATGGCAAACCAGGCTGCCCTTTCCCAACCATATTGCGGCACAATAAATACCGGATCGCAGGTAAAGGACAAGGCTTTACCCCCAACCTCTACGATACCGACATCCACTCCGTGCTGCGGGCCAACGAGGATATCTTTGTTGGCTGCCCCCAGCCTGGGAAGGATCACTTCATCGAATATTTGCGGCGAAATTTTCCCGATTTCCGGCAATTCAGACCCCATTTTTTCAACTCCTCTAAATTCGTTTTACGATTGCGTTTAAAGCCGATATTCCAGGCCCCGTATGCATAAAAAAACCGGAAGCTGAGGAGCTTCCGGTTTTCGTTCTCTCTACTTCCCTCCGCTCGTACTAACGAGATCAGGTTCAAAGGGTCGTCCTTCGGTAGAAGGGCTCTCAGCCTTTTGGCTCCCCCAGTAACTTATTCAGTTGTTATGTTTTTTGTCTAAGCCTTAATCTTTACCGCCGCTTCTTCATGCTGCTCGAAGACGGGAAGGAACCGCACCGCCAACCAGATCAGGAGCAACGCCCAGGCAACAAGCCCGGCAGCGATACCAAATTCCATCCAGGTCGGGAAGTAGGTGTAACCCGGACGTAACGCGAGAGCAAACAAGGTAACGTTTAGCCGGTTGAATATTACTCCGAGCACAACCAGAGCCGCGGCAGTGAACACGCCAGCACGGTTGTTGCGTACGCCGGGGAGAGAGAGCATGATCAACGGGATGATCACCCCGATGAGTATTTCACCCAGCCACAGCAGGTTCTGCGGCATGGCAGTGAATATCAGACCTAAATTACCGGCCATGGCCATCGTCGCGAGCTTGAGGACGAGATAAATGGCCAGAACAACAGCTATGCCTTTACCCAATCCGGTGAGAACTTTAGTTTCGAGGTGAAAACCGAAGACCTTTGCCGTAAGGGCCGATGCAACGATGACCGTTGCCGGTCCCGAAGCCAGGACAGAGACGAGGAACAGAATCGGTATATAAGGGGTATACCAGAGCGGATGCAAGGCATCCGGCATATTCAGCAAAATAGAACCTAGAGATGACTGATGTCCCGTCGAAATCATAATACCGGCGATGACGACAGGGATCTGTATCGCCGCCAGGGCTTTCACCGGAAAGCTCAAGTGCAAGCGCTCGAAAATGGCCGGAGCGAACTCGAGAACCAGGACAACGGTGTAAATCATGATAGCCCAGATTACTTCCCACAACGGCGAATGTATGTTCCAATAGGGGAAAACGCGCCAGAAATAGGCCGGAAGACCTATCTCCACGAGCAGGGACAGCATAGCGATAATATAACCTAACAAACCGATCAGGACGGCAAGTCTGATAACACTATGAAATTGCTTAAGATTAAAGATATGAACCGTGGCAGCCAGTGTGAAGCCGGCCGCGGCCATGGTAATACCGGCGTACACGTTAAATGCCTTCCAGAGTCCCCAGGGACGGCCATCACTCATATTGGTAACTGCGCCGAGGCCATTCGCAAACCGTATGTACATCAGAACCGCACCGAGCGCGGCGATAAGCATCAGTACAGTCAGGCCGATAGGAAACCGCTTCTTTTGAATCATTTCTTCACCTCTTTCCCGCCCTTCACCCCGGCTCTGTCCTGGCTAAGCTTGTCTTTTCGCTTGAACACCCAGTACAGACCGGACATCACTACCGCGACACCGGGCAGAGCGAAGGGGACTGCCTCCATGGCAACCTTGGCACTTGTCGGGACAGGCTCCTCGCTGAATGTAGCGAGGTCGCCCCAGTTGGCGCCCATCGACAACTTCTTCTGGAAGTCGGGAGGGACTACCGTCGAGCCATACGTTCGCAGCCCTACGGATTCAAATGGCTCACTCGAGAGATAAATCCAGTTCGTTCCGCCGACTTCTTTCTCACCGTAAACATGATTTGTGTAATTGGGGTCACGGTTATTGGCGGCGGCGTCTTTTGCATCGTCTTCAATCATTTTGTGGGCTTTAGCGATTTGCTTGTCGCGATCATCGATCGTGATACACTTCGTACGCTTGGAACAGGCGGTTACACAAGCCGGAGGCTCGTTCTTGTCCAGCAGGTCCGGGCAGAAGAGACACTTTTTGATATAGGCAACGGGCATGTCCCAATGGAAAGTCGGCACGCCGAAGGGACAGGCTAACATGCAATAGCGGCAACCGATACATTTCTTGTCGTCGTAGACAGTTGCCGTACCATCCGCAGTCTTATGCAGGGCACCTACCGGGCACGCGGCCACACAGGCAGGTTCGATACAGTGCATGCACTTTCGCAGGGTATAAACTTGACGAAAACCTTTCGCGTCATCGATTTCCGTTAGCCGGACCTTGATCCAGGTATAAGCGGACAATTCGGGAGGCATGGTCATGGTTTTCTTATGGGTCGTCGGCTCCGCCGGCAAGGTCTGCCCGCTTCCGACTAAACTACCGCTCATATCGATCGCGGGAAGTTTATACTTCTTCTTACAAGCATCTTCACAGGCTCGGCAGCCGATGCACCCCGGGCCGTCAAAAAGTACTGCTTTCATACTGATAGCTCCTTAGAGTTAATTTTACATAATACTGCAATACAGACGTGACTACTTTCGCAAAGTATCGTGACTAACGCCCTCAACAAGGGTTAGTATCCACGCATCTTAGCGAAGAGTACTAGCAAGACCGGTATAATTAAGACTGTCACCGTCAACACTATCGGGACTATTTCTTCCCAGCCCATTCTAAACTTCTCCTTACGACTGCCCGCCGATAATAATTACTGCTCTCATCAGCAAGCCGCCCAAGATGACCAGCAAAGAAGCCAGGACAGCGACACCACGCATCGCTCCTTTTTCCATTTGGCTCTAGCGGCTATAATCAATTTTACAGAAAACACCAATAAGGCAATGTCGGCAAAGAATGGTATCATCAGGCCGTCGGTCATCAATACCTTGGCAGGTTCCCCCGCCATCACTTCGCCGAAGTTAGTTGGAAAAGATTTTCGGATTATATCACATTCAACCAAATGACTGTCAAGTTCGAATGAGCTGTCAGTCACTTCATAAAACTCTTCTGTATGGGTCCGATTGGCCCGCTCCACTCCTCCGTTCAGTTTTGGAGATCGTACTTGGTTTTTCTTTTGTTATAATATTTGGCTCGGGGCACTTTTTACCGAGAACGTTTAGCTGTAAAGTATCACCCAAATGAGAGTAGCACAACTCTATTTAATCAGCCGACCACTTTTTTTACCGCTTCAGGAATAAAGGGAATTAATTGGGCAATTCTAGTTGCTGGTGTCGGGTTGGACAGTTCACCCATTAACCGGTTAATCTTAGCCGCCTTGATGCAGGCCTCGGCTGGCTCAATGCCGCTATATATGAGTGCTGAGACTATGCCGGTGATGGTGTCTCCTGTGCCACCGATTGGTTCGAGGGCCGGTATAAATGGCTCTTTTACTACGCCAACTACTTTACCCTCGACAAATATATGGTCTGTAGCTGCCTTGACCAGTAAATAGCGCGGCGTATCCCCGTGTTCCCAGGCTTCCTTACCCAACCTCACTACCTCCGTAGTGTCGACATCAAATATGAAGTGCCGCACGTATGCCGGATGGGCGGCATCTGGATCGGCCAGGAAGCTTAACTCGCCGGGGTCCGGAGTGAAAAGGTCGAATTTTTTACTAAGCCCAACGGCTTTGGCATTTAGTAAAGCACCGGCATCAGCTATGAAGAATGGTTTTTCCTCCATTTTAACAACTGTATTAACGAGCTCTATGAATTGCTCCCTTGCCGGGAGTATGTAATGAATCGTTAATACCTTTGGCTTTAGCTTAGCCACTTCATCGGTCAAAAATTGGAAAATTTTTAGACTACCTTCGCCATTGCCGATGTCACCGCAAACAACAGCCTGTGGTTCCTTTATTCCAAGAGCTTGGCAAGTCAATGATGCTGCTGAAATCATGGTAGCTGTCCCCAAAGTTACATAATTATCCGTCAGGACGTAGTCTCCG
>ORJL011152230.1_pt1 | contig 10155 bp, 7 predicted proteins | sample 1779941 | NCBI WGS metagenome assembly ORJL01 (sample SAMEA104232317, study PRJEB22302) | groundwater metagenome | biome: forest; feature: aquifer; material: groundwater | place: USA | collected 2011-08-07 | depth 5.8 m | reverse complement strand
TTTCGTACTCGCCCCCGACCAGCGCCTGGCGGATGAATATCCTGCGCGATACGGCCGGATCCAGCGGGCCGTAGTGGATGCGCCGGTTGCCGTAGAGCAGGATGCCGTACAGCGTCGCGCGCTCGAACGCGGCCACGCGCGCGGGCTTTTTCTCCCAGTGCGGCTCGTACTGGTGGCGCCTGACGAGATGCGCGCCCACGCTCTCCAGCCACTCCGGCTCGATGCGCGCGATGCAGCGCGCATACAGGCGCGTGGGCTCGGTGATTTCAGGGGCCATGATCCAGCGTCCGGCCTTCTTGCCCACGCCGGAGCCGGGGTGAATCAGGAACTTGATGCCGCGCGCGCCGAGGTAGTGCTCGCTGTCCTCCGACTTGCAGCCGATGTTGCCGAGCAGGCCGGCCAGCAGCGCGCGGTGGATCTGCGCGTAGTTCGCCTCTTTCTCCGAAACTTTCCAGCCGAGCTCGGCGACGAAGGTATGCAGCTGGCTGTGGATGTCCAGCCACTCGCGCATGCGGTTGTAGGACAGGAAATTGTCGCGGCACAGATCGATCAGCTTGCGCTTGGATTTCTTGTGCGCGAGCGCCTCCTGGTAGAACTTCCACAGCTTGAGCCAGGCGAGGAAATCGGATTTTTCGTCGTCGAACTTCACTTGCGCCGCGTCGGCCGCGCCGGCGCGCTCCAGCGGCCGCTCGCGCGGGTCCTGCAAGGAGAGCACCGCCGCGATGATCAGCACTTCGGCGAGGCTGCCCTCCTGTTTTGCCGCGAGGATCATGCGCGCGATGCAGGGATCGAGCGGCAGGCGCGCGAGCTGCCTGCCGGTCTCGGTCAGGTCGTTGGCATCGTCCACCGCGCCCAGTTCGCTGAGCAGGCCATAGCCGTCGCTGATCGCCTTGGGCAGCGGCGCATCGAGAAACGGAAAGTCCTCGATCTCGCCCAGGTGCAGCGACTTCATCCGCAGGATCACGCCGGCGAGCGAAGAGCGCAGCAGCTCGGGCTCGGTGTAGGCGGGTCGCGCCTTGTAGTCGTCCTCGGCGTACAGGCGTATGCACACGCCGCTCGCGACGCGGCCGCAGCGTCCGGCGCGCTGGTTGGCGCTCGCCTGGGAGATTTTCTCCACCTGCAACTGCTCCACCTTGCTGCGGTAGCTGTAGCGCTTGATGCGCGCTTCGCCCGGATCGACGACATAGCGTATGCCCGGCACGGTGAGCGAAGTCTCGGCGACGTTGGTCGCAAGCACGATGCGCCTGCCCGTGTGCGGCCTGAACACCCGCTCCTGCTCCGCCGCCGACAGCCGCGCGAAGAGCGGCAGGATCTCGGGGTGCGGGGGATGGTGCTTGCGCAAGGCCTCGGCTGTTTCGCGGATCTCGCGCTCGCCCGGCAGGAACACCAGCACGTCGCCCGGCCCGCAGCGCGCCGCCTCGTCCACGGCATCGACGATGGCATCGGCCAGATCCGGTACCTCGTTTACGCCCACGCGGGGCGCGGCAGCACCCGCCGCCTTTACGGGCGTGAGCGGCCGATAGCGGACCTCGACCGGATACAACCTGCCGGACACCTCGATCACCGGCGCGCTATTGAAATGCCTGGAGAAGCGCTCTGCGTCTATGGTTGCGGAGGTTACGACGACTTTCAAGTCGGGACGCCGCGGCAACAATTGCTTCAGATAACCGAGCAGGAAATCGATGTTCAGGCTGCGCTCGTGCGCCTCGTCGATGATGATCGCGTCGTACTGGCGCAGATCGCGGTCGCCCTGGGTCTCGGCGAGCAGGATGCCGTCGGTCATCAGCTTGATGTAAGAGCGCGGGCTGGTCTTGTCGTTGAAGCGGATCTTGTAGCCGACCGCGCCGCCGGGTTCGGTCTTCAGCTCCTGCGCGATGCGCGCCGCGGTCGCGCGCGCGGCGATGCGCCGCGGCTGGGTGTGGCCGATGAGTCCCGCGATGCCGCGACCGAGTTCGAGCAGGATCTTGGGCAGCTGAGTGGTCTTGCCCGAGCCGGTCTCGCCGCAGACGATGACCACCTGGTGTTGGGCGATCGCCTGCGCGATGTCGGCGCGCCGGGCGCTGACCGGCAGTTCTTCCGGGTACTCCGGCTTGGGGCAGGCGGCGCGGCGCTGCTCGAGTTCGGCGGCGGAGTATCGGTGTTGCTGCGGATTCATGCTTCGGCGGACGGTTTGCTCGGGTTTCACCCCGCGCATTCTACCGGCTCTGGAGAGGGTGTCCCCGAATAGCAGCGTGGTAGTGGATTGCTCTGTCGCAATTCAGGGTACTGCAACCTTCGGGTAATACCGACATTGCAGATCCAACGCGACGAAGCGCCGTCGGAAAGCAATGTCACGACCGAGCGCGCAAGGGAACTTTGCCTGACCCCGCCGGTCGACGATGCGAACGCAATCTAGGAATGCCTGCTATTCGGTTATCCTGTTGAAAAACTCTGTTTTGGCCGATCTTGGAAAATTCTGGCCCTTATAGGGCGCGCAGATCGTTTTATGCTGGGGGCCTACGAGCGCACGCAGATACCGCGACTTAGTGCCTCTAAACATATTTACAGAAAGGAACCGGATGGCATTTTCGGATGGATTCACATGTCGCGAAAATTTACTGTCCGTGCAATTTCGAGATTTTCAACAGAATAGGCCAAGAGGAGACCTCTGACCTTGCGCAGTAGACCGGCCATTCAAGCGCTGCGTAGGCATGACACGGAGAGGTCAACTCTCTCTGCCGAAAAGGAAACTTCGGTGAAAACAATGAGCACCGTAGCGTTATCTTAAGCAGCGCTTCTTGTACTTGCGACCGCTGCCACACGGACATGGTTGGTTTCGTCCCACCTTGTTCTTTCGTCCCAGCGCGCTCATTGCATCGGCTATGGCGACAGATCTTGCTAGGCCCTTCGTCACCTCGTCCATTGCCGGTTCCTCTTTCCATGGATACTCAAGACACAGCCTAAACCGCAGACTCATGTCGTATGGGCGAACGCAAATACCGAGCCAGCGCTTCGCTTTATCTGTGTATTTGCGTCGTTCGCAGTGCCGCCGAAGCGTTGTGGCGCCGCCAAGGAAAACGGGGTGCCCATTGCAATGAACAATGAATACGGTTCCTCCGTCACCTAGTCCAATTGTAAGATCGTGCGTCTTGCCATCATGTTCCGCCTGGTTGACAATCTTCTCGATTGCCTCGTTTATCTGAGCACTAACCATCCCTACGCTCGTTCGGACCGGTCGCCTGCAGCGCTCAGCTGCACAGCTTGCACGTCATGCGCTATTGAGCGGTGGTTGAGAACTTTCCGAGAGTGGCCGATGCACGGTCTGCCGCCGGAGTTTCCCTCTCCGGTTGCGCTGAGTCGTCTGTCAAGCCAGCAATGCTGGCGCCCATTAAGACTTAGCAGTACTGGGCAAAGATTCTTGCCCCAAAAACGACGCGTCGATTTCTACGGTATGGCGCAGTCAGCGTTGCCCGCGACGGTCGGCCAACAACCTGTCCGAGTCATCTCCCGCGCGGATGTCATCAAAATGAAGGATGACGTGGTTGCCGAGTTGCGAGAAGATTTGAGCAAGCCCGATAGGGATTTGGAATGTATCAAGGACGCAAACTCTAGGTGGTGCGGACGGGCCAGAAGCATTGAGCCACGAACTAAGTCCATAGTGACCCGCCGTACGCCAAGACGTTAAGTGTGCATCTTTTATTTGCGACCGATTGTTTTTCACGCCAAATACCATCTCTGAGGCAATGACATTTGGCTTTTTCGCACCGCCCCAACCAACTGGAGGAAGCAAACATGTCTGACGCTTATGATCGTGTAGCTGATGTAATCGGAAAAAGAATGGATGAGGCTTGGAGAGGTATTCTCACTGATCTGGCCAATGCCAAAGTCAGCGCTCTCTCATCCGGGGGCGTAAACATTACGGCAACCGAGCTTCAAGAGTTTTTTGCTAATCTTGGCGGCTGTCAAATGGGCATCAGTTTCTCTAGCATTAAGCCAAAAGGAGAAACCGTCTGGTTCAATGCACAGCAACTTCAGCCGTCCGCTGGAATCACCACCATGGGCGTCAGCGGCTCCATTTCCATCGGCGTAAACATTTCCTTTTAAGGCGCCAACACCTATTCGGGATAGGGAGAAGCCTCGCGGCTCCCCCCTCCCACACCACCGTACGAACGGATCACGTATACGGCGGTTCGGCAGATTGAGTCAATGTGCAAAGCATACCGCGCCTGCATGCCAACCGGAGCGTCATTTCCAACCGCGCCAACGTCGGTTTCATCCCAGCCACCGAGCTTGCGCCCCGTGGACTCGCCGGATGCAATACCGCAGTTCCTTGGCAAGCGACTTCTCCTCTCTTTCAATCCCCTCGCGGGGAACCGTTCGGGCCTTCAGCGGCTCGCGCCACCTAGTACGCCCTCTGCAGACTTCTGCCGTTCGTTCGGCTCGGCTCTCGCTTCGCCCAGTTGGCGTGGGTTCACTCGCTAGCGCCAACAGCCCGGCAGATCTCCCGGGGTAAGACACGTTACCTTCGCTGCATAGACGCCGGATTTACAAAATGCACCCCAACCGCAGATGGAGGGCTTCGCGGTCACGTGCCCGCTCGCGCCGGATGCATCACGCCTCATATCCGGTTTTTGTTCATCGCCCCGCAGTTTCGGATTGAGCTTCCTTCAGACCCCGCCTCGCGACGACGCCCTTGCCCTTCTCCCTGCCTTCGGCTCTGCGAAAACCTGGCCACAGGACTTTCACCTACGAAGTAACGTACCATGCCCGGCACACACGATTGACATGAGAGGCGTGGTTGGCTTGCCGCGGCACGTCCTCTCGATGGAGGAGTTCGGTGGCATGAATCTTAAGCCCAGGTGTCAATTTGAGAATCTCCGGTGGAATCTAGAACACGGGGCCGGAGTGATCAGGTGCATCGGATCCGGAGGCGAGATTCATGATATTAAAGAAACTTCGACGAATAGAAAGATCGTGGAGATCAAAGCTTGCGATGTGATGGAAGCCGGGCTTTCGTGCGCTAGACAGCAGACGAGCGTTGATTGACTCGGTATTGATTTCGACGGTGAGCGCGCCGAAGTCGATGCTGTAAACCTCGTCAAGAATCTTCTGCGTTGGATGTGGGAATCGCTTCTTGTACTTGTCGTTATAGGGTGGCTGAAAGTATTTGATCAGACCGGCCTCAATCAGTGCTATCTGCAGATCCACGGTGATCTCTTGCTGCTGTCGCCGAAGATCAGTGATCACATCTCGGTCGTCTTCTAAGTTTAGCGTCTTGTCTCGGCCATCAAATGTGATCAACGCTTGTGGCGCCTCGTACTGAACTAACACTACGAGTGCCTCAGACTCTGGTGAATCTTGGTTTAGGTCGGCTAGAACTTTCTGCAGCGTCGAGTGGCTTTGCAAGCGATCTTTCGCTGAACGTGCTCCATCGGCGTATGACATGCCAACGTATTGGACATCTAAGTCGCGCACGGAAGAATCTTCAACGTAATCGCAAATCATGCTAGTGATGTGAGCCGGTGCAGTAAAGGCGATCTCACCGTTCCTGATGAGTGACATCTTTGAATGAGGGTATTCGCTAATCTGCACACTATCTGCGTTTGGCTCACCAGTTAGATGAAACTCAAACTCGCAGGGCACGCCTTTTCGGGTGTACTTCATCCGGCCAACGGTCTTGCCGTTGCCTATGACAATTGATCCAGGAACATACGAGAGCCTCGGGCGCTTAACTATCAGGTAAATGTGGCAGTCCTCAGCGAGCGCAGTGGTTTCTGGCGATTGTTGATCAACCTCCCTAATGTCCTTCGGATGAAGGAGCAGAAGACCATTAGAGTAGAACCCCAGTGCCATTTCTGTGATGTGTTTGCGGTTCGCCATAGTTGCCTTCTGGGAGCTTGAAGAGGGGCTGCCATCCTCCTATAAGACAGACGCGGCCCCTTCAGTGAGGCCCTATAAGACCCCACAAGCGGGAGCTAGCACTGTCAGGTTACGCCCATGTCATTGATTCCTCAATCGTGTCAATCGGAATAGGCGGCCGCACGCTCGCTCGATATAGGTGCCACCGGGGGATGTTATCCCGTCACCACGCTTGCTCGACCGCGTAGCTGCTCGACTGCGCGTGAAACACTTCGCCATGCGCATCGAGATGCGTACGTCCGCCGACCCTTTTTCGGCTCGTAGCCACTTTACAGGACAGCCGGCGACCTGACCTGTCTAGTGCCGTGAGACAAACCGAATCGTCACTCCCGGCCGAAAGCGGACACTTAAGTCGAGTACACTCACCATGGGAAGCTGACCGAGCGCGCCCTATCATCTGCTGGCAGGCTGACGTAGGTAAGTTCCGTTCGTGCACTACAGGCCGGGAACGATGAATCCTGGCATCTGGCCGCTCACCCATTCAGGCGAAACATTGAATCTTGCATCAAACATCCGGTGCAGAGGGGCATACAGACTGCTGACTACGATAGGTAGGTTGCCGATGACTTCTGCCTGTGGAAAGCACGAGAACACGATTCGCTGATCGCTCTGGCAGGTATCACCGGAAACGTAACGCTCCGGATTAAGGGTCGCGGGTACTCTTAGTTTCAGGCCCTTCCACTCGATCAGGAAGCAGATTTCTTCAACGTCGGTGAACTCTTCGGACATGGCCCGCGCGTGCCGGACGATTTCGGTGATGTCCCTAATGTGCAACCACGGATCAAACCATTTCTCTTCTTCCCCGATCTCGTCAGGGCGCTTGGAGAAACGATCCTCATGAAAATTCCGGATGAGGCTTGCGCGTCCGTCCAGGGAAATGCGCCAGACATCGAGGTGACCGGTATGGTTCTCTTCGAAGAGGCTGGCCTGCAGGAACTCCGTATAGCCGCCATCCACTGAAGGATCTGTCATGAAGCGCGGACTTATTTCGGGACGCGTGAACGGATAGAACATACTCCATCCATAGCGCACCGTATCCCGCACAGCATAGTTCACCTTTTCGGCAACCCTGAGTGCCTCGGAGGCGGGAATCTGCCCGCCGCTCGCGCTTCGGATCATGTACGAGAACTGCACGAAGTTTCGCTCAAGCCAAACCCGAACCTTGGGCTCCATTCTCACTGCTTCCTGCTGGAACATGTTCTGTGTTGCGCGGTGCCATTCATCGAGTTTCTTGCGCTCTTTGCCCGGTTCCACTTTGGACGTTGGTATTCCGCCTGACACGATAGAAGAAAACATGCCCACCAGCTGATCCCGCCGAGCCAGCACGCAGCGCTGTACCAACTTGTCCCACTGCTCCGGCGATGTGATCGGCACGCTTTCCGGCTTCGGCGAGCGGATATAGATCGCGCCCGCGCGTATGCCCTGCGGCTGGCCTCTTGCATCCTGAGGCCCGTCCGTTTTGGTGATTACCGGGCTGGAACCATGCGGCGGAATCCAGACAATCGCGTGCTCAACGCCGCCGAAGCTCTCGAATGCGACTTCGCACTGAAATTTCGGCTGCAAATAGCGGTCGACGATTCCCGCGATCACATCGTGACTGTAGTGCTTGCGGACGTCACCGTTTGCCGCGCATCGCGTGCCGTCGTCATTGAAGCCAAAGATGAGATAACCGCCGCCGTAGTTAGCGATGGCGGCAAGATGCCTTGCGATGCCTGCGCGGGCCGGGGACGATTTGTCCTTCAGGTCTATCCAAGACTTGAGTTCAAGCCATTCCCGTTCCACGGGCTTTTCGATCAGGTCCTGAAGTTCCGTAATTTGCCTTGTGTACATAGTCGTCTTGTCTACAGTGAATGTTCAACTGGGGGCGGCAGCGTCCAGCCGATCGAGCAGGTAGTCATGCTGGCAGTCGGCACAGCAGTATAGTGACCTCTTGGGAGGGCAGCATGGGATGACAGGACCATCCTGATTGTTGTGCTTGTTCCAGCAGTGTACGAGAAGATCCCCGGCAGGGTCTGCTTTGGGTCGCCTGCAGTCCCCGACACGCCCGGTAAGCCGACCTTGGCCGAAAATGCAGTAGGGCGCGGTTGTCAGAGATAACAACCGTCCATTATGCGGGGCTCCGCATGATGGCCGAAAACCCCGGTTCAGGCGCATCCGTTTGCGACAGCCGCCCGCGGCGCGTTTCCCGCCAGAAACGGCGCGAGCGCGTCGTACACCGCCTGCGCCAGCACCAAGGCGCCCGGCGTGTCGGAGTGCACGCAAATACAATCCGCGCGCATCGGGATGTCCTTGCCGTTGATCGAGCGGGTCTTGCCTTCACTTACCGCGCGAACCGCGCGCCTGACTGCTTCAGCGGTGTCCTTGGCCTGATGCTCGCGGGTGATGATGAGCGAGCCGTCGTCGTCATAGTCGAGATCGATGTAGTACTCGGCAAGGAAGGGAATGCCGCGACCGGTGTAAACCGTTTCATGCTGGGTGCCGGCCATACCCAAAAGCGGCACGCCGAAAATCTCGGCGGCGTCGCATATCGCGTGCGCCGTCTGCTCGTCGCGGGCGGCCAAACCATAGAGGGCGCCGTGCGGCTTGATATGGTTCAGGGGCATGCCCTCCGCATCCAGGAACGCTTTGAGCGCGCCCACCTGATAAATGATGCAGGCTGAGAGTTCTTCGCGGGTCATTTTCATCTCGCGCCGGCCAAAGCCCTGCAGATCCGGAAACGAGGGATGGGCGCCGACCTTGACGCGGTACTGCTTTGCCAGACGCACGGTTTTGCGCATGACTACCGGGTCCGAAGCATGGAAGCCGCATGCAACGTTGGCTACCGTTATGTACGGCATGATTCCCTCGTCATCGCCGCAGGCATAAAGGCCGAAGCCCTCGCCCATGTCGCAATTCATGACCAATGCCATTTGTATTTCTCCTTTCATTGCGGGACAGGCTTTGCCGGCAGCGGAATTGCGCCGGCGGTGCCCATGGTCAAATGGCGGCACGTTTCGCGGTTGTGCCTGGATCGATGCGCGCCTGCCGCGCTCTGCAATCCCGGTCCACCGATCATTCGCCCCACGGCGGTATCCAAATATTCAGGCCGCCAACAATGCAGCCGCTTCATCAAACCAGGTATTTCCTGAAGTGTTCAACCGTACGCGTCCACGACAGCTTCGCCGCGGCTTCGTTGTAGCGCGGCGTCGAGTCGTTGTGAAAGCCGTGCTGGGTTCCGGGATACACGAACACCTGGTACGGCACGCCCGCGGCCTTGAGCGCCGACTCGAACGCGGGATAGGTGGCATTGATGCGCGGATCATGTTCGGCCAGATGGCATAACAGCGGCGCCTTGATCGCGGCCGCGCTTTCGCCGGCGGCGGCGACGCCGTAGTAGGGCGCGCCGGCATGCATTTCCCCGCCGAGCGCAGCGGCAAGAAAGTTGACCCCCCCGCCGCCGTAGCAGAATCCGGTGACGCCGAGCTTGCCGGTCGACAGTTTATGGGTCTTGAGAAACCGCGCGCTGTTGAGGAGGTCGGTGCGCAGCTTCACCTGGTCCAGGCCCGCCTGCAGCGCGCGGCCGTCGTCGTCGTTGCCGGGGTAGCCGCCGGCCGGAAACAGCCCGTCGGGGGCGAGCGCGAGAAATCCCTCGACCGCAAGGCGGCGCGCGACATCCTCGATGTACGGATTGAGGCCCCGGTTTTCGTGCACCACCAGCACCGCGGGAAACGGGCCCTGGCCGGCCGGCTGCACCAGATAACCGCGCATCGCGCCGGAGTTCCCGCCCGCGGACGGGTAGGTCACGTAGTTCGCCTTGATGCGCTGGTCGGTGAACGCAATCTGCTGCGCCAGCGCGTAGCGCGGCAGCAGCGCCTGCGCCATCGCCAGCCCGGTTCCGCCCACCACCGCAATCGATGCCGCGCGGCTCAGGAATTCGCGCCGGTCGATGCGTCCATGGCAATACTCGTCGTACAGGTCGAATACGCGCTGATCGATTTCCCGCTGACTGATGCCCTGCGTCGCCGCTTGCCCCGGAGATTGTTGTTCGCTCATGCTTCGTCCTCCCGCTGCCGATAACTGCGCGTATGCCCTGGGCGTTTTTCAACACCACGGCCGCGCACAGGCAAAGGGCGCAGGGTCCCATGGCACTACCTTAAGCCGCCGCTTCGCGCGCACGCAGGATTGCTGCGCGGGCGAGGCGACGTGGAACCGTGAGCAGTTGATGGTTTTTCGGTCGTCGCTTGATGGCGTGCGGCTCGACCCGGCCGGGGCGTATGG
>ORJL011377776.1_pt1 | contig 10156 bp, 9 predicted proteins | sample 1779941 | NCBI WGS metagenome assembly ORJL01 (sample SAMEA104232317, study PRJEB22302) | groundwater metagenome | biome: forest; feature: aquifer; material: groundwater | place: USA | collected 2011-08-07 | depth 5.8 m | reverse complement strand
CGTCTCGAGCGCACCGTGACGCTCGGCTTCACGGTTCCGAACATCTGGCGACTGCGCGGGCTACGCGCGTCGCTCGATCTCGCGCACGTCCGGGACAACGAGCGCGACTTCGGCTACGACAAGAACGGCGTGTCGCTGACGCTCGGCTGGCGCCCGACCAAGCGCCTCTCGTTCGCGGCCTCCGAGAACCTCGAGAACAACAACATCGACCTGTTCGTCGGCGAGGCGCTCGACGAGTACCTCCGCACCGTCACCGACCCGCGCCTACAGCGGCTGCTGCGCGTGCCGGAGGGCGAGACCACGCTGCTCGAGCCGCGCACGACGGCGAGCCTCGATCTGCGCGACAGCGCGTTCACCCCGACGCGCGGCGTCTTCTTCTCGGTCGCGGCGGACTGGGCGCGCACGCTGCGCACGGAGGCGTTCAACACCGGCGACACGTCCGCGCAGTTCATCAGCGACTTCCTCAAGCTCGCCGTGACGGCCAGCGGCTACGTCCCGTTGAGCGAGCGCGTGGTGTTCGCGGCGCAGCTGCGCGTCGGCCGCATCGTGCACCTGGACGGCAACTCCAAGACGTATCCGAACCGAGCGTTCTTCCTCGGCGGCATCGACACGATGCGCGGCTACCTGCAGGACGCGCTCGTGCCGCAGGACATCGCCGATCGAATCGCCGCCGACCCGGGCCTCGATCCGAACTCCGTCGTGCGCGGCGGCGACGCGTACGTGCTCGTCCGCGGCGAGCTGCGCTTTCCGATCCTCGGCCCGCTGCTCGGCGGCATCTTCGCAGACATCGGCAACCTCTGGGCCGACGCCGCGGAGCTCGACGTGCTCGAGCTCCGACCGACCGCCGGCATGGGCCTGCGTATCGCCACGCCGGTCGGCCCGATCGCGCTCGACTACGGCGTCATCCTCGTCCGGCGCGAAGCGCTCCACGAGCCGTTCGGCGCCTTCCACTTCTCGATCGGGCTATTCTGAGCCCATGAGCCGCTGGATACTCCGCCTCACGCTGTGCGCCGCTTCGCTCGCAGTGCCCGGGGCCGGCTGTCGATCCCTGCCGGCGCCCGGCGAGGAGCTCGCTCCGCCCGGCGCGGACGACCCCGACGAGTTCGAAGGCGAGCTCGAGGAAGGGGCGGTCTACAGCGCCGTTCTGCAGCTCGACGAGGCGCGGGGTGAATGGACGACGGTCGTCGCGCTGGCACACGAGCCCCACGAGACGGCCCGCATCGACTGGGTCGGTACCCCCGACTTTGCCGCCCTTTCCGCGCCCCGGCGACGCCGCGTGCGGGTGGTGTTCGAGGTGATCTCGCGAGACGAGCGCGCCTACCCGGAGCGCGAGATCACGAGCGTTACCTGGGCTTGCCGAATCCTCTCTGCCGTGGCCGTTTGACACCTCTCGCCGGGTCCCTAGACTCGGCGCCGGAGGACTGACTGATGCCTTATTCCGATTGGTTGATCGACAAGCGCGTGATCGAGCGCAACCTGCGCAAGGGCCTCGTCGATCCGAAGGAGCTCGAGAAGCTCCACAAGCAGCTCCCCGACCGCGCCGACAACGTCGCCGAAGCCGAAAGCGGCGAGGCCGAGGGCAAGACGGAAGAGGGCTGAGCATGGGGGGCGGAAAGAAGAAGGCCGACGAGCCGATCCGCGTCACCGATCGGCGCGCCAGCGCGGAGCCGTCCGTCCCTCACACGACCACGCCCGAGCCGGAGGCATCGGCGGCCGCCAGGAGCGCCTACGCCCAGACCGAGAAGAAGCAGCCGTCGGCCGACGAGTATCCGCCCATCGACTTCAACACGTTCGTGCTGTCGATGAGCACGTCGGCGCTCGTGAACCTCGGCGAGGATCTCCTCGGGGAGGGCGGCGCCGAGATGAACCTCCCGCTCGCGCGCCAGACGATCGACCTGCTCGGCATCCTCGAGCACAAGACGAAGGGCAACCTCACGGGCGAGGAGGAGCGGCTGCTCTCCCAAGTGCTCTTCGATCTGCGCCAGCGCTACGTCGTCGTCTCGAAGAAACGCTGAGCTCGTTCATGACCACGCTCACGCTCCGGCTCGAGGCGTACTCGAAGGACGCGCGTCAGCTCATCAGCGCGGCCCAGCAGCTCGCCGACGAGCGTAAGACCCCCGAGGTCGAGCCGCTGCACCTGCTCTACCGGATGATCGAGCGCGACTCGAGCGCGCAGCAGGCGCTCTCGCGCGCGGGAGTCGACCCGGCGGACATGCTGCTCGAAGGCGAGGCGCTGCTCCGCCGGCTGCCGAAGATGCCGGACGCGGTCGCGTACCTCTCGCCGCGCCTGCTCGACCTGCTCGGCCGCGCCGAGGGCGAGGCCGCGCGCGACGGGGGCAAGGAAGTGTCGGTCGCCCACCTTCTCGTCGCGAGCGCGCAGGAGACGGCGGGCGCTGTGCCAACGCTCTTCCGAGGTCTCGGCCTCTCCGCGCCTCTCGTGCGTGCCGCGCTGAGCGCGCCGCAGGAGCAGGCCGCGTCGGGCTCGGAGCCGAGCGTCTCCACGGTCGGCAAGACCGCGTCGAGCACGACGGGCGGCGCGAGCGGTGCCTCCGGCGGGAAGGCAGGCGATCCACTCGAGCTCTACGGCCGCGATCTCACGCGCCTCGCTGCGCAGGGCAAGTTCGATCCGACGGTCGGGCGCGACGCGGAGCTCCGACGCATCCTCCAAGTGCTCGCGCGCCGCCGCGAGAACAATCCCTTGCTCGTCGGCGAGCCCGGCATCGGCAAGTCGTGCATCGTGCAAGCGCTCGCGGCGCGCATCGCCACGGGCGACGTTCCGACGATGCTCACGGGCAAGCGCATCGTGCAGCTCGAGACGAGCACGCTCGTCGCCGGCGCGAAGCTGCGCGGCGAGCTCGAAGAGCGCATGCGCTCGCTGCTCGATGCGGTCCGCGACTCGGCCGGCCAGGTGATCGTCGCGCTGCCCGATCTCTCGACGCTCGTCGGCGAGCGCGGGCCGTCGGCCGCGGGCGACATGCTCGCCGCGGCGCTCGCGCGCGGCGAGGTCCGCGTCATCGCGATCACCACGCCCGACGAGCTGCGCAAGGCCTTCGACAAGGACTCGTCGCTCTCGCGCCGGTTCGTCGTGATCCCGATCGAGCCACCGACGGCCGACGAGGCGATCGCGGTGCTCCGCGGCATCGTCGAGCGCTACGAGATCGCGCACGGCGTTCGCATCGCGGATCCGTCGCTCGTGGCCGCGGTTCGCCTGGCCCGCCGCTACGTGCCCTCGGTGCAGCTGCCGAAGAGCGCGATCGATCTGATCGACGAAGGCGCCGCGCGGGTGCGCGTGGAGATGGAGAGCCTGCCTTCCGACGTCGACGCGCTCGGTCGCCGGCTCGACACGCTCGAGCTCCAGCGCCGCTCGCTCGAGGACGACGACGACGCCGACTCGCGACGTGCGTCGGAGAAGCTGCTGAAGGAGATCGCCGAGCTGCGGCCCAAGGTCGAGGAGAAGCGGGCGCGCTGGCAAGGCGAGCTGAAGCTCCTCGGCGAGGTGCGGCGCCTGAAAGAGGAGCTCACGGCGGCGCGGCGCGAGGAAGATCACGCACGCACGAGCGACGATCAGAAGCGAGCGGAGGAGCTTCGCTTCGGCACGCTCCCGCTGCTCGAGAAACAGGTCGCGGCCGCCGAGGCCGCGCTCACCGAGAAGGGGCCGGTGATGGTCCACGAGACCGTCACCGAGCAGGACATCGCCGACGTCGTCGCCGCTTGGACCGGCGTGCCCGTGTCGAAGATGCTCGAGACCGAGGCCGAGAAGCTCCTCAAGATGGAGGATCGCCTCGGCGAGCGCGTGATCGGCCAGCAGGACGCGGTGCGCGCCGTGAGCCGCGCGGTGCGGCGCGGGCGGGTCGGGCTCCGCGATCCACGCAAGCCCATCGGCTCGTTCCTGTTCCTCGGGCCGACCGGCGTGGGCAAGACCGAGCTCGCGAAGGCGCTCGCCGAGTTTCTGTTCGACGACGAAGCGTCGCTCACTCGTCTCGACATGAGCGAGTTCATGGAGAAGCACACGGTCGCGCGGCTGCTCGGCTCGCCGCCGGGCTACGTCGACAGCGACGAGGGCGGCTTTCTGACCGAGGCCGTGCGGCGGCGTCCGTACAGCGTGGTCTTGTTCGACGAGCTCGAGAAGGCGCACCAGGACGTCTTCAACATCCTCCTGCAGGTGCTCGACGACGGCCGGCTCACGGACTCGCGCGGCCGGCTCGCGCACTTCTCCGAGACCGTGATCATCATGACGTCGAACATCGGCGGCCACGCGATCCTCGATCACGACGGCACGCCCGACGAGCTGCGCGGCAAGGTGCAGGAGATCCTGCGCACGAGCTTCCGCCCGGAGTTCTTGAACCGCATCGACGACGTCGTGATCTTCGACCGTCTGACGCGCGAAGACCTCGCCGGCATCGCGGAGATCCAGCTGCGCGGGCTCGGCAAGCTCCTCGCGGAGCGGCGCATCGGGCTCGAGGTCACGCCGGCTGCCAAGGCGCGGCTCGTCGATCTCGGCTACGAGCCGGCGTTCGGTGCCCGCCCGCTCAAGCGCGTGATCCTGAAGAACCTGCAGGACCCGCTCGCCGAAGAGGTGCTCCGGGGCGGCTACGCGGCCGGAGACGTCGTCCGGGTCGACGTGGACGGCGAGCGCTTCGTCTTCGCGAAGCGCACCTGACGCAGCGCGTCGGCGGTCAGCGACGCCCGCGAGGGCGGGGAGCGCGCACGGGGATCGGGATGGGCACGAGCTGCGGCGGCGGCTGAAACAACCCATCGAGCGCTTCGAGCATCTCGCCGACGAGCTCCTTCGCACGGTCCGAGAGCTTCTTCAGAGCGGGTCGATCATCCGACATGTGTGCTCGCCCTCGCTCCTTCGCGACGCGGAAGTCGCGTGTGTTCGTCGTCGTGCAGGCGCTCTCTCTTTGATACGGACGCCCACTCGACGTGTCAACCGCGCGTTCTGCACACGAGCCCCGAATGGCGCAAAGACTCGAAAATCACCTCGGGTCCAAGGCGGGATGCTATGCTCATGAAGATGGCCGTAGCGCGTCAGCCTGCGGACGGCGCCTGGACCTTCGGACGGTACGAGGCGCTGTTCCGGATCGCCGCCGGCGGCATGGCCGAGGTGTTCGCGGCCAGGATCTGCGGCGAGTCGGGCTTCGAGAAGCTCGTCGCCATCAAGCGCATGTTGCCGCACCTCGCGTTCGAGGAGCAGTTCGTCAACATGTTCCTCGACGAGGCGCGCGTCGCCGCGAACATCGCGAGCCCGAACGTCGTGCAGACGCTCGATCTCGGCCGCACGGAGGACGGGTCGCTCTACCTCGTGATGGACCTCGTGGTGGGGATCACGCTCAGCACGCTCTTGCGCAACGAGGCCATGCGCTCGCACCACGTGCCGATCCCGTTCGCCGTGGAGATGATCGCGCAGGCCGCCCACGGCCTCGACGACGCGCACGAGGCGCGCACGCCCACCGGCACGCACCTCGGCATCGTCCACCGCGACATCTCGCCGCAAAACATCCTGGTCGGCGTCGACGGTCGCGCCCGCGTGACGGACTTCGGCATCGCGCGCGCCATCCTGCGCCGCACCGCGACGAACACGGGCCAGCTCAAGGGCAAGTTCAGCTACTTCTCGCCCGAGCAGGCGCTCGGCAACTCCGTGGACCGGCGGTCCGACATCTTCGCGCTCGGTACGGTTGCCTGGGAGACGATGACGTCGTGCCGCTTGTTCCACCACGCGGACAACCCCCTCGTGTCCCTCGAGCGGGTGAAGACGATGCCCATCCCGGCCCCGCACCATCTGCGGCCGGAGATCCCGCTCGCGCTCTCCGAGGCGATCCTCAAGGCGCTCGAGCGCGATCCGGATCAGCGCTTCCAGACGGCCGCGGAGTTCGGGATCGCGCTCCGCGAAGGGGGTCGCGAGGCCGGCGCGCAGCCGACGACACGTCAGCTCGCGAAGTACGTCCAGGAGGCCGGCGCGAAGTCGCTCGAGCGGCTGCAGCAGAAGATCGAGCAGGCGCTCGCCGGAGCCGACGCCAAGACGCTCGCGCGCATCGATCTGTCGTCGCTCGAGGTCGAGCAGATGACCACGCCGATGCCGCTGCGCACGGTGAGCGAAGTGCGCGCGCGCGAGCTCGAGGCCGCGGGCATCGCGGGCGCCCAGACGATCGTGCCGCTCGTCACGGCCAAGCTGCCCCCGCCGCCCCCGCCGCGCCCGAGCGGCTCCGTGCCGTCGGCGTCCGCTTCGGGGTCCGGGTCCGCGTCCGTGACGCCACAGACAGCGCCCATGTCGGCGCCGGTGCCGCCACAGTTCGTCGCGCCGCCGCTCGAGGCCGACTCGAACGCCCCCGCGGCGCGCCGAACGCTCATGGTCCCCGCGTTGATCGGCGGCGGCATCTTGCTCATCGGCCTCGGCGCGGCCGTGGTGATTGCGCTCGTCGCGGGCGGCCCGAGCACAGAGCCGACGACCCCGACGGTCGGGGGCGAGCCGGCGGGCCTCGGTCCCTCCGGCTCGCCTGCACCGCCCCCCCCCGCCGCGCCCGTGCAGGCGACTACGCCGCAACAGGCCGTGGCGCCCGTTCAGGCGGCGCCCATCACGCCGATCGCCGTCGGCTTGCCGACGACGACGGCGCCGTCGAACCGGCCGGGCGCGAGCCGCCAGCCGCGCGGCACCCGCACGCAACGCCAGCCGACGGCGCAGCAGCGCACGCCGACCGGCGGCCGCCCCGTCTTCCAGCAGGTGGCCCAGGGCGGTCAGTCCACGCAGCAGCAGTCGACGACCCAGCCTCGGCCCCCGGAGGGCGAGACGCGACCCCAGCGGCCGGATCCTCAGCCCACGAGCACCGGGTCTCGGACCACGACGCCGCCCGCCAACAACCGCAACGGCAGCGGCGTGCTCGCGCCCATCGACGTGTTCGACCGTCAAACCGGTCAGCACTGAGCACGGCGCGGCCCTGCCGACGATCTCGTGATCCGGCGGCGGATGGCCTACCATGCGGGTCGTATGTTCCGCCGCCTGGCTCCCTGCGTGGCTCTCGGGCTCTTGCTCGTCGCTTCCACGGCCGCGGCCCAGCGCCACTACTCGTTGGAACGGCCGCGCGGCGAGCCCGCCGGGGCCGCGCTTCAGGAGGCGCGCTCGCTCTTCCTGTCGGGGTCGGCCGCGGTCGAGGCGGGCCGCTGGGCCGACGCGCTCCAGAGCTTCGAGCGCTCGTACGAGCTGTCCGGCGTCTCGGCGGCGCTCTACAACGCGGCCACTGCGCTCCGCTCGCTCGGCCGCCACCGTGACGCGCGCGATGCGTTCGTGCAGCTCTTGTCGGCGCACTCGGATCTCGACGCGAACATGCGGCGCGAGGCCGAAGCGCGCCGCACCGAGGAGGCCGCGCGCGTCGCGGTGCTCTCGCTCGCAGGCTTGCCGAGCGACGGCCGGCTGCAGGTCCAGTTCGACAACGCTGCGCTGACGGACACTGGCGAGCGCCCCCTCGACATCGAGGCCGACGCGGGACGGCACGCGCTGCGCGTGGAGGTGCCGCGGTATCGGCCGTGGCAGTGGGAGGGGCGGCTGACCGACGGGCAGTACACGACGCTCAACGTCCACCTCGAGCTCGCACCGGTCGAGGTCGAGACCGAGTCGGTGTTCTCGTCGCCTGTGTTCTGGATCATCACGGGCGTCGTCGTGCTCGGCGCCGCCGCGGCCACGACGTATTTCATCTGGGACGGCGCGCAGCTCGATCCGAGCTCGAACAACGTGGTGGATCTGCGATGAGGCCCGGTCTTCGACAGGCACGGCCCGCGTCGCTGCTCGCGCTCGGGATGCTGCTCGGGGCGGCCAGCGTGTCAGGGTGCGCTCAGAACGCGATCTTCGAGCTCACGCTCGACCTGCCTCCGCGCCCCGCGTCACTCCCGGCGTCGACGCCGATGTACGCGTTTCCGCAGCTGCGCTCGGGCACGTCGGAGGCGTTCACCGATCGTTGGGCGGGGCAAGATCCGCTGACCGGGGTCGAGCTCACGGCCGAGCGCACCGAGATGAAGATCAGCGTCATCGGCAACTCGGACATCGAGGCGCGGTCGGTGCGGCTCAAGACACAGTTCTGCGTGGACCCACGCTGTAACGGGTTTGGCGACGACTCCATGGCCCCGATTAGCTGCGTCCAGTTCGAGCGCGTGTTCTACGTGGGGACCTTCACGAGCTACAGGCTCACCCACATCGACGTGGTTCCGACCATCGTGACTTGCGGGATGAGCGACGTGTTTCCCGTCGGCCGCTGCGACGTTCGGGGATGCGTGGACGGTGACACCACGAGCTACTGCCGTCTCGAGGACGGGACGCACTTCTGTGAGTGACGACGGCGCTTGTCGATACGTTGCGCCCGAGGGCACGCGCCGGTAGGATTTCAATCGTGACGGAACCCTCGATGATCCCGCCGACTGGGCGCGCGCTCGAGGACGCCGAACGGCAGGCGCTGCTCGCGGAGATGGAGCGGATCGTCATGTCGAGCCACTTGTTCAAGTCGCTCGATCAACCGGGGCGCGAGCGCGTGCTCGCGTGCGGGTTCGTCTGCAGCTACTCGCCTCGAGACGTGATCGTGAAGCAGGACGATCCCGGCGACACGATGTACCTCGTGATGAACGGGACCGTGCACGTCGAGACGCAGACGCCAGGCGGCAACATCCACTTGGCCGAGCTCGGGCGCGGCGCGTGCTTCGGCGAGGTGTCGGTGCTCACGGGCAGTCCGCGCACCGCGACCGTCACGGCCGAGACCGACGTCGACTGCGTGGCGTTCGCGCGGCACCGCATCGAGCGCGTGCTCGAGGACTATCCGCGCGTGCGCGTGATGCTCGAGGCGCTCGTCGAGGGGCGCGCGCGCGACACGATCGAAAAGATCGTCAAGTCCTGAGCGACCTGGTAAATGACGGGTGAATGCACGTTCACCTGATCGGCGTCTCGGGAACGGGAATGGGCGCGCTCGCGGGGCTCTTGCGCAAGGCAGGCCACCGCGTGACCGGCAGCGACACGGCGTTCTACCCGCCGATCGGTGAGTCGCTCGAGAAGTGGGGCGTCGAGAAGATGTCGGGCTGGGACCCGGCGCACCTCGAGCCACGCCCGGATCTGGTCGTGGTGGGCAACGTGTGCCGGCGGGACAACCCGGAGGCGCGCGCCGCGATCGACGGCGGAATGCGCTTCGCGTCGTTCCCCGCGACGGTCGAGGAGATGTTTCTCGCGACGCGACCGGGGTTCGTCGTGGCGGGCACGCACGGCAAGACGACGACGCCGACCTTGCTCGCGTACTTGCTGCACGGCGCCGGGCGCGACGCGGGGTTTCTCGTAGGCGGCGTGCCGAAGGACTTCGACGAGAGCTTCCGGCTCGGCGCCGACGGCGCGCCGTTCGTGATCGAGGGCGACGAGTACGACAGCGCGTTCTTCGAGAAGACGCCCAAGTTCTGGCGGTACAAGCCGTGGGCCGCGATCCTGACGTCGATCGAGCACGATCACGTCGACATCTACCCGACGATGAGCGCGTATCGAGCGGCGTTCGTGGAGTTCGTCGCGCGCATTCCGGCGGATGGGCTGCTCGTGGCGTTCGCGGGAGATCCCGAGGTGCGGGCGATCGCGGGTCACGCGAAGTGCCGCGTTCGGTTCTACGCGCTCGAGGGCGACGATTGTGGGGACGCGGAGGTGGTGTGGCTCGCGGCGCCGGTCGCGGCCGACGGCGGCGCGCAGCCGTTCGATCTGTTCGTCGGCGGCAGCTCGTGCGGGCGCCTCGTGTCGCCGCTCGCGGGCGCGCACAACGTCCGCAACGCGGTCGCGGCGATCGCGCTCGCGGCCGAGGGCGCGGGCGTGCCCGTGACCGAGCTTGCGAAGGTCCTCACTGGCTTCGGCGGCATCCGGCGGCGGCAGGAGCTGCGCGGAACATCCGACGGCGTGCGCGTGTACGACGACTTCGCGCACCACCCGACGGCGGTGCGTGAGACCGTTGCCGCCATTCGCCGGCGGCATCCGCAGGGGAAGCTCATCGCGATCTTCGAGCCGCGGAGCGCGACGGCGTCGCGGCGCGTGCACCAGGCAGACTACGCGGCGGCGTTCGCCGAGGCCGACCTCACCCTCCTCGCGCCGGTCGGGCGCCCCGAGATCCCGGAGGCGGAGCGGCTCGACGTGCGCGCGATCGCCGAGGAGCTG
>ORJL011073840.1_pt1 | contig 10156 bp, 11 predicted proteins | sample 1779941 | NCBI WGS metagenome assembly ORJL01 (sample SAMEA104232317, study PRJEB22302) | groundwater metagenome | biome: forest; feature: aquifer; material: groundwater | place: USA | collected 2011-08-07 | depth 5.8 m | reverse complement strand
CGCCCTGGGCGACGATTTCGAGCACGCCGAGCTGCTGCATGTCCCAGTCGGCGATATGGGCCAGGGTGCCCACCGCGTGCGGCTGCGCCGGAGCCGTACCGGCCCGCGCCACCTCCTCGCCGCGGACGATCAGGCAGATGCCGAAGGAACTGGATTCCTTGAGGCAGACCTTGGCCATGTCCATGTAGCGCTGCTCGAAGATGCGCATCGGCAGCCGGCCGCCGGGGAACAGCACGGTCTGCAGGGGGAACAGGGGGATGATCATGAGGCAAGCCTCTTGGCGGGAGCCGCGGCGACGGGTATCGCCACGGGTGTGGCCAACAAGCGTGCCGCGACCAGACCATTGATGATACCGAATACCAGCGCGGTGGTGGCGAACAGCGGCAGCAGGTAGAACACACCGTCGTGCGGCACCAGCCAGGCCCGGGCCAGCGCAAGCTGGCCGCCGATGTGGGCGAATGCTGCAAGCACGCTGGCCGACACCGGGCCGAACCAGCGCGGCGGCAGGTGTTGCGCCAGCGCAAGTACGCCGAGGCTGCACAAGGCCCCCGCCAGCGCCAGGAAGAACCCCGGCGCGAGAAACTGGCCGATTACCAGGCTGCCGGCCACCACCCGCAACAGGCTGACCCAGGCCGCATCACGCCAGCCGTGACGCGCCAGCACCACCAGCACGATGATGTTGGCCAGCCCGGGCTTGATGCCGGGCAGCGGGCTGGGCAACGCGGCCTCGGCCACGCTGAGCGCGATCGCCGCCGCGGCATAGCGCGCGATGCGATGGTCGTCGGCCGTGACCGGCAGTTCAATAATTGATCGTGTCATAAGCGGCATGGGCGCCGCCGCGCCCGGCGAGTTGCAGCGTGACGTGGTTCGGCGCACAGATCGCCACCGCGTTGGCGCGCGTCAACCAGCCCTGCTGCACGCAGTACTGGCGCGGACCCGGATCGGACAGGACGCGTGCGCGCCCCGGCTGCACCTCGATGGTGGTGACGCCGATGGCGCCCGTGACTTCGTACTTGCGCGGCAGGTTCAAGGCCAGCTCGGTGATCACCTTGCCGTCGCGCTTGACGATGGCGCGGTCCGCCGCGCCGCCGCGCCAGAGCAGCGGATAGGAGGCTGCGACCAGCGCCGCGGCACATAGCAGCAGCGCCCAATCGCCGCCCCTGATCAGGCTACTCCAGGGCGCCTGGCCGGCGCCCGCCGCCTGTTGCAGCAGCTCGCGCAGGCCGTCGGGGACTCGTCCGGTCATTCGATCAGGCTGCGATGCCGCACCAGCACCCTGGCCGATTCGCGGAAATGAACGGCAAGTTTCTCGGCCAGATACACCGAGCGGTGCTGGCCGCCGGTGCAGCCGATGGCGACGGTGAGGTAGGAACGATTGTCGCGCACATAGGCCGGCAGCCAGTCGCCGATGAAGCGGCGCAGGTCGGCCTCCATGCGCGCCACTTCCGGCTGCGCTTCAAGAAAGCGGATCACTTCGGCATCGCGCCCGGTCAGCGGGCGCAAGGCCGGGTCGTAATGCGGATTGGGCAGGCAGCGCACGTCGAACACCAGGTCGGCGTCGAGCGGAATGCCATGCTTGAAGCCGAAGGACTGGAACAGCAGCGTCAGCCCGCTGCGTTCGTCAAGCGCGGCGAAATCCTTGACGATGGCGCGCAGGGCATTGGGCCGCAGATTGCTGGTGTCGATGTGGTGGCCGAGCGAAGCCAGCATTTCCAGTGCCTCGCGCTCGCGCGCAATGGCCTCCTCCAGCGTCACGTCGTCGCCGGCCAGCGGGTGGCGCCGGCGCGTCTCCGAGAAGCGCTGGATCAGCACCTCGGTGCGCGCATCGAGAAACATGAAGCGCAGCGTGACGCCCTCCGATTCCAGCTTGCGCAATTGCGGCGGCAGTGCCGCGATGCTCGAACCGCCGCGCATGTCCACCGCCACGGCGGCCAGCGCCTGCCCCTCCAGCCGCAGGTGGCCGACCAGGTCGGACAGCAGCGGCGCCGGCAGGTTATCGACGCAGTAATAGCCGGCGTCCTCCAGCACGTTGAGGGCGATCGACTTGCCGGAGCCGGAAAGGCCGCTGATGAGCACGACTTGCATGGTGGAAAGGATAGCGGATTACGCCCTCCATTGCCGGGTCTCGCCCCAGCGGGCAGCTTTGCGTGCCCGGGCTGCCGCCCCGCGTTCCGTGGGCGGGACCGGCGTCAGGCGAGGCGATCCAGCACCTGCCTCAGGGTCGCCACGGTGCGCTCGACATTGCCCAGCTTGTCGAGGCCGAACAGGCCGATGCGGAAGCTGCGGAAATCCGCCCCTTCGTCGCATTGCAAGGGCACGCCGGCGGCGGCCTGCAGTCCCAAGGCGACGAACTTCTGCGCCGACTGGATGCCGGGGTCCGTGGTATGGCAGACCACCACGCCGGGCGCCTCGAAGCCCGCCGCCGCGACGCCGGGAAAGCCGCGCCCGGCCAGCAACGCGCGCACCTGGCGGCCCAGTTCCCATTGCTGTGTGCGGGCCAGCTCGAAACCGTGAGCCTCGGTCTCGCGCATCGCATCGCGCACGCGGCGCAGGGCATCGGTCGGCATCGTGGCGTGATAGGCATGGCCGCCGCCTTCGTAGGCGGCCATGATCTGCAGCCACTTCTTCAGGTCGCAGGCGAAGCTGGAACTGGTGGTGTCGGCGATGCGCGCCAGGGCGCGCTCGCCCAACATCACCAGGCCGGCGCAGGACGGCCCGCTCCAGCCCTTCTGCGGCGCGCTGATGAGGACGTCGACGCCCATCGCGCGCATGTCCACCCAGAGCGCGCCGGAGGCGATGCAGTCGAGCACGAACAGGCCACCGACCTCGCGCACCGCCTCCGCCACGGCGCGCAGGTAATCGTCGGGCAGCAGGATGCCCGAGGCCGTCTCGACGTGCGGCGCAAACACCACGGCGGGGCGCTGCGCACGGATCGCGGCGACCACTTCGGTGATCGGCGCCGGCGCGAACGGGGCTTGCGCGCCGTCGCCACAGCGGCCTGCCTTGAGCACCGTGGTGTGTGACGCGATGCGGCCCATGTCTAGGATCTGCGACCAGCGGAAGCTGAACCATCCGTTGCGCAGCACCAGGCATTCGCGGCCGTCGGCGAACTGGCGGGCCACGGCCTCCATCGCGTAGGTGCCGCCCCCCGGGATGATCGCCACGGCATCCGCGCCGTAGGCCCGCTTCAGGATCGCCGAGATGTCGCGCATCACGCCCTGGAAGGCCTGCGACATGTGGTTGAGTGCGCGGTCGGTATAGACCACCGAATACTCCAGCAGGCCACCCGGATCTACGCCATTGCCAGTCGCCGACATCGTTTGCTCCCAGTGCTTGTTCAGAATGTGCCGGGGTAGGCGCCGCCATCGAGCAGCCAGTTCTGCCCGCTGATGAAGCCGGCCTGTGTCGAACACAGCCAGGCACAGGCGGCGCCGAACTCCTCGGGCTTGCCGATGCGTCCCGCCGGGATCGTCGCCACACGCTCGGCCAGCACCTGTTCGTAGGGCACGCCGCGCGCCCTGGCCTGGCCGCCGATCACCGTGGCGATGCGGTCGGTGTCGAAAAAACCGGGCAGCAGGTTGTTGATGGTGACGTTGTGCGCCACGGTCTTCCTTGCCAGGCCGGCGACGAAGCCGGTGAGGCCGGAGCGCGCGCCGTTGGACAGGCCGAGCACGTCGATCGGCGCCTTCACCGCGCCCGAGGTGATGTTCACGATGCGGCCGAATTTCTTCGCGATCATGTGGTCGACCGTGGCCTTGATCAGTTCGATCGGCGTCAGCATGTTGGCGTCGAGCGCCGCCAGCCAGTCTTCGCGCGACCAGTCGCGGAAATCGCCGGGTGGCGGGCCGCCGGCGTTATTGACCAGGATGTCCGGCTGCGGGCAGGCGGCCAGCGCCGCCGCACGACCGGCAGCCGTCACGATGTCGGCGGCGACGGTGACGACCGTCACGCCCGTCGCCGCGCGAATTTCCTCCGCCGTCCTTTCGAGAACCTCGGCGCCGCGCGCCACCAGCGTCAGGTCGACACCCTCGCGCGCCAGCGCAAAGGCGCAGCCGCGGCCGAGCCCCCTGCTCGACGCACAAACCAGTGCGCGGCACCCGCGTATTCCTAGATCCATCTCAAGTTCTCCGCTTACCGGACGCGTATCATAGCGACTCCTGCCTCAGGCCGAAATCATGCCAAGCATCCACCGCATCATCCTCTACCGGCTGCTCGCCGCCTGGGTGGTCATGTCGCTGCTGATCGGCGCGGTGGTGTCGTGGGCGGGCCTGGCCAGGATCGACCGCCAGTTGGCGGCCCTGGCGACCGCCGAGCTGAGGAAATTCACCGCCGCCAACCTCGCCCTGCTGGCCCAGCCCGAAACGGCGCGCCACGCCCTCGACGAACTGCGGGCGCAACTGGCGCGGGAGCACTTCATCGCCGGCGAGTTCCAGGATCGCGACCGACGGCGGCTAGCCGCGATGATCGATCCGCAGTACGCCGAAAAGGCCATGGAGATCGTCCGCCTCGCGGTCGAATTGCCCCTGGACCAGCGACGGCAATTCAGGAAATTCACCACCGACGGGCAGGGCGGCTTGCGCGTCCTGGTTCCGTTCCGCACGGCCGGCGGCGAACCCGCCGGCTATTTCGAAGGTGCCTTCCTGATCGATCCCGACGTCGCAGCGCGCCTGCGCGAGGAAATGGTGGCCACGCTGCTGGTGGCGCTGGCGGCGGTGGGGCTGACCACGCTGTGCCTCTACCCGATCATCCTCGCGCTAAACCGCAACGTGACGCGCCAGTCGCGCGACCTGCTGGCGGGCAACATCGAGCTCATGGAAGTCGTCGGCTCGGCGGTGGCCAAACGCGATTCGGCGACCAGCATGCACAACTACCGCGTGGCCACCTACGCGGTGCGCCTCGCCGAAACCCTGGGCTTGGGCTCAATCGAAATACGCGACCTGGTGGCCGGCGCCTTTCTCCATGATGTCGGCAAGATAGGCATCTGCGACCAGATCCTGCTCAAGTCCGGCCCGCTCGACGCCGATGAATTCGAGGTCATGAAGCGCCACGTCACGATCGGCGTCGAGATCCTGCTCAAATCGAAATGGCTGCTCAGGGCGCGCGACGTGGTCGAGTTCCACCACGAACGCTACGACGGCAGCGGCTACCCCAGGGGCCTGGCCGGCGAGGATATCCCGCTGCTGGCGCGGATTTTCGCGGTGGTCGACGTGTTCGACGCGCTGACTTCGATCCGGCCCTACAAGGACGCCCTGGCCTTCGGTGAGGCGATGGAGGTGGTGTGCGCGGGCAGCGGCCGGCTGTTCGATCCGCGCATCGCCGACGCCTTCTGCGGCATCGCCGCCACGCTGTACCGCGACACCCGCGGCGTTCCCGAGGCGGAGGTCGAGGAGCGACTGCAGCGCATGATCGCCAGGTATTTCGCCGTTACGCCCTGAGAAACTCCGCGACCAGGTCGCAAAAACGCCGCGCCTGCTCGATGCATGACAGATGAGAGGCGTCGGGGATGATCTCCAGGCGCGCGCCCGGGATGTTCGCCGCGATCGCCTCGGCCATAGCCGGCGGCGTGCCGGGATCGTCGGCACCGGCGATGACCAGGGTCGGCGCCCGGATCGCTCCGATGCTCGCGGTGATGTCGAGCGCGCGGATCGCCGCGGCGCAGCCGATGTAGCCGGCCGGCGGGGTTGCCGCAATGAGCGCGCCGATGCGCGCCATGACCTCAGGCCGCGCGGCGCGAAAGCCCGGCGTGAACCAGCGTCCCAGCGTGCCCTCGACGACACCGGCGCAACCCTGGGCGCGAACGATGGCGATGCGCTCGTCCCACAGCGGACCGGCTTCGGGCGGGATGCGGCTGGGCGAATTGGCGATGACCAGCTTGCTCAGTCGCTGCGGCGCGGCGAGCGCGAAGTGCTGGCCAATCATGCCGCCCATCGAGAGGCCGAGGAAGTGGGTGCGCTCGACATCCAGGGCATCCAGCAACGCGATCACGTCGGCGGTGAGCTGATCGAAGCTGTAGGCGCCGTCCGGCGCATCCGTGCCGCCGTGGCCGCGAGTGTCGTAGCGCAGCACCGTGAAAGTCGGCGCCAGCGCCGCGGCTAGTTCATCCCACATGGTCAGGTCGCAGGACAGCGAATGCGAGAGCGTGAGCCAAGGGCCGCTGCCTTCGACCGCGTAGCGAACCCTTATGCCATTGATGGCGACTGTTTTCATGCGGCCTCCAGTTTGGCGACGGACAGCGCCAGCCACTTGATGCCGGCGACGCCGAAATTGACCTGCACCCGGGCATCGTTGCCGCCACCTTCGGCATTGATGATGACGCCGAGGCCAAATTTTGCATGCATTACCGTCTGGCCTATGCGGAAGCCGCCGCCGCTCGGCGTTTCGCCGCGATGCGGAGCGGAACCGTAAGCCGGCGCGGAAGGTGTCGCGAAACCTCCTCGCCCCGCGCGCGGCGTCAGCCATTTCACCAGCTCCTCGGGCACTTCGTCGAGGAAGCGCGAAGGCAGGTTGTAGCGCGTCTGGCCGTGCAGCATGCGGGTCTGGGCGAAGCTGAGATACAGGCGCTGCCGCGCTCGCGTGACGGCGACGTACATGAGGCGCCGCTCCTCCTCCAGTCCCTTGTCTTCGAGCATCGAGTTCTCGTGCGGAAACAGTCCGTCCTCGAGGCCGCTGATGAAGACCACGTTGAATTCGAGCCCCTTGGCCGAATGCACGGTCATCAGTTGCAGCGCATCGTCGCCCTCGCCGGCCTGGTGCTCGCCGGCTTCGAGCGAGGCGTGGGCCAAAAACGAGGACAGGTCGTTGCCGAATTCTCCGGTGATTTCGCCGTCCGGATTGGGCGTGCCTTCCTCGGCGACGAAGCTCGCCGCGGCATTGATCAGTTCGTCGAGGTTGGCGAGGCGCTCCTGACCTTCCTTTTCGTTCTGGTAATGGGCGCGCAGACCGGAGAGTTCGACGACGTGGTCGACCAGTTCCGGCAGCGGCAGGTGGGCCGCGTCACGCAGCGTGACGATGAGTTGCGCAAAGCCGGCCAGCTTGACGCCGCCGGCGCCGGCCACCTGCGGGATCGCCGCGTGCAAGCTGCTGTTGGCAACCTTCGCTGCGTCCTGCAGGTTTTCCAGGCTGCGCGCACCGATGCCGCGCGCCGGAAAATTCACCACGCGGGCAAATGCGGTGTCGTCGTCGGGGTTGGCGATCAGGCGCAGATAGGCCAGCGCATGCTTGATTTCGGCGCGCTCGAAGAAGCGCAGGCCGCCATACACGCGGTAGGGCAGACCGGCGTTGAACAGCGCGTGTTCCAGCGCGCGCGACTGGGCGTTGCTGCGGTAGAGCAGGGCGATCTCGGCACGGGTGTGGCCGTCGCGCTGCAGGGCCTTGACCTCCTCGACGATCCAGCGCGCTTCGTCGCCGTCGGAATAGGACTCGTAGATGCGCACCGGCTCGCCGCTGCCGGCCTCGGTCCACAGGTTCTTGCCCAGACGCGAGGGATTGTTCTTGATGATGGCGTTGGCCGCATCGAGGATGTTGCCGTGCGAGCGGTAGTTCTGCTCCAGCCGGATCAGGTTCTGCACCTTGAACTCGCGCTCGAAGTCGGCCATGTTGCCGACATCGGCGCCGCGGAAGGCGTAGATGCTCTGATCGTCGTCGCCGACGCAGAACAGTGAGGCACCACCACCGGCCAGCAGTTTTAGCCAGCGGTATTGAAGTTTGTTCGTATCCTGGAATTCGTCTACAAGCACATGACGAAAGCGCTCCTGGTAATGCCTGCACAGCGGTTCGTTGCGCTCCAGCAACTCGTAAGTGCGCAACAGCAGTTCGGCGAAATCGACCACGCCTTCGCGCTGGCATTGCGCTTCATAGGCTTCATAGAGCCCGACGCGCTTCTTCGCCCAGTCGTCCCATGCTTCCACGGCGGCGGCGCGCAGCCCCTGTTCCTTCTGCGCGTTGATGAAGTGGCAGAGCTCGCGCGGCGGGAACTTCTCGTCATCGACATTCAGCGACTTCAACAGGCGCTTGACGGCAGCCTGCTGGTCGGCCGAATCGAGTATCTGGAAGGTCTGCGGCAAGCCGGCATCGCGGTAGTGGGCGCGCAGCAGACGATTGCAAAGGCCGTGGAAGGTGCCGATCCACATGCCCCTGACGTTGATCGGCAGCATGCCGGCCAGGCGCGTCTGCATTTCCTTGGCCGCCTTGTTGGTAAACGTGACGGCCAGCACGCCCGGCGGCGATACCTGGCCGGTGGAAATCAGCCAGGCTATGCGCGTGGTCAGCACCCGCGTCTTGCCCGATCCGGCCCCGGCCAGGATCAGTGCGTGGGCCGGCGGCAAGGTGACGGCCGCCAGTTGCGGCGCGTTGAGATGGTCGAGCAGGGAATTCATGAACGTGGCCGGCGGGTGGAAGACCGATTATATCGACCGGGTCACCGCCGAAGGTCCGGGAGTAAGCGCTAACAATGCCTCGCAGGGCAAAGACAGACCTTGCACAGCGAGCTACCGCACTGCACCAAAATACTTGAATTTAGGTGCTGTCGCCCACATCAAGACTGTAGAATCCGCCATGCTGCAATGCAACACGTTGCATGCAAGACGGGCGTGCCGGGCCCATAAGGCCGGGCAAACCCGACGCTCAGGAGAACCGTATGAGAACGAGACCCAAGACACCCAAGCTGCTGCCCTGGCTGGCCAAAAAGGCCGGCATCAGCGACGCTCGCGCCACCGCTTTGTGGCATGACGCGGAACGCTGGGCCGCGCGCCAGGCGCCGGCCGGTTCGTCCGCCTATTTCAAGCTGGCCGTGGATCGCCTGCTGGCGCTGGCCGCCGCCGAATCGCTGCGCGCGGACGCTGCCTCCTTCGGTTGGCGATCCTGGGCACGCGCGCAAGCGCGCTTCTGGGCGCTGTCGATGCAGGCGGCGCACGAAACCTCCGCACTGTCGGCGCGCGCCTGGCGCCTGGTGGAATCCGTCAGGCGCCAGCACCAGGCCGGCTGAGGCGTTCTCGCGGCCGGACGCCGGCCGTTCAGCGCGGTACGCTGGGCTTGAGTTCCGTGGCCGTCTTGAGGCGGGCCGCGGCAACCTCGGCCTCGGCCACGCTGGCGTAGCCGCCCAGCACCACGTCGTAGCTCCAGCCCCCGCCTTCCAGCTCACGCGGCCGGATGCGCGCGGCAAAGCCCGCATCGCGCGCCTGATCGTAGATATCCAGGGCCGCGGCCTCGCTAGCCGCCGTGCCGGCAAGCACTTGCCATTTTCCCCTGGCTCGCGCCGCGCCGTCGCCGTCCAGGATTTCGGTCTGGCGCGCCAGCTTCCGGAACACGTCGGGGTCGAGCGTCTTGACCGTCGCCGCCTGGCCGGCCGGCGCATCGAAGTAGGTCAGCGGCTGCGCCAGCTCGGTGCTCTGACCGGCGCGCGTGATTTCGATGCGGCCTTCGAGCAGGGCGACCAGGTCGCCGTCCTTGTCGGTCTTGCCCCAGACGTCGGTGCCGCGGATGCCGATGGTGGCGGTGCCGACGCGGATCGCGACATCGCGCGGCAAGGCCTTCTTCAGCTTCGCCGTGGTGAAGCGGAAGGCGCCGGTGAGCACGTCGAGAGCGCCGCGAAAGGACTTTTCCGGACGCAGGCTGCGCGTGTGCAGGCTGAAGCGCGCCGACTCGCCGAGCTTGACGCGACTGCCTTCGGCCAGCAGCAGATAAACGCGCGCACCGCTGCCGGTGCGCACCAGGTCGCCGCTTCTCAGTTCCATGCCCGCCGCGAGCGGCAGGCTTCGTCCGTCGCGTTCCAGCCAGGCCGGCGCCTGCACCGCTTCGACGCTGGCCGGAGCGGCGGCCAGCGCACAGGTCGCTTGCAGCAGGATGCCAGCGGCAAACGCTGCAATCAGCCGGTTCAGAGGTCGCATGCGAGTCCTTTCGATAAGAGTCGGCGGGTATAATTCCGCCCTTTGCCAGCACCCAAAAACAGACGCCCCGGCCATGCAGGAAAAATATCTTCCGACCGACATCGAGCAGGCCGCGCAGGCCCACTGGAACAGCACCCAGGCCTTTCGCGCCGTCGCGGATGCCGCGAATCCACGGCCCAAGTACTACTGCCTGTCGATGTTCCCCTAGCCGTCGGGCAAGCTGCACATGGGGCACGTGCGGAACTATACCATCGGCGAGGTGCTCTCCCGCT
>ORJL011142470.1_pt1 | contig 10157 bp, 13 predicted proteins | sample 1779941 | NCBI WGS metagenome assembly ORJL01 (sample SAMEA104232317, study PRJEB22302) | groundwater metagenome | biome: forest; feature: aquifer; material: groundwater | place: USA | collected 2011-08-07 | depth 5.8 m | reverse complement strand
TGAACCTGGTTCTCTCGGTTTTGGAGCCTTCTTGTCCCTGTCAAAAAAGAAGCAACCCCGCCAAAGTGGCGAAATCCGGACGGAAAAAATCCGCAATATCGGATTTAATATCCCGCACCCGCCCCAGCTCCACCGGCAATTTAATTTTCTTTCGGGCCAGCTCCACCGAACCCTCCATTTTGGCGCCTCCGCCCACCAAAACTATTCCGGCTGGCAAAGAACCCGGTTGGTTAAAATTTTTAAGTTCTTGGGAAGCTAATTCAAAAATTTCGCTGGCGCGAGCCTCAATAATTCGGGCCAGTTCCCATTTGGACATAACTATATTATTCATGCCCCAGTCCGCCAAAACTATTTGCTCTCTTCTAGAAACATTATTAACCACGCAACAGCCATGTTCGGTTTTCACTTTTTCGGATAGTTCCGGAGAAATTTTTAACCCAATAGCCACGTCATTGGTGATCCAGGCCGAACCCACGGGCAAAACGGCGGTATGCCGAAGATCGGATTCTCTCCAAATAATCAAGTTGGTGGAATTTTCCCCAATATCCAAAACCGCCACGCCTAATTCTTTTTGTTTTTTGCTAAGCACCGCCTGGCTGATAGCTAGCGGCGCGTAAACTATATTTTCCACTGAATAACCGGCTTGCTCCACCGCTTTAGTCACGTTTTTTATAACCGGCGTTGAAGCCAGCACCAAAACCACACTAGATTCCAATCTAATGCCTTTCATCCCAATAGGATCTCTGACTTTTTCTTCGCGATCTATTTCGTATTCTATCGGCAAAACATGAATAATTTCTTTATTGGGCGGCAGTGGAATGGATTTAGCCGATTCTAAAACTCTATTAACATCATCTCTGGAAATCTCGCCATCGGCTCTGGAAACGGCAATGGAGCCGCGCGAATTCATCAACTTAAAATACGGCCCCGAAAGCCCCACCGAAAGTTTTGATATTTTTATATTGCCGGTTTTGGAAGCTAGGCTAACCGCTTCTTTTATGGATTCAACAGCTTCTTTTAAATCAATAACTTGCCCGCGGCGAATGCCTCGAGCCACGCTCTCGCCCAAGCCTATAATTTTTAAATCATTATTGGGGCCAATTAAAAGAGTGCCGACTCTCACGCGGTGTGAACCCAAATCCAAAGCGGTGATGATGCGCTCCTTGGCCATAGCAAAACCGAACCAAAAACAAAATTAAAAACCTAATAAAGCCAGAGCTTCTCTTTCAGCTTTTTCCATATCCAAAATATCTCGAGGTCGTTCGTGGCCGTATCCAGCTAAATGCAATATACCATGAACCACCAAGTGAGTCATCCAATATTTTTGTGTAAAACCTGATTCTTTAGCCTCGGCTTTAGCCACTTCAGGGCAAATAACAATATCGCCCGCCCCGCTTGCCCGCCGTAGTCTTGACGAAGGCGGGAGCGTGGTCAAGAAACCTGTTTCAAAACTCAAGACATTGGTCGGTTTATTACAGCGGCGGTATTTTAGATTCAACTCGGCCATCTTGGCGGGTGAAACAAAAACAAGGCCGATTTCCGACACGGCCTTGTTTTTTGGGATAACCAAATTAACCTTCCGAAGTATTTGTTTTAAACCGACCCCGAAAATTTTGTTTATGGTTTTAGGCTGGTCATAAAGCATGGGCTTATTCCAAAATTGCGTCTAAAATCTGTTTAACTTTAACGCCGTCGCCCCTAATACCCAGTTCTTTCATAACCGCGCCCATTATTCGCCCAAAATCTTTTTTAGATTTAGAACCCGCCTCGGCCATAATTTTATCTATAACGATTCTAATATCGTCGGCGCTGGCTGAAGGCGGCAAATATTTTTTTAAAATAACGGCTTCGGATTCTTCCGATTGCGCTCTGGCCTCATCGCCGGCATTTTTAAACGCCCATGCCGAATCCATTCTTTTTTTAACTTCGGTTTTGGCCACTTCCATAATTTCGGCGTCGTTCAAACCCTCCTCTTTCTTGCCTTTTTCTATTTCTTTATTTTGAATGGCCGATTTTAACATAACCAAAACCCCGCGCTTGAAAGCATCGCCCCCTTTAAAAGCTTCTTTGAAATCCGCCGCAATTTGTTCTTTTAGAGTCATCGTAACAACCAACTTTTTTTATATATCTTATCGTGATGATCAAAATCCAACAACCTTATTTCCTTTCCATGAACTTCATAGATCAACACGAACGAATCCACTTGCATCCTGCGATAATTCCTTAAAACATTTCTTAACGGTTTACCCAGAATAGGCTCTCTAATTATCTTACCGATTTGCTTCTCCAATCTAGCCAATAAAACTGGGCTTTTGTTTTTAAGATTTTTAAATACTTCATCAAAACGCGGCGCTAGAACAATTACATAAGCCATTAAAGATTCTTAAGATGGATTTTTAATTCTTTTAAGTTAAAAAACCGCCTACCACCGCCTTTATCCAAAATCCTAGATTGACTTTCCAATTTCCTTATAACAGCCGGCTTAATTTCGTTTTTAGACAATTCTAAAACCGCTTCTTTTAAAATAGAAACTTCAGTTTCTATACCAGTCTGTTTTTTAAGCAGTTCTTGATAGATTTTTTTATCAATGGTTACTGTGCTGGACATATTTAGTTAGTTATTTATTTTACTTTCTAGCTCTCGAAATTTTAGATAAATCCATCTTTTCGCCCGGAGTAATTTCGCCCAGCTTGGTCATTTCGGCTCTTAAACTTTTAAGATAATTCCGCCTTAAGGCGTTGATTTTAACTTTACGCTTGTTTTTAGCGCGCTGAAAAAATATGCCTTTTCTGGCCGACATCAAAACGCCGCTCTGCCTGACTTTCTTGGTAAAGCGTCTTAATAAATTTGCGCTGGATTCTTTTTCTTTTTTATTGATTGAAATCATGAATTTTACGAAATACTAATCTTTACTAATTTACGAATAGGATTTGAATTTTTTATTAGTATATTCGTATCCATTCGTATTTCGTAAAGTTAGGGCAACTCTATTTTGCCCCCAGCCAATAAATGCAAGTGCAAATGATCCACCATCTGCCCGCCTTCTCGGCCGACATTAAAAACAAGTTTGTAACCGTTAATACCTTGACCCCGGGCCGTCTCGGCGGCCTTTTTGATCAAACTGGCTACTAATGGCCAGTCGTCTGATTCAACAGCCGACACTGAATGAATATGCTTTTTAGGCACAATCAGCCAATGCGTCTCGGCCTTGGGATGAATATCCTTAAAAACAATCATGACTTCGTCTTCAGCCACGATGCTAGATGATACCTGATGTTGGGCAATTTTGCAAAAAATGCACTCCGTCATATTTTTAATCTTACAACTTTTGCAGCCAATAAATCCAGCGCCTTTTGGCATTATATTAAAAAGTGCTGGAAAAAAACACCCGCGGACCTGATTGGCCACGCGGGCGCGAACTTCTCCTACCTGCTCTGTGCAAAACCGAGTTTTGCACAGATGAATGGCGATTTACTTTACGCCCCTTCCTATTATACTCTCACCCCATTCAGGGATAATCCAGATAAGCACCAACACAATTAGCCCGACGATGGCGAAAGAAACCTGGATGCCACCAAGCACCAACACCCCGACTCCCAGTAGAAAAAACTCCTGCCAAAACCCCTCGGGAGAGAGGAAATGGCGGATTGCCAAATAGACCCATGCTGGTATGCCGACAATAACCACAACACCCAATGTTGCAAGCACCTTCACATGCGCCTTCATGTCCACAAACACCTTCATGAGATGACTCCTTCTTTCTTTTTTTTTGAGAGGATTGAGTTGAGTAAAAGAACAGTAAAGGCAACAGTATCAAAGGGTATATAACCTGTCAACACCAATTAGCTTTTTAACCTCTTTTTAACCTCGCTGATGAGTTTAGAAAGCGGAATCGTTTCCTGCATGCCCGAGGTCATATCGCGGATAATTATTTCTTTATCCAAAGCTTCTTTCTGGCCAGAGATAAGCGCTAATTTAACATTCAATTTGTCGGCGATTTTCATTTGAGATTTTATGGAATGGCGGCTGACCGATTCGCCCACCCAAATATCTTCTTTTCTAAACTCTTCCATAATTTTTAAGCTTCGCTTTTTAGCAAGATCGCCCAACTGCACCAAAAAAACTTTAGGCTGGCCTCTTTGAGGAACGCGCGCTTTAACTTCTTTCATATCGGCAATTATCCGCTCTATTCCGCCGGCAAATCCCGCCGCCGGAACATTTTTCCCGCCCAACAGTTCCGCCAAGCCGTCGTAGCGGCCGCCGGAAATCAAAGCTGATTGCGCGCCTCTTTTTTCTTCAAGGCCTGCCTCGGGCTTGATTGAGGGGCTTGCCTCGAGCGACTTGTCCCGAGTTCCATCGAGGGAAGTCGAGGGAACTATGTCTTTAGGAGTGTCTTCATCAGAAGTTTTATTTCTAACCACGTATATCTCAAACACGGTGCGGTTGTAATAATCCAACCCCCGCACTAAGTGAGGATTAAGCAAATACGGAATATCCAGCTCGTCTAAAAATTCTAACAGTTTTTTAAACTGGTTGCGGCAATCATCGCAAATAAAATCCAAAATTTGCGGAGACTTAATAATTATTTCTCGGCATTTTTCTTCTTTGCAGTCCAAAATGCGCAAAGGATTGACTTTGAATCGGCGCTGGCAATCCGAGCACATTTTTTTGATGCTATACCTAAAGTAATCTTTGAGCGCTTGGCGGTATTTAATTCGGCAAACTTTATCGCCTAAACTATTCACTTCGCAAATCAATCCTTTAATACCTAAATCTCCCAAAGCCACCATAGCTAGTTGAATAAGCTGGGCATCGGACACCGGATCTTCCGAACCCAATATCTCCATGCCAAACTGGTGGAATTGCCTAAACCGGCCGGCTTGCGGGCTTTCATGCCGAAACATCTGGCCCAGATAAAAAACTTTTACGGGTTGCGGTAAAACTTCCCAACCATACTGAAGATAAGCGCGCATAATGGAAGCAGTGTTCTCGGGGCGCAACACTAACTCATCGCCGCCTTTAGTTTTTAAGGTGTACATCCCTTTTTCCACCACATCGCTGGAAACGCCGAGCGTTCGCTCAAAAACTCCCAAAGATTCCAAAATGGGAGTTTCCACCAAACCAAAATCGTAGAATTTAGCCAGCTCAAAAACAACCTGCCTCACTTTTTCCCAGTAAGGCTGTTCTTCGGGCAAAATATCGTGCATGCCCGTCGGTGTTTGAAAAAGTTGTTTAGCCATATTTTTCTACGAATGAAATGAGTAGTTAAAAATATGTGCCCTGCGAAGCTTTACTTGTCCTTCCGTAGTCTTTGACGAAGGAGGAGCGAAGTAGGGCCATACTTCAAACTATCTATAATTTGGAGCCTCAAAAGCTTGAGCGGTATTAAAAGGCCATACTCTCAACCAGGCTCGGCCAATAATCAAATGCTTGGGGAGCGGACCCCATCGGCGCGAATCCGAAGACTCGTCGCGATTATCGCCCATAACAAAGTATTCATTCTCATCCAGTTTTATCTTCATATCACCCAGAGTTGATTCGGTCAAATAGGCTTCGGGCAAAATCATGCCGACTGGATTTTCACGATTATAAACTATGGTTTTGTCTTCTTTTACTTCCACTGTTTCTCCAGGCAGACCGATTATTCTTTTAATGTAATACTGGCTGGGATCTTGCGGAAATCTAAAAACAACCACATCGCCTCTTTTAGGATCATAGAAACGGTAAGACAGTTCATCCACAATAAGATAATCATTATTATGGAAGTTAGGAAACATAGATTCCCCCCGCACAAAAAAAGGCTGAACTATAAAATAACGTATCGGCAAAATTATCAAAAGAGAAACAACCACAATTCTAATGGTTTCCCCAACAAAACTCCAAGTTTCTTTTAGAAAGTCTCGCATAATAAATAATACAGTAGCATTTTTTATGATAAGATTCAAATAAATGGAGCCTCTAAGGAATTCAAAAAATAATCATGTCTGGCGGTGGTTGGGCTTGATTGCCATTTTAGCCTCTGCCAATTTGTGGCTGTTCAATAAAACTTTTTCTAAAAACGAGAGCGACCTACCCAAGCCAGGCTTGGGTATTTTTCAAGCCAGCTCATTTGTAATTCAAAACTCAACCGCCTCAAAAACAGAAAATATAAAACCCATAAATATTTTAGTGCTGGGTCAATCCGGCGCTGGCTATATCGCCCCCGATCTGACCGATACGATTTTAGTGGCAAGATTGGACATGGCTTCAAAAAAAGCCAAAATAGTTTCTATTCCCCGAGACCTGGCCGTTAAAATCCCCGGCAATGAAAAAAACATAGTCAAGCTAAACGCGCTGTATCAAATAGGCTCGCAAGGTTCCGAAAAAGAAGGCCTTAAATTGATCCAAAAAAAAGTCGAAGAAATTACCGGACTTAACATAGATAAATTCGCGCTGTTTGATTTATCGGCCGTTGAAAATGTGATAAATGATATCGGCGGAATAAATATTTATGTAAAAACCGATATTGAAGATACGCGCTTTCCCACCAACGCGGGCGGCTACGAAACTTTCAGCTTGCAAAAAGGAGTTCGCTGGTTGGACGGCCAGACTGCTTTAAAATTTGTGAGAACCCGCCACAGCCCCCGAGGCGATTTTGACAGAATTGAAAGACAGCAAGCCGTCGTCAAAGCTATCAAAGGCAAGCTGATGTCGCTAAATCCTATTTGGGATTTCCCCAAACTCTGGGCAATATATAAATCGGTTAAAGAAAATGTCCGCACCGATCTTTCACTGGCCGACTTTAGAAATATTTGGTCGCTGGGCAAAAATATAGATTTAGAAAATATAGAAACCTTGAGCCTGAATCCGGAAAACGGCTTGGTTACGCCGGAAAAAATGAAATTCGGCCGCGAAACCGCTTATGTCTTGGTAGCCAAAGGCCAGCAATTTGATTATACTACTATAAAATCAGCTATAGCCGATTTTATAACTAAATAAAACCTGTAAAACAAACATCGTTCTTGAAAATAAACAAATTCTTGAGCTGATTCGTCGGCCGAGCGGGCAGGCATGGAGAAAACCCCTTTTTGACCCTTTACATCCCTTTAGCCCTTTTTTTCTATGTCGTCCGCGAGGAGTGATGTTTGCGAAATCTAAACATGAAAATTATAGTCGGCTTGGGCAATCCGGGCGATAAGTATCAAAAAACCCGCCACAACACGGGCGAGTTTTATTTAACCAAATTAAGAAATGTTTGGTCGGAAAAAGATTTTAGCGAAAACAAAACAGCATTATGGCTGGAAACCAAGGTTGAGAAAAATAAAGTGTTTTTGATTTTTCCGACTGGGTTTATTAATAATTCCGGCGATAGTCTAAAAAAGACACTGACCAAATTAAAAATAAAACCCAAACCGGCCGACATTATGGTGATTCATGACGACCTGGATATTGAATTGGGGCGGATGAAGATGAGCTTTGCTCGTTCCAGCGCCAGCCACAACGGCGTGGAGTCAATCATTAAAACTTTAAAAACTAATAAGTTTTGGAGGTTGCGTGTTGGCATTGCTCCGACAAAAAAGCCGGACCATAAAAAACTGATTGATTTTATATTAAAAAAATTCTCCCCGGCCGAAGAAAGAATCTTAAACAAAAATTTCAAAAAAATACTCACTGGTTTGGAAACCTGGCTCACCCAACCCGAGAAAGCCATGTCCCAAATAAACTCCGTAAAATAAAAGAACCCCCAGCGAACCAGTCGCCGGGGGTTTGAACTGAACTAGGGAGTCTCGCGGGTCTACCTCCCGCTCCATGGGAATTCCAGTTCCCAAGGCTCTCTTAAAGCTGGTTGCCAAAAAAAGGGGCTAGGCAACTTTTTTTGATGTGTCCCGCTAGAGAGGGTAAAAGGTAACCCCACTTAGGAGGTTCCAGTCTTCCCGCCACCAATGGGTGGGAAGACTCTCTCTACTCCATCCGCTGGAACGGAAGGCACACCAGCCCACTTATTGGAACTGTGTCCAGTATAGCATACCCACAAACCCTGTCAAGCCCCTGGTGGTCATTTTAGCTAAAAATCCACAAAAAACCGCATAAAACCTAGATTATTGCGCACTAAACTTAGTTCGGCGCAAAGGTTGTTTGCGTATTAGCGCCGCTTTCTATAAAATACTTAACTGTGACCGAAACAGGCGTTGACGACTCAATCTTGGTCGCCGCCAACATCCCTGAATTTAGAAATCAGGGCGTTTTATGGTTCCAACAAAACGAAAACAAGATTAAGGCTTTAGCTAACAAAAACTTATGGTGGCGCAATCATATCCGCCTGCTGGAAAAAGATTTAAAAATAAATCCTCTCTCACTTATTAGAGAACTGGCCGATTTTGGCTACATCAAAACCAGCCGAGTATGGAACCCGGGCGAGTTTGTATTTATGGGTTCGGTTTTGTCCATCTGGCCCATTAACTTTGAACATCCCATAGCTTTAGATTTTAACGGCAACTTGATTGAAGCCATCACCCCCTTTGGCAGACCCTCGGGGTCTGCCAAAGGGGTGGGATTAGACTTTGAAGAAAAAATATATACCCGATTTAAACCCGGCGACTTTGTGGTGCATACGGATCATGGCATCGGCAAATTTAATGGCACCACCGAAGACTTGGAAAACTATTTTGAAATAGCTTACGCCCATAACGATAAATTATTTTTACCATTTGATCAGTTAAAAAAAATTTCCTTATATGTTGGTTTTACCCGACCCAAAATCCACCGCCTGGGCGGAAGCTTGTGGCATAAAGTCAAAACCAAAGCCAAAGAAGATATTATTAAACTTGCTCAAGATTTGCTAAAGCTTTATGCCCACAGAGAAACCGCGCGAGGCTTTAGTTTTATAAAAAACTCTCCGGAACTGTCCAATCTAATTTCAGATTTTGAATACCCCGAAACGCCCGACCAAACCCAAGCTTGGCGGGAAATATCGGCCGACATGGAAAACGAAAAACCGATGGACCGAGTCTTGGTGGGCGATGTTGGTTTTGGCAAAACAGAACTTGCTTTGCGGGCCTCTTTCAAATCTATTATGAGCGGTAAGCAAGTCGCTTTAATCGCGCCTACCACCATTTTAGCCCAACAGCATTTTGAAGTTTTTAAAAATCGTCTGGATAAATACGCCGTCAATGCGGGTATGTTAAATCGCCTGCAATCTAAAGAAGAAAATAAAAAAGCGGCCGAGAATTTAAAAACGGGCGCCGTTGACATCGTAGTGGGCACGCACCGCCTGCTTTCCAAAGACGTGGAATTTAAAGATCTGGGTCTTTTGATAATAGACGAAGAACAAAGATTCGGCGTCTTGCAAAAAGAAAAGATAAAAAAGCTAAAAACCAACATAGATGTTTTAATGCTTTCGGCCACGCCCATCCCCCGCACGCTTTATCTGGCCATGTCCAACTTAAAACCCATCTCCAAAATCCAAACCCCGCCCTTGGGACGCGAAGCCGTAACCACGCGGGTGGAAAAATTTTCTTGGGATTTAATAAAATCGGCGGTTGAGTTTGAGCTGAACCGTAAAGGCCAAGTTTTCTTTTTAGAAAACAGGATCTATAAAATAGGCAACGCGATAGAGAATCTTAAAAAGCTAACGCCATACGCTAAAATAACGGCCCTGCACGGCCGTATGAGCGAAAAAGAAATAATCAATGCCATCACGGCTTTTAAATCGGGCGAGGCTGATATTTTAGTCGCAACAACCATAATTGAAAACGGCCTAGATCTGCCCAACGCTAATACTTTGATAGTTTCTAATTCAACCTTGCTGGGATTGTCCCAAGCCCATCAATTGCGCGGCCGGGTGGGCCGGCGCGATACCAAAGCATTTGTGTATTTCCTCTACCCCCACAAGTCATTAAGCGATATGTCCCAAGCCAGACTTAGGTCATTGGAAGAGTTTTCGCAACTGGGCGACGGCTTTAAAATCGCTCTGCGCGATTTAGAACTGCGCGGCGCCGGTAATATTTTAGGCCGCCATCAATCCGGCCGCATCAACCAAATCGGCCTAAACCTGTATTGCGAAATGCTCTCGCAAGCGGTAGAAAAATTAAAGACTTGAGTCCTTGAACCCTATTCTGTGTTTATACCATGAGATAACGATCGTTGTGCTCGCGGTATAAAATCAAAAATTAAAAAAT
>ORJL010907895.1_pt1 | contig 10159 bp, 4 predicted proteins | sample 1779941 | NCBI WGS metagenome assembly ORJL01 (sample SAMEA104232317, study PRJEB22302) | groundwater metagenome | biome: forest; feature: aquifer; material: groundwater | place: USA | collected 2011-08-07 | depth 5.8 m | reverse complement strand
CACTGGTTCGTTCCGGACGCGATTTTGCAGGAACCATTATTAATTTTGCCGCGCAAAATGGCGATGCACTCGCCGTAACCGCTTCAGTAGAACTTAATAATGCCTATCAAAAACTTCTTGATACCTATAACGGCAGGGCGCAAAGCTTGTGCGAGAATGTAAAAAATATCATAAGCCGAGAAATCGCAAATCTTGATCTCATGAGTATCAATATTACCTCGGGAGATTTTAACAGTTTATTGCCATCTACTGCTGTAGCTACAGCCATACAAAATAGAATTACTGTTGTTAAAACAGGCCTTACTGCCGCGCTTGCCACGCTTCCGGCCGTAGATTGCATTACAGACTTTAAAACCGTTGTTGATGCGATGTCTGCGGTAAAAACGTTTAATATAGATATTTCATTAAAACCCGTATATCAGATAGCAAAAGGTTTTAATAAATCGTATGCCAAGGCAAATGACCTAAAAGTAAATTTTACCGATGTGTTTAATACAGTTGCCATAAAAGACGGTATTGATGCCGGTTTGCCTGGCGGACTTCCAGTTGCCGGTGTTCAAGATCCTGATTTAATTGCACTTAATAAGGCCATTAATGATGCCGCAACGGGAGTTTTACCAAAACAATTAACGCCTCTTCTCGCCCAAAAAGCTTCGATAGAAGCCAATATTTCTGCGGCAATTGTCGATCCCGTAAAACTCGGAGTTCTTAAGAGCAGCGTTAATACATTTAATTCGCAGTTAAGCGCCACTTCTTCAGAAATTAGCAGGTTGCGCACGGAGTGGTGGAGGCTTATAGCGTTGTTTACAAAAAATTCAACAAACGTTCTGCCTGGTGCATTAGCAAACGAACAGCGCGCGGCAAAACTTTTTAATGATTTTCAAGCCAAGAAGGGTTCGCTAAAAAACGCAGCCCAAAGGATAGTTGATTCAAGAAACATGGTTTTAGATAAATACCAATTTGCAGTAGATGGTTTGCAGAATATACCATTGGCAGCTAAGGTGGATTTTACCGTAAGAACAGCAAATCTCAAGGCAGACTTGGCAACAAGGCTCGTGGCAATAAATAACGCAAAAAATTACGATGACATTAAAACTCAATTAAATGAAATAAAAGATTTAGGTATTGCGCAAGTATATGTTCCAAGCATGAGAATGTATATACGATTTGATGAGTATTATAAAAAATTAGCAACTCTTCAAACATTAATTATGCCGGCACTTGACCTAAAGATTAATGATCTGGCAGGCGGAAATACAAACCAGGTGGTAGCTTCTGGATCGCTTAGGTCAACGTACATAGCGGTAGATGCATTACTGGGAACCTTAAAAACCGATTTGGACGCGGCACTTATGACGGAAATGGTAAACACGCTTAATACTCCCGGAGATTCAACTTTATTCGCTACCTTGAAGGGAAAAGAAACTATTGCAAGAAATACTTTAACCTCAATCATTGCGCAATTGCGACAACTTTCATCTTACATTACTACGGCTGAAAAACTAAAGTAAAACATAGAATAGCGATCAAAAAGACGGCCATCTGGCCGTCTTTTTGCGTATATATTATAATTTCTTTTAGAGTCTAATTTTTTCGTCATCGCGAATTCATTTCGGGATATAATGTAGATTGCTTCGGTCTCCGCCAGCTGGCGGATCCTCGCAATGACCAATACATTTTAGGTCATTGCGAGCCCGAGCGTCCGCCTTGCCGGCGAGGCAGGAAGCAATCTCAAGATTACCGCGTGAGCAGCTTCACCCTGTTATGCCCGCAATGACACAGGAGTTTTAATGCTTGATCAGCGAGCTTTAGCAATTCAATAAAGTCTTGATATGGTCGTGCCCACACAAAAATTAATATCAATACAATGGAACGATCGTTCCATTGTATTGATATTAAATATTTCAGTGAATTGTGTAAAAATATACTGTGCTTTGCGAATCTTTTGAAGCTATAGTTTTTTCTGGCGTCCAGCCGGGTAGAGAAAATCCGTAGCTTACAATTTTCGCTCCTGTTTTTGCTTCGCGTTCAAGTTTTTTTTGCACTCGGGGCATAACGGATCCGACAAGAAAACAGAAGATAATATCAAATTGTGAAATATCTTCGTGATAAAAATTTTTATAATGGAGTTTTACAGAGCTTTTTTTGATAATTTTTTGTACCCATGTTCGGATAAAGGAAAAAGGCGAGATTTCATATCCAACGCAGAGAGCTCCTTTTTTTTCCGCTTCAAAAAGAAGCCTGCCGTCTCCAAAACCAAGGTCGCACACATTTTCTCCTTGCTGTATTTCGAGCGCGCGTATTACTTCGCCAATAATTTTTTTTGGTGTTGGGGCGTAGGGGACTCCTGTATAGTAGTTCATTATTATATTTCCCAGAATAATAATGATTATCAGAGTAAAAAAAATTGCCACGATGGATATAATGGCAATAATTATTTCAAGCATAGGATGAAGAATTTAGGATTTTCGTATTTGCCCCGAGGCTGTCCGACAACTTAGTATCAGGTCATTGCGAGGAATGGAGCGCAGCGGAATGACGAAGCAATCCCCTCGCTTCAAGGGATTGCCACGTCGCTTCGCTCCTCGCAATGACAATTGTCGGACAGCCTCAAGTGATGATGAGATGTTCAAGCGCGAAAGCCATAAAAATTATTCGTTTTTCGGAAGAATACCAGCCTTTTCTTTTGCTTTAATAAGCATTTTTTTAGCTACACTTTGTGCCTTTTTAGATCCAGAGGCAAGAATACTCTCAAGTTTTTTCGGGTTTTCTAAAAGTTTTTTTTTCTTTTTTCTAAAATCTTCAAAATATTTGGAAATAGCTTCTGCCAATGCTTTTTTAAGCTCCGAATACATCAGCTTTGATTTTTTTTGGTCATCCGCAAGTTTTTCATATATATTCTTGGAGCAAAATATTTTTGTCAGCTCCAAAAGGTTTTCAGCGCCAAGGCTTTTGCCATCGCCGGTATCTGTTACGGCGCGAGCCAATTTTTTTTCGATTATTTGTGGCTCCTCCTCCAAGTAAATAACATGCGGAACGCCAAGGCTTTTTGACATTTTTTTGCTTGGATCCATAATGCTCATTACGCGCGGTATTTGGGTGTAGAGCGGTTTTGGCTCAATAAATGTTTCGCCATAGCGGTTATTAAAAAATCTCGCGATATCGCGCGAAAGCTCTACATGTTGCGTCTGGTCGTCGCCGACAGGTATGTATTGGGGCTTATAGAGGAGTATGTCGCTTGCCATAAGCACGGGATAGTATAGGAGCCCCGAATTTACGCTATCTTGCTTGGATTCGGATTTTTCTTTAAACTGCGTCATTCGGAAAAGGTAGGACACCGGAACCACATTAGAGAGCATAATCGCAAGCTCGCTATGCTCGTGTACTTGAGATTGCACGAATATCGTGCATTTTTTGGGGTTTAGTCCGGCAGCGATAAAATCCGCGGCCTGCTCTATGATTTGCCTATATTTAATCGCGGGATCATAGGACTCATTGAGCGAATGCAAGTCGGCTATCATAAAATAGCACGTGTAGTCTTTTTGAAGCTCAACGAAATTTTTAAGCGCCCCAAGATAGTTTCCAATATGGAGCCTTCCCGTTGGGCGAATTCCCGAAAGCACTATTTTTTTTGTCATAATAAGTTGCTTTATATACTTATGATTACCTTGAATTACGAAACCCATATCTTAATAGTCCCTGAGCCCGGTCGAAGGGCTACCTTGAGCCAAACAGTCATCCTTCGACAAGCTCAGGAAGTAACTTTTTGCAGTTTCGTAATTCAAGGTAATTATATAGTGAATTCTATATTTGGTAAACCACCACACCAAGAATGACATAGTTTTATGGAATACCTTGAATTACGAAACTCTCATTTTTGTCATTGCGAGCCCGGCGAAGCAATCTAAGGTAGATCGCCACGCTACGTTTCACTCCGCTCGCGATGACCGGTAGTCAAGGGGATCCCGAAAGCTTTCGGGACGACGTGGCGATCTAAATGTAGATTGCTTCGCCGGGCTCGCAATGACCATTAATCACCATTTCGTAATTCAAGGTATTCAACTATACTATGTGGATAAGTTTTTATAATTTTTATTGAAATATATAATATATGTGGATAAGTAAAAAATTTATCTAAATTAAGATAAAAAATCGGTATAATATTTATATTTTTTAATAAAATTTGAAGGGAAATAAATTAAAATATAGAAGAAAATATGTTATTTTTATCTTAATTTAGATAATATTATGAGATACTCTTGTAATTGTTTTGAGAATCGTGTATACTATTAATAGTACCTATAATACCTATACTCACCAGAAGGCAAGCAATCAGCCAAAAATGATTGCAAGAAAACAAAAATCAAAATAAAGCACAATTGAATGTCTATCATGCGTCGAAATTTCGATGTATTGAAAATATTGTAACGGCTTTATTTTGATAAAACCGTTTTTTTAAATACTTTTCGGGTGCGGGTAAGCGAGGCAAAACCTAGAAAAAAATTAGAAAACAAAATAAAAAAACTAAAACAAAAATATGAAATCCAGAGACGTAGATAAAATCAACGACCTCGTCAAAGCCCTAGATCGCGACAAGACAACCATTCTTCGATGGGAAAAGCAGGGTTTAATTCCAAAAGCCAAGCGCGACAGCCGCGGATGGCGTTTTTATACCGAGGACGAGTATTTTACCATTGTTAAAAAAGTCAAAGAAACCAACTACTTTAACAGAAGAATAATGGCTGTGGTTGTTTCCTTGATTATTGTCGTGAATATATTCGCATTTTTAGTGATCTCCAAGTTCGCGTTAAGCAATGCCAACTTAAACGCCAACCTCAATGTGACAGCGGGTTCGCTTACCTCCACTGCTTCTTCAACTCGGCAGTCATTTGACAGCGTTGGTTACAGCTTTTCCGCGCAATCTTCAACGGCAACGGTAGGCGGGGCAATGTCGGCAGGAACGGTTCTTGCGGCTGGCGTGTCAGATACACGAGGAGGCAGCGGCATATGGACGTTTAATTTAAGCTGCAACGATGGCGCTGGAGAGTGCATGTGGAGAGGCTCAAAAAGACAAGACAGGTTCCAGCAGCATGTTGGAATTGCGGGCGGAGCAAACGCGAGCGCTTCCGGCATCTTCTGCGTTGATTTTACCAGCTGGCGATGTGTAAAAGCTTCGGGTCCGCAGACATGCGCCGGCAACGTAACCCCAAGCACCGGCTATAAGTGCTTTCCATTGGCCAAAACAGACATAACGCTAGCCACTGGCGCTGCTGCTAACGGAGAATACTGGTTTGCCGAGTCTAGCTGGCAGGAAGGCCTTCCTGCGGCAGTTTCAGCAAGTTCGTATACGACAACGTTAGTATATGACTTGCAGTAAAATTTAAAAATATATCTACAACCCGGGATGATTTCCCGGGTTTTTTGTTTGACGTAAATATATGGTATAATACATAATGTTATTCATATAATAAAAATAAAAATATGGTCATATCTATATTTCAGAAGAAATTGAAGGCGTGTCTTCTTATTGTAAGCATTCTTTTTCTTTTTTTAAGCCTTGCTCCGGTTCAAGTTTCCGCGTTAAGTTTCGCTGGAATCGGGATAAAGCCATCGCCCATAAATGGCGCGCGAGATTGGTTTATTTATCATCTTGGCCCGGGTGAAAGCGCGGAAGATTATATTGAGGTGCTTAATGACACGGAAAGCGAACAACATCTTTTAATAAGGCCGTATGATTCCGAGGCAAGTAATATTGGCGCGTTTGCGTTAACAGGGTCTAATAATATACAGGAAGGCATTGGTGTATGGGTGAAAATGGAAGAAGAAGAAGTAACCTTAGCTCCAGGCGAGAGAAAAAATATTAAATTTACCATTACCATTCCAGAGAATGCCGATGTTGGTGAACATTCGGGGGCGATTACGGTTATGGCGTCGTTGCCCAAGGTAGTGAGCGGCTTTAATGGCGCCGCCATTTCAACGCGCGTTGGCGCGCGAGTGTACAATACCGTTCCCGGCGAGATGATACGAAAAGCCAAGATTACGAGTTTTGCGGTATCTGAAAATATTGCAAAAAATATTTATGAAATATTCATCACAGCAAAAAATGAAGGAAATATTACGATAAGCCCGCAGGCAAGCCTTCGTGTTGGCGGCTGGGGGCTTTTGAGCAGAACAAAAATATTTTATCCGGAGATAATTGACAAAGAATGGCAGCTCTTGCGCGGGGCCGAGGTTACGACCAACTGGGTATGGCCAAAGCCGTATTTTGGCAGATTTACCTTTCAGGCGATACTTACCTATGACGAAAAAGAAAATGTGCCCGCGAAGCTTACCACCGAGACGCTCACAGTTACGATTATTCCGTGGCGCGATGTATATATATTGCTCGCAACACTTTTGGGCATCATTCTTATTATAGTGGGCATCATACTGTATAAAAAGAAAAAATATTCCGGCAAGGGCTGGGATGATTATATCGTGAAAGAAACCGATAATGTAATGTCGCTCGCGCAGAAGTGCCATATACCTTGGAAGCTTTTGGTGAAAGTAAATAGAATTAAAAAGCCGTATTTTATGACCGCCGGGCAGGTGATTCTTGTCCCTGCGGATACCGTTGCGGAAAAATCTTCCAAATCCAAGAAAACACATTCCCATAATCTGCGTAAAGATCCTTTAAAGAAAAAAGACAAAATGAAAGGAGTATTTCTTGTCGCGATTATTATTCTTACCACCATTGTATTGGGGCTTGGAGTTATGATTTTTATAAAATCAATAAAGAGCCCGCCGGCGCAGGATGAAAATCTCGCGCCGACCATACAAGAATCGCCGCCGCCTCGAACAGAAGAAAAAAAGCCCGACGCGGCAATGCCCGCGCCAGCGCAAGGAGGCGCTTCAACCACAACTCCCAAGGCGCTTGCGACATCCACCTCGACGATAACTCCTCCCATAGCGGAAGATACAAAACCAAAAGAAGTAAAATCGCCACTTGATAAAGCTAAGGTGAAAGTTTCGATACTCAACGGTAGCGGAACTTTAGGGCTTGCCGGCGTGTACGCTAAAAAACTTGGAGAAGCAGGCTTTAGCTCTGTGACCACGGGAAACGCGAAAGCATTTGATTATAAGGACGCGGAAATTTCCTATAAAGACGGGCAAAAGGAGGCGGCAGACTTGATTTTGGCAATAATGCGGAAGGATTATCCAAAAGCAGTGTCAAAAGTAGCCGAGACGCTTGATGCGGATATAGTGGTGATAGTGGGGAAGAAGTAATTGAAATTCATTTCTCTTTTAGAAAATTTGTTATTTCCTAAAGCTTGATACTTACGCACTTAACCCTCCCCCTCATGAGGGGGAGATGGAGGGGGTCATAGAAACGAATATTATCATTACATGTTGCCATGACCTCCCCTAACCCCTCCTCACGAGGAGGGGAAATAACATCAAGCGCGTAAATTATAAAGTTACTGAAAATAAATAGGTATAATGTGCAAGTTATGATTGCGACTTGGACTGCCTTTTAAAAAACACGATACCCCTAATGCATTATGGCATTATTTTTTAAAGGAAAAACTTTTTTGATATATGTTTGTTTTTTGGGTATATGTATTCTTGCAGGGATACATTTTTTTCTTTTGAAAAGAAATCCAATATCATCCGTTGATGCCGCTCCAAAAATACAAAGGGAGGCTCATCAGCAAATCAAGGAATTTTTACAAGACAATCGCGGGGCGAAAGAAATGCGCTTTAAGGCGAAGAACAGAAAAGAGGCGGAGAATCTCGGCCTTTTGAATGTAAAAAAGTATAAAACAGGAAATTATAAATTCAAATATTTCTTTTTTCCAGGACATATAAATTATGTGGATGAGGCAACCGGAGATGTGGTTGAAGCAGACCCGACTTTTGAGAGGCAGGCGGGTAATACGTTTCTCATGTCTCGCGCGAGCTATACGGCTAAAGCTCCGGAGTATGCCGATGAAGCCATGGCTTTTATTGTTGATGGAGAGACTACAACTTTTATCGCATCAAATATAACTCTTGGAACAACAACTACGGCGGTGTTGCATATAGCCGGAGCGCTTGATAATAATAAAATAATATATGCCGATGCTTTCGGTCCGGGAATTGACTATGTATTGCAGGCGGAGCCGGATGAACTTCGAAAGCTCGTAGTGTTTAAGGCGCAACCAGCTGATGTATCACAAGATATTAGAATAGAGTTTAAAACTTCTCTTAAAAATAAAGCAACGCTTCGCGGGAGAAATACTAAGATAGAAAATGTTTTTTTCCGCCAGCCCGCTGTATGGGATTCAAGCGGCATTATTGAGCCCATTGATATTGAGCTTGAAAATGAGCTATTTACAAAAATTATTCCAAAATCATTTTTTGAACGGCGCGAAGACCAGCCGCAGCTTGTATATCCCGTGACAACGGATGTGACTACGAGCTATTACGCCGGTGCCGGCGACGGCTACGTCTACTACTCGACCGCCTCGCAGAGCTGGGCCACGGCGCACGCGGAGACTGGAGATAATAATGTGACAGCGGATTATACCTCCACTACTGGAAATGTAGGAAGTCAGAACGATTCTGGCGGAGCCAAGATGCGCCGCTCGTTTTTTCCAGTTGGCACCTCGGGCATCGCGGATAACGATGAAATTACTGCCGCGCGTCTGAAAATCTATGTGACCGCAAAAAACAATGGCGATAACGACGCCAATGACTATCTGGTGCTTGTCCAGACGACACAGGCGGCTACGACGTCCTTGGTTGGCGAAGACTACGACCAGTGCGGTTCCGTGACGAATCCCACCGCCGGCTCTGCAACGCTTGATATCGGCAGTGTTACAACCAGCGCCTATAATACTTTAACTCTCAATTCAACTGCAGAGGGATGGATCAGCAAAACCGGCACTACTCAATTGGGGGTACGCGAGGGCCACGACGCCGTTGATGACCAGATTACGGCATCGGCCACAAATGACGTTACTTTTAGCACCTCGGAAAACACCGGAACCACGCAGGATCCGGTTTTAGAAGTGGACACAACTGCCGCTGTGATTAGCTCGGTAACAACCCAAAGGACGATTTTTGCCACAAGCACGGCCAATGTGATCGTGTCATCCTCTCTGACAGGAGAAACAAACGCAAGCTCAACATTAGAGTATGTGATTTTTTTTGACAGGGATGGCGATAATACTCCTGACACAGACGAAACCTATGTGACAGGCGACTGCGCGAGTTCTGCCTTATGGAGCGCTAATCAGTATACATTTGTCAAGTCCAATTTTACCATTGCTAACGGCGAGAGCCCAAAAACTCATTCGTGGGAGTGCGCTAATACCAATTTTCCCGAAAACGGGCTTTATACCATTTATCTCAAATGGAAAGATGCCATTGGCACTATCGCGACGCTTGGCACGACTGATTTTCAGTCATGCGACCAGCCAACCAGTAATGGCAACTGGTATGATACGACGTATGCAAATAGGGTTATTGTTAATTTTAGAAGCGCGACATTTTCTGAAGCTCTTTTGGAGTTTCCCGCGCTGGTCAAAGCCACTACCACGAATTTTGGATTTGACGATCCCGACACCTCGGCACAAGACGTTATTTTTGTTGACGGACTTGATGACGGGCAGACAGCCTTGAGCTTTGAGCGGGAATTTTATGACGCAACAACTACACGCGAAGGGTATTGGTGGGTGCGCGTTCCAAAGATAGCCACATCAACGGACTGCGATTACGTGCAGATGTATTATGATAAAGCGAACGCGACTGACACAAGCTCAAGCACGGCAACATGGAGGCAGGACTACTACGAGGCGGTGTGGCACTTTGGGGAGTATGCCACCACGACCGCGACGACGTACACCTTTCAGGACGGCGTTTCGCCTACTGCCGGCTATGCGGGCACCGAAGACGTAAATATCAAGCAAAATGGCGCCACCACCAACTACAACGCTGATACGAATCTTTGCGTTGACTATAATGGCGATGGCTGTCAAACCCCGGCAACCGGCATTCATCGGGTCCTGATGCAATGGGATATCAGCACTATTTCAAGCTGTACGGTTTCCAGCGCCAGCATTACGGTTGATGATAATGTCACCAACGGTGATTCTGCCACCATTCGATATGGCGTACAGGTCATGCGGCGGAATTG
>ORJL010071529.1_pt1 | contig 10159 bp, 11 predicted proteins | sample 1779941 | NCBI WGS metagenome assembly ORJL01 (sample SAMEA104232317, study PRJEB22302) | groundwater metagenome | biome: forest; feature: aquifer; material: groundwater | place: USA | collected 2011-08-07 | depth 5.8 m | reverse complement strand
CGAGCGCGCAGACACGCATCGCGCCCGCGCCGCACTGCCCGTCACTCGCGCAGGCGCCCGACACCGCGGCATCGGGAGCTCCGGCGTCCGGCGCGTCCCCCGCCGCGTCACAGCCGGTGCTCCCGAGAGCGGCCACGAGCACGAGCGCGAGCGCGAGCGCGCGCGCGAGCCCGGGCCCTGCCTGCCGAGTCACTTGCCGATGACCTTCTTGCGCGCAGCGGCCGTCACGTGCGGTGGGCAGCCGCCTTTGGCCATCTGTCGCAACGCCTCCATGCCGACATACTCCAGAGCGCGCACCGCGAGGTCGGGCGGAGTCTTGGGGTTACGCGCGAGGGCCTGGGCGATGGCGGGGCGAGAGAGCCAGTCCTTGCGCTCGCCGATCTGCTTCAGGAAGTCCGCCCCCATCTGCGGGTTTCGCGCCCACGCCGCGATCTCCTCCGGCGTCACGAGCGGGCTCTTCAGCACGAATGCGTGAAACGAACGGTTCTGGTCGCGGAGAATGGCGGCGCGGTCGTCGCGCGTGCCATGCAGCGCGAGCCGGATCTTCTCCGCGGAGGCCGCGCTCTGCGCCGCCGCGCGCGACTTCGGAGCCGCGCTCGGGCGCACGATCTCGTGCGTCGCGCCACCCGTGCCCTCGGGGGCCGCGTCGGCGAGCGCCCGAACCTCGGCGACGCGCGCGGGCGGGAACGCGACTGCGACGCCGAAGCCAGGGAGCAGGCTCATGACCTCCGCCTCGACCGCGACCGAGCCACTTCCCGCTACGAGCTCGAGCGCCACGACGTCGCGAAACTGGAGCTCCTCGGGCGGCGCGACCTTCACGAGCAGCGCGCCACGCGCGAGCTCCTCGTCGAGCGTGCGACGGAGCTCGTTCGCGTCGAGAAACGTGATGCGAAGTCGCAGCATGGTGTCAGGCAAGGCCGCGGCCTAGAGCATCCCGTTGTCGCGGAACCAGCGGATCGCGCGCTCGATCGTCTCACGAAGCGGCCGCGACGGGAGCCCGAGCTCGCGCCGAGCTTTGCCGGGGTCGAAGTACACCTGGCGCGTCGCGTACTGCATCGCCTTGAACGTGGCGAGCGGCTCGCGGTGCGTGACGTGGTTCGAGACCGCCTCCAGGCTCCACGCGATCGCCTTCGCGACAGGGCGCGGGATCTCGCGGTGCGGGATCGTGACGCCGGCCGCCTCCGCGGCGAGCGCGAAGAAGTCGCGGTACGAGATGTCGTGGTCCGCCAGCAGGTAGCGCTCGCCGACCCTGCCCTTCTCCTCCGCGAGCAGGTGCCCGAGCGCGACGATCTCGACGTCCACGGCGTTGAAGCCGCCGGGCAGGTATCCCGGCGACTTGCCCTGCACCACGTCGAGCAAGATCTTGCCGGTCGGCGTCGGCGCCCGGTCGCGCTCGCCGAACGGGAACGCGGGATTCACGATCACGACCGGGAGGCCTGCAGCGGCGAAGCGCAGCACGATGCGCTCGGCGAGGTGCTTGGTCAGGATGTAGTGGTTCGCGATGCCGTGGAGGTTGAACGGCACGGTCTCGTCGCTCGGCGAGCCGTCGTCGCGCAGCCCCACCGCCGCGATGCTCGACGTGTACACGACGCGCGGCACACGCGCCTTCTCGGCCGCGAGCATGACCGCGGTCGTGCCCTCGAGGTTCACGCGGTAGATCACCTCGGGATCCGGAAGCCAGATCTTGTAGACGGCGGCGAGGTGGTAGAGCGCCTCCGCGCCGCTACACACCCGCTCGAGCGCGCGCGCGTCCGCGATGTCGGCCGTGACGCGCTCGACCTCGAGCCCGTCGAGGCTCCGCACGTCGGCCCCCGGCTCGACGACCGCGAGCACGCGCCGGCGCCGCTCGAGGAGCTGACGCACGACCGCCGACCCGATGAACCCCGTCGCACCCGTGACGACCACGTGCCCCATGGCGCTCGCATTGTGCGTGAGTTCCGCCCCGCACAGAAGGCCGGTGGCGTCCCGGTCGTGTTGCTCCCGCCATTCGTACCAGAGTAGGATTCGGGGATGGCGCCCAAGGCCTACAGCACCAAGGTCTCGGTCTCGCTCCCGGCGGGAGTAGCAGAGCAAGTGCGCGCCCACGTCGGCGGCAGAGGTGTGTCCGCGTTCGTCGCCCGCGCACTTCAGCGCGAGCTCGAGCGCGAGCAACTGCGCGCCTTCCTCGCCGAGCTCGACGCGAAGGAAGGCCCCGTGCCGGCGCGGGAGCTGGCTCGCGTGCGACGCGCATGGCCGAAGCGCTGATCCTCGATTCGGAAGCGCTGGCGGCGCTCGCGTTCGAGCGCGAGAGGGGCGTGATGCGACTGCGGGCGCGTGCCGTGCTCGCGCTGGCGTTCGAGACCGGGGCGCGGGTGCTCGTTCCCGCTCCAGTGCTCGCCGAGGTCTGCCGCGGCAGCGCACGCGATGCGGCCGTGCATCTCGTTCTCGGCCGGAGCGGCATCGCGGTGGAGCCGCTCGATCGGGCCATCTCCGAGCGCGCAGGAGCGCTGCTGACGCGCGCGAAGCTCGCCTCGGCGCACGCCGTCGACGCCTTCGTCGTCGCGACGGCGATGGCGTTCGCGGGTGCCGTGATTGCGACCCACGATCCCCGCGATCTGCGCCGCCTCGCGGGCGGCGCACCCCGCGTGCACATCGTCACGATCTGATGGCTCCGGGCGGGCCCGGGCGAGCCGTGCTAGGAAGCGCGCCCATGACCACCTCCCCCGCCGTCGACGTCGAGAACAAGTCGGTCACGTTCGAAGGCCAGACGTACAAGATCCAACCGCTCGGCGACGACTCGTTCACGGTGCTCGTCGGGGGCGTGCCGGTCGGTCGCATCGTGTACGTCTTCGGCGCGGCGCAGGGCGTGCCCGAGCACGGCGGCGCGACGAGCGAAGACACGCTCTACGCGATCGCCGAGGCCTGGTTCACCGCGACCGCGTAGCTCGGTCAGATCCCGAAGAACGCGATCGCTTCGTCGATGATGCGAGGCGTCGAAGCGACGAGGCGGTGGTCGTCGTCGACCTCGAGCAGCGAGACGTGCGCGCGCGTGGCGGCGTAGCTCCGCGAGCTCGAGATCGGCACCGACTCGTCGCGCGTCCCGTGCACGATGCGCGTCAGGCACGCGACCTCCGGCGACGCCGGCCACGTCGACCACGCAGGCCGCAGCGCCCCCGGGTCGATCACCGGGCACAACAGCAGCAGGCGTCGCACGAGGCTCGGGTTGCGCTCGGCCCAGTACGCCGCGACGTAGCCCCCGAGGCTCGAGCCGACCAAGCACCACAGCTCGCCTGGCGAGCGAGCTGCCATCCGATCGACCTCTCCGAGCATGGCCTCGAGCGAGAGCTTCTCGAGCGACGGCACGTTCAGGTCAGGCCGCTCGAGCGTGATGCCCTTCGGCTCGAGCGCGCGCGCGAGCGCAACTGCTTTGTGGGCCTGCGGGCTCGACGCGAGCCCATGGAGGTAGGCGTACCGCATGAGTCACCGGAGCGTACCGGCAAATGCGCCCGCGCGCCTGGCGACCGCTACGCGCGTAGCCCGCGCTGCCAGGGCGACGCGACGTTGGCGTCGCCGAGCCAGGTGAACATGGCGCGGACCTCCGCGTGCTCGCTCTCGGCGATCTGCGCGACGCCCGGGTGGAGCGCGTCGACGTCGATGCCCTCCCACGTGAAGCTCGCCACGCCGAGCGACTCGGCGACCTGGCCGCTCGTCTGGAGCCGATCGCGGCAGCGCCACACGCGCTCCATCATCATCGCCACGGCGTCGCGGTGGTCGACGCGCGCGCGCATCTGCCCGGGCAGCGACACGGCATCGAGCCCGCATGCCCAGCACAGCCAGCAAAGCGCGGCCCAGTCGTCACGAGCGAAGCGCAGGAGCACCGGGATCTCGGCGCTGCCGAGGTCGAGCGTCTCGTCGACGAACGGCGCGTCGTCGACCCCGTCGAAGACATCGAGCGAGACGGGCCCCTCGGGCAAGAGGCTCGACACGTCGGGCGGCATCCACGAGAGCTCGCCGGCGCCCGCGCGCGCGACGATCGCGGTGCGCACGCGAGCGAGGCGCGTCGCGTACTTCTGCACGACGAGCCGCACGTCCTCGACCGACCGCGCCGGCGCCTCGGGGACGTCGTCGCGCCCGGCCCGGGGCACCGCGACGCGCGCCGGCCAGAAGTCGAACCGCGGGAAGAGCGCGCTCAGGTACTGCTGCAAGAACGCATGCTCCTGGGGGCAGGTCTCCGCGAGCGCGCGCACGTCGGCCCGGGCACCGGCTGGCCAGCCGAGGCTCGCTCGCACGAGCGCGCGCGTGAATCGATACTCGTGACGCTCGGGCTCGAGCGCGATGGCCGTGTCGACGAACGCGTGCGCTGGACGGCTGAGCGTGCGCTGGTCGAGCAGCATCGCCATGTGCCGCAGCACGTGGCCTGGATCGGCGCCCCGCACGAGCGCGTGCACGAACGGCACGAGCTTCTCCTCGCCGCGGAGCTGGGCGAACGCGGCGAGCGCACCCTGCGCCGTGCGAGGGACCGCGCAGCGTGAGAGGAGCGCGCGCAGGTTCTTCGGGTCCGCGCCGGCGGCCACGGCGCGCGCCGCGGCGCAGATGGCCTCGCCGAACCGGCGTGCGCCGATGAGCGCGCCGCACACACGCTCCCAGTACACGCGCGGTCGCGCCTCGTCGGCGAGCACCGGGGACTCACTGAGCGTCTGCTCGTCGAGGTAGACGCCGAGGTCGCGCTCCATCACCAGCGCATCGTCGGCGTCGAGCATGCGGCACGGGCCCACGGCTTGGTCGCCCTCGAACGTGCCCTCGAGCACGGCGACGCGCTCCTCCGCGATGTCGCCCCGCGCGGCCTGCATGCGGAACGGCCCCTCGCGCAGTCCCTGCGAGAATCCGAGCTCCGCGACGAGGTCGCCGCGCCCGTTCCACGCACGGTAGAGACCGTGACGTTGCCCGTCCTCGCAGAAGAAGTCCTCCGCCGGCGTTCCGTCGTCGTGGTAGGTCGTGCACCGGCCGTGGGGCTGCCCCGCGCGGTACTCCGTCACCTCGACGAGCACGCCCGCACCGCTCCACCACCGCCACGTGCCCGCGCGTCGTCCCTCGCCGTCACTCTGCCCGTGCACCCACTGGCCGCGCGCGCCGTCGTGCTGCGCCTCCGCCGGAACGGCGGCAGGACGCTCGGGCATCTGCGCGCCGCCGTCACCGACCGGCTGCCCGTCGCGGTCGTAGAGCCGCCCCGCGACGATCGCTCCGTCGCGATAGTCGAGCTCCGCGCGCCACACCCGCTCGTCGAGGCCGGTCGGGAACGTCTCCGTCGTCGGGCCGATCGAGCGGATGAAGACGTTCGTTCCGTCGAGCGTGCCATGCACGAACGTGCCCTCGCGCGCCACCTCGCCGTTCTCGTGGTAGCGCTGGAAGTGGCCGTGCGGCACGCCGTCCACGTGCTCGGTCGCGCAGCAGATCGTGCCGTCGCGCCGGAAGTACCTCACGACCCCCAGCAGACGCCCCTCGGCGTCGCGCTCGCCCACGACCCACTCGGAGTCGGTGTCGGACCACATCGCTTCGGTCGGAACGGTTTGCGGGCGTACGGGCTCGGCGAGCATGCACCCCAGCAGTGCAGCGCCCATGCCGCCGAAAAACATCGCGATTTCAGATGTATCGGGCACGCCGTCCGCCCGACGGTTGCGTGGTCGCGCAAGCCTTGCTCGCGCCTCTTCGCGGCGGTCGGCGCTTGATTCGGGCGCGCGGTTGGTCTAAATGAATGGCGATTCAGTGCCGAGTCGCGCGACCCCGGGGCGGCGCGCAGAAAGATGGCGTCATGTTCAATCCGTTCTCCGAGGAGCACGAGCTGTTCCGCAAGCAGGTGCGCACGTTCGTCGAGAAGGAGCTCTATCCCAACGCCGACAAGTGGGAAGAGGACGAGCTCTTTCCGAACTGGGTCTTCAAGCGCGCGGGCGAGCTCGGCATCCTCGGGGCGCACTACCCGGAGGACGTGGGCGGCGGCGGCGGCGACTACTGGTTCAGCGTCGCGAAGAGCGAGGAGCTCCCCCGATGCGGTGCCGGCGGCGTGGCGATGGGTCTGCTCGTCCAGAGCGACATGGCGACGCCGTGCATCAACGACCTCGGCACGACCGAGCAGAAGAAGGAGTTCCTCGAGCCGGCGCTCCGCGGCGAGAAGATCGCCGCGCTCGGCGTGAGCGAGCCGGGCGCGGGCAGCGACGTCTCCGCGATTCGCACGACCGCGAAGAAGGTCGGCGGCGACTGGGTCATCAACGGCAGCAAGACGTACATCACGAACGGCACGCGGGCGGACTTCGTCACGCTGCTCGTCAAGACCGACCCGAGCGCGGGCTACGGCGGCATCTCGATCATCCTGTTCCCGACCGACACGAAGGGCTACGGCGTCTCGCGCAAGCTCAAGAAGATGGGCAACTGGGCGAGCGACACGGCCGAGCTCTTCTTCGAGGACTGCAAGGTGCCGGCGCGCAACCTGCTGGGCGAAGAGGGCAAGGGCTTCTTCTACTTGATGCAGAACTTCCAGTCGGAGCGCGTGATCGCGTGCACGAGCGCGTGCGCAGGCAGCCGCTATGCGCTCGAGCGGAGCGTGCAGTGGGGGCGCGAGCGCCAGGCGTTCGGCAAGCCGCTCATCAAGCGCGAGTACTGGCAGCAGAAGCTCGCCGACCTGTACACGAAGCTCGAGGCGGCCAAGGCGCTCTCGTACAAGGCCGTCGACGCGTACAACACGGACAAGTACGTGACGCGCGGCGAGGTGCAGTTCGAGACGACCAAGCTCGTGAGCATGGCCAAGGTGTTCGTCGCGGACGTGGCGCACGAGATCATCGATCAGTGCGTGCAATTCCACGGCGGCATGGGCTATCTGGAGGACGGCTGGGTCGCGCGAGCGTATCGTGATCAGCGGCTGCTGCGCATCGGCGGCGGGACCACCGAGGTCATGCGATACGCGATCGCGAAGATCCTCGGCTTCTGACGGCGGCGCGTGGCGCGCGTCGCACGGCGCGCGTCGACGACGAGCGAGCGACGGGCTCGCGGGGGATGAGCACGGTGGGCTGGACGATCGCTACGGTGCTCGCGTTCGTCACCACGTGGGTGCTCGACGTGTTCGTGGCGAACCAGGGCGCGCTCGCGACGATCATCGGGTTCGGGGGCGGGCTCTACACGCTGGTGCGTCTCGGGCAGGCGGTGTGGCGGCGGCAGCAGCGCCTCGTGCTCGCGCGCGCGGGCGCCGCGGTCGTGTGGTTCGCGCTGCCCGTGTCGGTGCTCGACACGAACCGGTGGCTCAACGCGCGCGCGGCCGAGCGTGCAGCCGAAGTGGTCCGCGCCGTGGATGCGTACGAGCACGACCAGGGCTCGTACCCGCGCTCGCTCTCGGCGCTCGTGCCGCGGTACCTGCCCGAGGTTCCGCAGGCCAAGCCCACCGTGATGGGCGACTTCCGCTACATCCCGCCGGCTCGAGGCCGCGCGCCGACGCTGCTCTACGTGGAGCTGCCGCCGTTCGGGCGGCGCGCGTACCACTTCGACGAGCGAGTTTGGTTCACGATCGACTGAGCACGCGCGCGGCGACCGCCATTCGTCGAAAACAGCGTGAACGGCGTCCTGGCGCTCTACGATCCCTACCGCCCGGCCCAGGGCCGAGACGAAAGTGGGGAACATGATGCGTCGAACGTCGATGGTCGTCGCGACACTCGTGCTGATCGCGGTGCCGGCCGCCGCTCAACCTGTACAACCGGGAGCGGGCACGCCGCCGCCAGCGGGCGAAGCGGGCGCACAGCCTGCCGCCGAGCCGGAGCTCGAGCTGCCGCCTCCGCCTCCGAGCCCGACGCCACCGCCGCCGCCGGTCGGGCAAGAGCTCGCCGCTGAACCAGCGCTGGACACCGCGTCGCAGGGCGCGGCCGAGGGGTTCGCGCTGCAGGCGACCCTCGCGACCGGGCTGGCTTCGATATCGACGCTCTTCTCGTCCGGAATGCTCGTCGGCTACCGCTCCGATCGACTCCTGATCGGCGCGCGCGTCGGACTGGATGTGCTCAGCATCTCGCCCGACTCGTCGGAGACCGAGACCATCACGCTCTTCTCCGTCTCGCCCACTCTCGAGTACTACCTGTGGAAGTCGCGGGACGGTCGCGTGGCGCTCGACTTGCTCGGCAGCATAGGCCTCGGGTGGGCGGGGATCAGCAGCGAGAACCGCGCGGTGATGCCACCGAGCTCGAGCGACTCGAGCGCGCTCTTCCTTCCGCTCGCCGTGGGCATCGGGATGGACTGCTTCATTCACCGCAATTTCGCGTTCGGCCTCGAAGGCGGCTACCAAGGTGCGGTGCTGCTCAGCTCGCAGACCAATGGCCGATCGGGCGAGCTCAGCTTGTCGCTGCACGGTCTCTACGGCGCGTTCCGGATGACGGCCGTCGTCGGCGACTGAACGCCGGAGCGCAGCCTCACGGCGCGGGACACTCGGTCGACAGCCACGACCACGTGACGCAGCTGCCGGTACTGGGCCCGCTCGAGCCTCCGGTCTGGCAGCGGCTCGTGTCCGAGCACCAGCCGCAGGCGGCCATCGCGGTGCACGACGCGCAGTCGCTCCCGGTCCCGCACGTGTCGGTCGACGGCGCGCACGCTGCGGTCGCCTCGCACGTGGAGGCGGCGTTGATGCACGCGGTGGCCGTCGCCCGATCCGTCGGCGACAAGGACGCGCACATCGCCTCGCACTCGGCCATCGAGGGTGCCTCCGGGACGCCGACGCACAGCGTGGTCACGCGCGCGCACGGAGCCGTGCAGTCGGCCGGTGGGGGCCCGCCCCCGTCGGATGACGTGCCGCCCGCATCGGCACGGATGCCCGCATCGCCGCCGCCGGGAGGGCCCGCACGCCGACCTCGGCTGCAACCAGCCGTAATGACCACCAGCGCGAGCATCGACCACGCGAGAAGACGCATCTCTCACTCCATCCGCAAGTGCGGCGACGCTGCCAGAGCGCGCGCAGGTGCGCAACTCCGCGGGCTCATTCGTCGCTCCCGCGCACGAGTCTCGTCAGGTGATCGAGGCCCACGTTGCCGTAGCCGAGAACGCTCGCATGAAAGGCCTTCGGGTCGAACGCGGCGCCGAGACGTTTGCGCTCGGCGTCGCGAAGCTCGAGGATCACGCGCTGGCCGACCTTGTACGAGATGGCCTGTCCGGGCCAGCCGAGGTAGCGCGTCATCTCGGAGACTGCGTGGTCGGACTGCACGCCCGCGATCGTCGTGAGCATCTCCACGCCGGTCTCGAAGCTCCACGCCTCGCCGGGATGGAACGGCTGATCGGCCGGAATGGGGAGCTCGAGGTGCGAGCCGATGTCGATGACGACGCGGCAGGCGCGGATCATCTGGCAACACAGCATGCCGAACATGAAGTCGGGCGTCTCGTAGTAGTCGAGCTCGGCCATCAGTTGCTCGGCGTAGAGAGCCCAGCCTTCGGCGTAGCCCGAATAGCCGTCCGCGAGCCGATGGAGGCGGCTCAAGCGATCGGTGAGCCCGATCTGCACGCTCACCTGCAGGTGGTGCCCGGGGAAGCCCTCGTGGTACGCGGTCGCGATCTCGTCGAAGAGCGGGAGCGAGCGACCGTCGCCGAGCGAGTACCAGACGCAACCAGGACGCGTGAACCCGTCGGAGGGCGCGGTGTAGTACGCGCCGAGCGGACCGCCCGCGGGCGCGAGCTTGACCTCGAGCACGCGCGCGGGCACGGGGACGTCGAAGTGCGTCGCGGAGAGCTGCTCGAGCGCGGCGGCTTGGCGCGTGCGCATCAGCTCGAGAAACACGTCGACGTTCGAGGCGCACCGTGCGGGATCCGTCTTCAGCAGCTCCAGCACCTCGGCCACGCTCTTGCCCGGCGCAATCTCGGCGGCGAGCGCGCGCATGCGCTCGGCGATCTCGGCCACTTCGCGCCAGCCCCAGGCGTACGTCTCGTCGGGGTCGATCTCCATTCCGAGAAACCGCCGCGCCTCGCGCACGTACCGCGCCCGCCCGACGGCGTCCGACGCGCGCGCACGTGGCAGGTAGACGTCCCCGAGCCAGGCGACGAACGTCGCGAACGCGTCGCACGCGCGCGGCACGGCGGCGGCAAGACGCGCACGCAGCGCGGGATCGCGCACGTTCGCGTGCTCCATCGCCGCCGGGAGCGTCAGGAAGTACGAGCGGTCGCCGGCGTT
>ORJL011558086.1_pt1 | contig 10160 bp, 8 predicted proteins | sample 1779941 | NCBI WGS metagenome assembly ORJL01 (sample SAMEA104232317, study PRJEB22302) | groundwater metagenome | biome: forest; feature: aquifer; material: groundwater | place: USA | collected 2011-08-07 | depth 5.8 m | reverse complement strand
CCAGCCGCTACCAGGTGGCCCGCGCCCTGGCGCGGGTGGCGCTGGCGCCTACCGGAGTGGTTCGACGCCTCTCGCTCGACGAGGCCCACCACCGGCGCGGCCACGAGCGTGTAGTGGTGGTGTCCGACCTCGATCACCGCCGCGTGTTCGAGGTGCTTGACGGCCGCAGCCGCACGAGCGTGGCGCGCCACCTGAGAGGGCTTTCCGAGCAGGCGCGCAGCGCGATCGAGGTCGTCTCGATCGACCCCTATGAGCCCTACCGGCAGGCGATCCGGGCCGAGCTTCCCGGCGCCCGGATCGTGGCCGACCGCTTCCACCTCGTGCGGGGCAAACGCGGCCCTCGACGCCGTCCGTCGCGAGCGTGAGCGCCAGGTGGGGTGCCGCCGGCCCACGGGCGTGCGTCGCGCCGGGCAGCTGGCCACCTTACGCCCGGAGCTCTACCGAGCCCGGCACCTGCTGGCCACGGGCCGCGGGCGGCTCTTGAGAGCGCGAGCGCATGCGTCTGTGCGACCTCTTCGCCGCCGATCCGGTGATCGGGGCGGCGTGGGGGCTCAAGGAGGCCTTCCGCGCGATCTCCCGCGCGCCCGACCGCGCCGAGGCCGAGACACGGCTCGATCGCTTCCTGGGCGCCGTGGAGCGTGAGGTGCTGCCGGCCTTCAGCTCCTTCGCCGTCGGCGTTTGCCAGTGGCGCGAGGAGCTACTGGCCTACTTCGACGAGCCGACCACGAACGGCTACGCCGAGGGGGTGATCAACAAGGTGAAGGTGATCAAGCGCCGGGCCTACGGACTGCCGAGCTTCGCGAACTTCCGCCACCGAGTCCTCGTAGCATGCGGCTGACGGGTTCAGCGCGAGGGTGTGACCCCGCTGGATCGGCAAGAGCCCAGTTTTCAACCGTTCGGGGTGGGTCCGTTTTCGACTGTTGACAACAATCGCGACGAATGAGGAAGATAGAATGGCGCAATGAATCGCGACTCACGCTCTCACGTTCCACTAGTTCCTGCCCAGGGCGGACGGGTCGATGCCGACCAGGTGGAGGTGGCGGTCCAGAGCTGGATCTCCGATCCGTCCTTCGAGGCCTTGGTGGCGGAATTCGGAGGGCACTCAGGTGATGGGATGTCGGTCAGAGAAAGGGTTGCCGAACTGGAAGCATTCTCCGAGGTGTGGGACTTCCGCGGTGGACGAGAACGCAACCTGGCCGAGCGCCCAATCCTGACCAAAGATCAAGAGAATCGCATTCGAGCCGTCGCGCAGACGCTCGGCATGCGTCATGAGTCAGTTCCGACGGAACGCAGATACGATCATTGCTTGATCCTCGGAGGGCTTCTGCGAGCGTGCGTACTGCGGCCCGCTTGGGCAGCGAAACTGGTGGCGAGGGGTGTGTCCTTCGGGGAGGTTACGGCGCTTGGGGGCTACCGGCCACTCGGAGGTGACGAGCCCGCGCTTGCCCATCAGGCCGGGCTCTTCGGCGTCGCCGATGAGCTCGAAGCTATGGATGCTGGTCTACGAAAAGCATTCAGTCTCACCGAGGAACCGTTTGTGGAGGGAGATGTTGGCGGGGACGTCCTTCCGAACAGTCGCTGGGCTATACGACGCTATTCAACCGAAGCGTGTCCCCTTAACGTCATCGCCGCGCCATCACGAGAGTCCGGGACCCGTCGGGCGAATACGGCCGACACCTACGCATGGTGGGCAGAGAATATCGCGCGACTCGACGTGGGGCACCGGGTGCTCCTCATTACTCACTCCATCTATGTCCCCTTTCAGCATGCGGATGCCATCCGAATGCTCGCCATTCCCTATGGCTGTGGGGTTGAGACTGTGGGCCTGCCCCCGTCGTTTACGGGATCCATGGAACCACAGGTGTTCAGCGCCACGAACTACCTTCAGGAGATGCGGTCCACGATTCGCGCCTTCGGTGCACTACTCGACGCCGTAAAGGTGACCGACGCCTAGGTCCAGGCGAGATCGGCCCTCAACCTATTGCGCTGTGGATGCTCGGGTCGCCACCAGCCACCCCTTTACTTTGCTCGCACCCGGGGTTAACGCTGGAGGTCATCAATGTATCGCAACGGTTCCGCTGGTTAGCCCTGCTCTATTAGCCCCGCTTCGTCGCGATGCTCGGGGGATGCTCGGATGCGCAGCCAGTTGATCGCGGCTTGGATCACCTGGGCCTGTGTCATTGTTCTTATCGCCATTCAGGCCCGTGTTGTCTTCTGGCTCGTTCGGGGCTTTCGAGCCGACCAAACAGCCGCCCGTGACGGCTGGTGTTTGGACGCCCAGCATATTCTCGCGAACTGTCCTTCTCCGGAGAAGGCTGCGACTCGTCTTTGGGCTGCGGGTGTCGAAGTCGAGGGTCCACTAATCGGTCGCGCAGGTTCTTTGCCGGGTCTCATCGACTCCATAGCTCGCGTGGCGCAAGACCCCCTGATCTACGACGAGCATGCGAGGAAGCTCGTGGAGGACGTCCTCGACATGACCAACCCGACGATTTGCGAGTGGATCGATGACGGTCTGATTCACCCGAGGCATTTGTTCGCTCGCGAATCTGGCGATGCGAAACTGGTCACATTGCTGGCGCTTATCGAACCGTTCGTGTGGTACGAGTCGCTGGTGGAAGGCCGAGGGCGCTGGGGGTATCGCCCTATCTTCCTCGGAGCCTTGGCCCGACGCTATCGGACATCGACACTTGCGAGCCCCGCCCGCCACGCCCTGACGCTCGATTTGAGTATCGATGGTCGCCCTCGACGGCTCCTCGTTGCCGAGCGAGTAGAAGGTTGGGAACTGGCAAGGGGGCTGCTCGTGGCGCGGTTCAGATCGCGTACCATTACCGCTCGAACAAAGCGCCGACAAGAGCGACAGGCTCGGCGCATCCGCTCAGCGCTAGCGTCACGAGGCATTAGCTGTCTCGGGCGCAGTGGTCAGGCTTGGTAGTGGCACTACCGTGGTATGACAATCAGAGCCTTGGGACTCTTGTCGCCGTCATAAGTGCCGTCCCCCTGGCGTTTGGCTTTGCTATTGGGGTCAAGTGGCGCGCGATGAACGCCCGGGGGATCCGCGTGCGAACGCGCCGTGTGTGCCTAACCGAAGAATTCTATAAGCATCGATCGTCCAGGGGGCAGCTCTATGAGTATCGGTACCGACTGAAGCTAGCCCCCGGACTGGCGGTGTCGTCAGCGGTTGAGCGTTCCGCCCACCGGGCGGTTCTCGTTGACTCCATGCCTGAACGCGATCGCCTCGAGGCACTCGCTCGCGCTGACCAATGGGCGTGGTCCGCCGGGAAATTCGCTGAGTCGGCCTCGGGGCTCCGGCCGATGCCCCTCCGCGGGTTTCTCGGGACCTACCACCTCGGTCTTGTACGGGAGGGCTTTCTCGCAGAGCCGTTCCTCGTATGGTCCATCGCGACAGGCAAGGCGGGACTCGATCGTCCCGGCGACGAGGTGCGGATCTGGGCGCTCGCTCTTAGAGATCGGGCGGCGAGGTACAACGCCGTCACCCGTCATCAGCGCAAGCCCGTTTACTTCGCAGGCGACGACGCCTCTGCCGTCGGAATTGTGCTTCCTGCGCCGCCGAGATGGAGGCGGCCCGACCTGTCTTTCGTGGACTGCTGCTCACCCTCCTTTAGGCTTTTCGCTTGGCGCTTCTGGATAGCTCGGCACAGATTGCGGCAAACCGTCCATTTGGTACAGCGACTCATCGCCGAGGCGAACTCGCCGTCGATCTGAGGTTGCTGGTGAAGTGAGGGTGACCTGACCCCCGCTGGCGGTGCCACCTGATCTGGTCCCCGATTCCTGGACCCAACTTGTGAGAGTGGTGGCGTGAACCTCAGGGAGGATCTCATGCCCCATTCGTACGCACCGCAGTTCCGAGCGATGGTCATCGAGCAGGTCCGCAATGGCCGTCGTGTGGTCGACGTCGCAGCAAGCGTCGAGGTGCCCGAGGCCACCGTCTTTCGGTGGGTCCGCCAGGACAAGATCGACCGAGCTGCGCGCCGCCACGCGTCGGATCACCGAGCTCGAGGCAGAGCTCGCCACGGTCAAGCTCGCGTCAGAGCTGTTTGCCCAAGGGCGGGTGGTGCGCCCAAAAGTGCTGTGCCCCATCGTGGAGACGTTGGCAAGTGAGGGCCACGGCACCAAGCGTGTCTAGCCGGATCCTCGGTGTCCCGTTTACCACGTTCTATTACTGGAGGAATCCTCCCGTGAGCGCCCGGGCAATCCGCAGAGCATGGCTGCGTGACGTGATCCTGTCGATCCACGCGCAATCGCGCCAGACCTATGGCATGCGGCGCATCAAGGCCGAGCTGGCGGACGCGTACGGACAGGTGGTCAACAAGAAACTCATCCGCTTGATCATGCGCGAGCAGGGGCTCACCGGACTCCCGGTTCGCCGCAGGCGAAAGCCCGACCTCGCCCACGAACTGACCGTCGAGGATCTCGTCAACCGCGATTTTCGACGCGACGGCCCGAATCAGCTGTGGATGACCGACATCACCGAGCATCCCACCCGCGAGGGCAAGCTCTACTGCTGCGTGGTCCTGGATGCGTGGAGCCGCCGGGTGGTCGGCTGGTCAATCGATCGCCGGGCGACGGCAGCAATGGTCAACTCAGCACTCGGGATGGCGATCGATGCGCGTCACCCTCCCGAAGGCGCCACGGTACACAGTGACCACGGATCCCAATTCACTTCCTGGACATTCAGCCAGCGCATTCGCAAAGCCGGCCTCGCCCAATCTCTTGGCACGATCGGCGATGCCTTCGATAACGCCGTCGTGGAGAGCTTCTGGGCGGCGCATGCAGACCGAGCTGCTCAACCGTCGCAGGTGGAGGGCCCGGGTCGAGCTCGCCACGGAAATCTTTGACTGGATCGAGGTGTTCTATAACCGGATCCGCCGCCACAGCTCCATCGGCATGCAGTCGCCGATCAGTTTTTAGAAGCTCCACCAACAACTGACCACAGCCGCCTGAACTCTCATAACGCCGGTTCAACTTTTGGGGACCAGATCACCTGGACCGATTTGCGGGGGTCACCTCAGGTACGCCAGCCTGTGGGTTCACTCAGGCGCGGCTACGGCGACGAGCGGTAGTAGGAACCCACAACGGTGCCATCAGCCCGCGTGTATCCGCTGACCAGCGTGTCACGAGGAAGGCCGTTGACCGTCGAGGTCTGCCCTAGGCACGACCCACCCGGGCACGTCTCTGCCCAGTAACCATCGCTGCCCACGGGTGCGGCGGCCTCATTGGTGAGATCGACCCCCCCGTAGTCAACGATCGCATCAGCGAGCGTCGCAGGAAGGTCTTCACAGGCGAGCCCGTTGCCGTCGGGATCAAGGTCGCCGGCCAGGGCTGGCGAGAGGTTCAGCGCCGCCTGCGCGGTGTCCTGGCTAGCGAAAGCGTCGCATGTGATGACCCCAGCGAGGGACGATGCGTAGTCCGTAACTGAACCGTCGTACCCCGTGCTGTCCCGGTTCGCCGTGAGGTCCTCGGAAGCGCCAGGATCAGCTGTAACCGACGCGTCGTAATGCGTCTCGTGCGGCCCGCGCAGCACCGTGACCGAGGTATCCCCGATACGGAACCCATGGCCGCCCCGTTGACACTCGATCCCCCGGCCACTTCGGAGGCACGAGATGCCCGCCGGGGTGAGGATGGTGCCGTCCAGCGGAGCAGCCGCTGGGAACGTGGTGGCAACCTCACCCTGATAGACGGCCCCGGCCCCGCTCAACTTCACTTGTTGCAGTGAGACAGATGACGTGCACGTCACGTCAACGTTTGTCGCACGGCATAGCTGCAACCCATCCATCGTGGAGAACGGCCCAGTGAAAGTACCCACGGCGGGCGTTGTGGTTGTCGGCGCGGCCACCGTCATGTCCTGTGGTGCCGCCACCGGGGGGTTGGCACGGTGCTGCGCAACCGTTTGGGGCGCCGAGGCGCTCTCGCCACACCCGGCGAGAGGGAAAGCCGTGGCGCATATGAGGGCCGCCACCAACAAAGCCCCTGGCCAATACCGAGACTCTGGAGTAGGGCGATTGGGCTTTGAGCGGCGTGAACCTCCAAACGCACGGAACGACATCCGACCCCCTCGCGCCTGCCCAGCAAATCATCCGGGTTGTCATCCCTTCACACAACCCGGCTAGTCACCAACGATTGGGACTCTATAGACGCGTGTGCTATGTAAACCCGCACGACCTATATGGTGGATCGTGTTCGGGACCATCAGGGCAAGTGGCGTGCGGTTTCGACCGATCTCCCGGATGGGGTGGAGTCCTGTTCGGGCCCGGCTCCAACTGTTGGCGATTGAACGATGGAGGTGACCGTGATGCGGGGTGATTTCACGGACAAGGAAGCGGATGCGAGGTCACGTCGTCACCGGTTGCGTGCCTCGCTGGCTGTGAGCCTGATCGGTGTGGCGACGATGACAGTGATTCCGTCAAGCGCGACTGCCGTCAATCGGCCGATGATCAAGAGCTTCTATGCTCGAGATGACGGCGCGTACATCCAGCTACGCGTCAACTGGTGTGTGAACGCGGGCGACATTGGCGACTCCATCATTTCCACGTTCAGGATGTGGGATGAGTCCACCGGGCGTCTCATCTTCAGGAAACGGGTTAGCGGGACAGCCACCAGTCGCTGCATGACCGACTCCACGACCTATCCGGAAGGCTCTCTGTACGCGGGTGTCTACTCCGCAAATGCGACGGTCACCGACCGGACCCGGCACGGATTTGTTCGCATTGCCGCACGGACATTCAACGTCTACTAAGGGCCTATCTATATTCTTGAGACGTTCGAAAAGCGTAAGCCTATGCGTTTCGGGACGGTGAGGGACTGACGACGCCCGGTCAATCACCTCGAGTGTTGCCGCCTGATTCCTGCCCCGCGTTTCGGCGTACCGCTTGTAAGCGGAGGATCGGGGGTTCGAGTCCCGCCTTCGACCTCGAGCAACTCGGGACCACCCCCTTTGAAGCGGCCCTCGCGGTCGGCCACCGGCGCCCCACGGGTCGTCGATCGCAGATCACGCCATGTGCGGCGTGAGCTCGGCCTCGAGGCCGGCCGACGTGAGCTCCTCCCCGTCGTTGAGGCGCTTGAGGGCGCCCCCGATGATCGCGCGCGCCTCCTTGCGGGACGACTCGGTCAGGTAGCCGGAGAGGAAGCTCTCGCCGGCGAGGCAGCGGTTGAGTTCGTGGTCCCGATTGTGGTCGTCGACCTCCGTGAAGTACACGACCCGGTAACGGCGGTCGTCGCCGCCGTCCCGGTAGACCTCGAACATGATCTTGGCCGCGGCCCTCGCGGCCTCACCGACCGGTGGCAACCGTCACACCTCCGTCCCGCTCTGCGCGCAGGTGCCGCTCGAACACGTCCATGCGGCGTTGCAGCTCCCGCTCCTTGTCGCGGGCGCGGACCATGTCCTCGCGGTAGCGCTGCAGGAAGTAGCCGATCGTCTCGACCCGGATCCTGATCGAGCCGGTCGGCTTGTTCTCGTCGATGTCCTTGAAGCAGAAGTAGGGCGTGCCGGACTTCTGCACGATCTCCTCCACGGTGGAGTAAATGGGCGCGTCGTGGCCGCACTTGAAGGACGACAACTCGAGCGCCACCAGGTTCGGGTGCCGCGCCGCGTACTTGGCGGCCCAGACCTTGCGGCTCGTGTTCTCGGAGTACGCGTTCTTCCAGACGTCGGAGATGTCCATCGGGTCGGCGATCCACCCCTCCCGGACGTCGTCCCCGAAGAGCCGCCAGACGATGTCCTCGTCGATCGGCAGGCTGTCCTGGGTGAACGCCGGGTAGCCGATCTTCTGGAACTCGTCGAGGATCTCGTGGCAGATGCCCGGGTCGTTGTGGTACGGCCGGCCGAGCACCACGATCCCGAGCCGGTCCTCGCGCTCGAGCTCCTCGAGGGTTTCGCGGGCGGCGCCCTGAAGGTCGCGGGAGAAGCCCTCCAGGGCCTCGTAGCCCGCGTCCACCGCGCGCCGGTGCTCTCCCCGCGACAGCCCGAGCACGTCGCGGAAGTCGTCCCACATCTGCTTCTCCAGCAGACGCGGCTCGTCCGGGTTCACGAACGTGCTGATGAAGCGGACTCCCGTCTCGGCGAAGAGGTCGCTCTCCTTCGTGAAGGCCGCCTTGACCGCCGCGGGGGTCGTGGTGACGGTCGGGCAGGCCCGGCACCCCTGCGTATTCGAGAGCGGCGAGGGGAGCGCGTCGATCATCGGGAAGAAGATGATGTCGAGTGGTTTCCTTGTGTGCGCCCTGTAGAGCAGGTCGTGCACGTGCGGGATGGCCACCTTCGAGGGGAAGCAGGGGTCGATCGCGCCCCGCTTGGCGCCCCGCTTGTAGAGCTCCTCGGTGGTGAAGGCCGAATAGACCAGGTTCTGCGGCGGCACCCCGAGGCTCTCGAAGTACGCCGAGAACAGGGGGTTCACCGAGTACTGGTTGAGCACCCGGGGGATCCCGATCCTCAGCTCCTCGCGCCGGCCGAGGAGGGCGTTGCGCTCCCTGTGGGCCCTGGTGACGGCCACCCTGGCCGGCGGATCCGCGACGTTCGGCGGGTTGGTGCTGCGCCAGACGGCCTCGGCGGCGATGTGGAGGAAGTTCGGGTAGGCCTCCTTGGCGGAGTCCATGCCCTTCTTGATGACCCGCATCGAGTCGACGTCCTCCACCAGCCCGCGCTCGCACGAGTTGCCGACGATCAGGCGCCGGACGCCGGGCCTCAGCGGGATCGTGGAGGCGCGGTCGGAGTCGTCGATGTCCGAGCCCTCGACGGTGACGTCGATGAACGTCCGCAGGCACGTGTTCTTGCAGAAGTGGCAGCGGGTGTCCTCGTTGCGGTGGGTCACGAACGAGATGTCACGCACGCCCTGCATGCCGATGAACTGGGTCTCGCGGCCGTTCTCCCACAGGCGCACGGCCTCGATGGCCGCCCCGATGGCCCCGGACTCGCCGCAGTGCTCGTGCACGCGCACGACCGGCGTGGCCTCCTTGCCGGCGAAGCGCGACTCGATGAAGTCGACCTGCGCCTTGACCGCCGCGAGGTTGAGCTGGGTGCCCCCCTGGAGCACGAAGTTCGTGCCGAGGGACGCCAGGTTCGGGATCTGCGAGACGTACAGCCAGATGTTCTTCGGCAGCACCGCCGCGAGGCCGGCCATGATCTCCTTGGGCTGCCATCCCTGGCGCTGGAAGTCGACGATGTCCGACTGCATGAACACCGCGCAGCCGTAGCCGAAGACCGGCATCGTCTCGGCAGAGAAGGCGATGTCGGCGAACTCCTGCACCTCGAAGCCGAAGTCCTCGGCCGTGGATTGAAGGAAGTAGCCGTTGCCCGCCGAGCACTGCGTGTTGAGCTTGAAGTCCTTGACCTGGCGGTTCTTCAGGATGATCAGCTTGATGTCCTGGCCGCCGACGTCGCAGATCACGTCCGTGTCGGGGTGGAAGGCCAGCGCCGATTCGGTGTGGGCGACCGTTTCCACCAGCGCCACGTCGGCCTGCAGGGTGTCCCTGAGAATGTCCTTCGCGTAGCCGGTGGTGGCGATCCCCATCACCTTCAGCGTGGCGCCCTGGGCGCGGACCTTCTCCTCCAGGTCCGAGAGCACCTCCTGGGTGTCCACGATCGGGTTGCCCTTCGAGAGCTGGTAGGTCTTCACCAGAACGTTGCGGTCCCTGTCGAGCAGGGCCGCCTTGGTGGAGGTGGAGCCTCCGTCCACGCCGATGAAGCCCTCCACCACCTCGCCCGGGCGGAACACGGCCTCGCGGAACACCGGTGTGCGGTAGCGCTCCAAGAAGGCCTCGAGCTCGGCCGGGTCCTCGGCCAGGCCCCTGCCGCCCGCCGCCTGCCTCTCCTGGGTGCGACCCACGTCGATGTAGCGACGCAGGTTCTCGGTGCCGCGGTAGACGCCGACGCCCTCCTCCTCGGAGAGGCCGAACTGCACCGCCCCGAGGGCGGCGAAGTACTGGGCGCTCTCGGGGACCCTGATCAGGTCCCTGGGGTCGACGCCCTCCGGCAGGGGCGTCTTGCGCCCCTTCCAGATCAGCGGGATGGCGTGGCGCCAGGCCTCGAGCATGCCGCGGATGTAGGTGTCGGGGCCACCCAGCAGCAGCACGTGCGGGAGCAGCGTGTTGCCGCGCGTCAGCACGGAGATGTTCTGGCCCACGATGGCGTCGAACAGCGAGGCCATCAT